>JAEEGL014856228.1_pt1 | contig 12425 bp, 9 predicted proteins | sample 9134231 | NCBI WGS metagenome assembly JAEEGL01 (sample SAMN16246548, study PRJNA631951) | gut metagenome | biome: gut microbiome; feature: rumen; material: fiber-attached | host: Bos | place: Iran: Karaj | collected 2018-10 | reverse complement strand
GTTCAAGAACTTCATCAAGGGGATGACCTTCGGAAACTACCCCTTCTGGAGCAGCGTGAAATACAGCCTGATCATCACGGTGCTGTCCACGGCGCTGATCCTGCTGTTCACCTCCATGGCGGCGTGGTACATTGCAAGGGTAGACTCTGTTTTCTGCAAGATTCTGTACTATCTCTGCGTGTTCTCCATGGTGGTACCGTTCCAGATGGTCATGTTCACGCTCTCCAAGACAGCGGACTCCCTGAAGCTGAACACCCCCTGGACCATCCCGATTGTGTACCTGGGCTTCGGCGCGGGGCTTGCGATCTTCATGTTCGTGGGTTTTGTCAAGTCGATTCCGCTGGAGATAGAGGAAGCGGCTTCCATAGACGGCTGCGGTCCGGTGAGAACCTATTTTTCCGTTGTTTTCCCAATGCTGAAGCCGACGATGATCTCTGTCGGCATTCTGGAGATCATGTGGGTATGGAACGACTATCTGCTGCCCTATCTGGTGCTGGATATCAACAAATACCGTACCATCCCGATTCACATCCAGTATCTGAAGGGAAGCTATGGCACGGTCGATCTGGGCGCAACGATGGCGCTGATTCTGCTGAGCATCATTCCGGTGATTATCTTCTATCTGACTTGCCAGAAGTACATCATCAAGGGTGTTGCCGCCGGCGCTGTGAAGGGTTAACGAATAGAGCGCCCCGACATGCACCTTCGAGAGCGTCACAGAGGATGCTGTGAAGGGATAAAAGAAAAGAAGAAAAGAGTTGAGTGATTTGGAGCGTTCAAGCGGCGTTTTGATGCCGATGACGTCACTGCCGTCCCCTTACGGGGTCGGAACCATGGGAAAGGAAGCTTTCCGTTTTATCGATTTTCTCGCGGCAGCAGGCCAGAAGTACTGGCAGCTTCTGCCGCTGGGACCTACAGGCTACGGAGACAGCCCCTATTCATCTTACTCCTGTTTTGCGGGCAACCCTTATCTGATCGACCTCGATCAGCTGATCGAAGAAGGGCTTCTGACCCGGAAAGAAGTCAAAGCAGTCGACTGGGGAGATGACCCCGCGAAGACGGACTACGGCAAGCTCTACAAGGGACGCGATCCTCTGCTTCGCAAGGCCTTTGAGCGGGGCAGGGAAGCGCTGCGGGAGGAATGCGCTGCCTTCTGCGCGAAGAATGCCGGATGGCTGGATAACTATGCCCTCTACATGGCGGTGAAAGCCCATTTCGGCATGAAGAGCTGGACTGCCTGGCCAGATGCGGAAATCCGGAAGCATCAACCCGATGCCGTTCGGAGCTATTCCGAAAAACTGAAGGACGAGGCGGACTTCTACCGTTTTGTACAGTTCCTGTTCTTCCGTCAGTGGGAAAAGCTGAAAGCCTATGCAGCGGAAAAGGGCGTCCTCTTCATCGGTGATATCCCGATCTATGTAGCGATGGACTCGGCCGACATCTGGTCGGAACCGCGTTTCTTCCAGCTGGACGAAGACGGTGTACCCAAAGAAGTTGCCGGGGTGCCGCCCGATCCCTTTACCGAGGACGGTCAGCTCTGGGGCAACCCGCTTTACGACTGGGACCGCATGAAGGCAGACGGCTACGGCTGGTGGATTCGCCGGATTGAGGGAGCGACCAAGCTTTTCGATGTGCTGCGCATTGACCACTTCCGCGGCATGGAGAGCTATTGGGCTGTACCCTACGGCGATAAGACCGCAAAGAACGGCCGCTGGAGACCGGGTCCCGGCATGAGCCTGGTGGGTGTGCTGACCAGCTGGTTCCACGGGACGAGCTTCATTGCCGAGGACCTGGGTTATCTGACACCGGAGGTCAGACAGCTGCTGAAAGACTCCGGTCTTCCCGGCATGCGGGTAATGGAGTTCGCGTTTGACGCCCACGGAGAGTCGGACTATCTTCCGCATCGCTGCAATGAAAACAGCGTATGCTACCTCGGAACCCACGACAACGACACCGTTCAGGGCTGGCTGGAAACCATAGGCGAAGAGGATCAGGACTTTGCCAGGCTTTACATGCATATCACCCCCGACGAAGGGTGGAACTGGGGCATGATCCGCAGCGGCATGGCGACCGCGTCTGCTCTGTTCGTGGTGCAGATGCAGGATCTGCTTGGACTGGACGGAAGCGCTCGCATGAACAAGCCGGGCTCGGATTCCGGCAACTGGAAGTGGCGCATGCTCCCGGGTGCGGCGGATGACGAACTTGCGGCAAAGCTGCGCCTCTATACAGAGACCTTCCGTCGAACGGAGATCCCGCCCAAAGCAGTGGAAGAAGCAGAGGAAGATGAGGGGGAAGCCGATGACGCTGAACCCGAGAAGAATCCGTAAATCAAAGAATTATTCTAAAAGAAATGAGCTGCCGTTTCGGCAGCTCATTTCCTATTTGTCGGGATCCGCTTTGGTGTATCCGTACTGTCCGCGGACCTTTTCATCGGCCTTGAACATCTGGCGCAGGCCATAGCTTTTATATTCGTATTCCGGATCGAAAATGTACGGCTCCCCGTCAAATTCGATCTCTACCCAGCCGTGGGGCGTATAACCCATTGGGGCGTACACAAGATCCCCCTCATAGGCACGGTACTCATACTGCTCCCCGTAGGCGCGTCCGCTGTAGATCTGGGCATCGTAGCCGACAAAGCGGGCAAGCTCATAGAAGAGCGCAGCAAAGCAGTAGCAGTTGCCGCTGCCGTATTCCAGCATTCGCTTGGCTTCCTTGACGGCCCAGCCGTCTGCTCCGAAGGCGTACATGCTGCCGTAACGGTAGGTGTAGGTGTCGGCCACATGATCGTACACCGCGCGGAGCATCTCTTCCCGTTCCATGGTTTTCGGGTCGATGGTGTCCTCCAGAATATCCCAGAGTTCACGGTCCAGCCAACTGTCGCCGCTGGTGACCTCGCCGTTGCGGTTATAATCCAGTCCGCCGAAATTGCCGTTTACCGCGGGGGCTCCGTCTTCATCGATATAGTGAAGCCGGACACCGGCAAAGAAGAAGCCTGGTTCATGAACGGGCAGGGCCTCGCTTTCGGTCCAGATCTCCTCCTCGCCGCGCATGCGGTATTCGTGGGGGATCAGCGCTTCAACCACATCGTCGTAGTAGTCCCCGGAAGGAGGAACATCAAGGATCGTCCCCACGGATTCCTGGTCCAGATGGCGGACTGCATCACGGTGGAGGATGTGGTTCATGATCCGGGCAAAGCGGCCCCGACTGATGGGCTCTGTGGCTCCGGTTTTCACCAGCGTGCCGCTGGGGATCCAGCCCTTGGCAGCAGCGGTGCAGAAGCTGGGATAGTAAGGGCTGTCCGCTTCCAGGTCCTGAAAAACGAAGGTCCCTCCTGCTGCCGGGAAGAAGCGGCAGAGGGCATCAAGCATATCGCCGCAGATGAGAGGACTGTCCGGGTGCAGACGCGGACCGGATAAAATCCCCAGGTCCTTCAGATAAGCGGCGGCTTCAAAGCAGCTGTCATCTTCCGAAACATCCACAAAGCGCCCCGTCCCGCGCTCTTCCGTATCCAGCAGGAGATACAGGATGCTGGCAAATTCCCGGACCGTAATGGGACCGTCCACGTCCAGAACAGCTTCCTCATCCGTGCTGAGGTAAGGAATGTGCCGCTCCGTCTCAAAAGCCGGAATCAGCTTCGCGGTATAGACCGTATCGCGATAGACCGGGAAAGAAGCCCGTGTCTCTGCTTTCCCGTCTTCATCTGTCCAGCCGAGAAAGGTATAGCCCTCGACAGAAACAGGCTCGTGAAGAACGGCAGATTCCCCGCACAGGATCGTCTCGACAATGTCTTTACTTCCGGGAAGCCGGTAACGGACCTCCATCATCGGAAGCTCCGGCAGCGGTCCGACTTCCGGTTCCGGTGTGTGCGCCATGCGATAGAGCGCAAAGATCAGGACCAGCTGAAGAACGGCAAACAGCCAGAGAAACCACAGCCGCCGCTTCTTTGGCGGCATGCTGTTCTGGCGCGGCCCGACTCCGTTTGCCTCCGCTCTGGCCTGCAGGGCCGGGGACGGGGAAGCGGCAGAAGCAGAAGGAGTAAGCGCAGGACGGACGGGAATCTTTTTTTTCGGAAGATTCCGGTGCCTCAGTGCACGACTCTGCCGCTCGCGATGAGAGGCAGAATCAACCCGCGCGGACATCCAGCACTGTCTCCGAGTTGCCGTCCTTTACCGTTGAGACGACAAAACCGTCGTACTGCAGCTCACCGTCCTGACCGCCCGGAATCAGGCAGCTGGATACATAGGTGGAGGAAATCGGCTCGCCGATCTCTTCCTGCAGCTCTGAAAGGGGCTTGTCCACATAGCCCTTTGCAAGCTCAAAGAGAGAAGTATCTGCGCTGTCCTCCGGTTCCGTGTCGGGAACCAGACCGGCGTCCGGGAGCGTTGCAACCGGCGCAGCGCTTGCTTCCGGCTCCGGGCTCTCGACCGGTGCGGCACTCTCCTCAGGTGCTGCGGATTCTGCAGGGGCGGACGTCTCCACGGGAGCGGAGGTCGCTGCCGGCGCAGTGCTGCCACAGGCACAGAGCATAAACGCACAGACAAGGCAAAGAACAGTCAGCAACAAATGTCGTTTCATAAATACACTTCCTGATTTCAAAATACATCGCTCCGGTACCCTCGCTGCCAGCGAATGGGCTCGTTGCGGTGGTAATACTGCCGATAGGGGTCGACGCGGGACTCTCCCGCCGGATCGAAAATGTAAGAGATACCCTCGTACCTGATCTCCACCCAGGCATGGGGCGTGTGGCCGGGGCTTGCCTCAATTCGGACGCCGTCTTCGGACTCAAACTCCGTCTGCGTTCCGTAAATGGTGCCGCTGATGAGCGCCGGCTGATACCCGATCATGTACGCGAGCTCATAGAAAAGAGCGGCATAGCCATAACTGCTGGCTTCACCCTTTGAGAGGATCCGCTTTGCTTCCTTTACGGCCCAGCCCTGCGCTCCGGTCTCATAGAGCGTGTCAGAGCAGGGATCAAAGTGATCGCAGACATAATCGTACAGGAGCTTGAGCATCTCTTCGTTGTCCATCTCATCGGGATCGACGGTGTCTTCCAGAATAGCCCACAGCTCCCGGTCCAGGTCCGGATCACCGCTTGTGACTTCACCGTCCTGGTTGTAGGTCCGTCCGTCATAGGTGGTGTTTACCAGCGGCCTGCCGTAATCATTGATACAGTGGAGCCGGACCCCGGCAAAGAAGAGGCCGGGTTCATGAGTGGAGAGCGGTTCGCTGGAGGTCCAGACTTCGACGGAATCCTGCCGGATATATGTGTGGGGAATCACCGCCTCCGCAATATCCGCATAATACGGATGGCCCGGCGCCACATCGAGGATCATCCCGATCTGCGAAGCACCCGGCTGCATTTGGCTGCCGCGGCCGAGAACGCGATTCAAGACCCGGGCAAGCGCTCCACGGGTAACGGTGGATTCCGGATTCACCTGGCCCGCATCAATCCACCCATAAGCAGCTGCCGTACAGTAGACCGACCAGGCTTCGCTCTCCGGATCCAGATCAGGAAAGTCAAACTGCGCGTCGGAGGCGGGATAAAAGCGCTCCAGATACTGAAGCATTTCCTGCTCGAGAAGCAGTTCATCCGGATAGAGGTAGTTCCCCTCCAGGATTCCCAGATCCTTGAGAGTGGCGGCAGCTTTGTAACAGCTGTCCTCCTCTTCAACATCGAAGAAAGTGCCCTGCCCGACAAGATCGATATTCAGCAGCTTGTAAAGGATGCGGACAAACTCCCGCACGGTGACATTCGCATCCACATCCACGACACCGTCGCTGTCCACTTCAAGGTAGGGAATGTGGTCCTCTGTTTCAAGGGGAAGAGCATACCGCGCGGTCAGAACCGTATTCTCATACAGCGTGAAGGATTTGCGGGTTTCGGGCTCACCGTCAGGGCCGATCCAGGAGAGAAATGTGTAGCCTTCCAGCTCCACCGGATCGTGAAGTGTGGCGGTGCCGCCGTAAGGAATCTGTTCCACCAGATCCTCCTGACCGGGGACCAGATAACGGATCTCACAGGAATCGGGAACGGATTCCCGGGCCCGCGTGTCGAGCAGCTCCTGTTCTTCCCGGAATGCTTCCAGTTCGATCTGACGCGTCTCTCGCTCCACGGCTGTTTTCCTGAGAATGAAAACCTGCAGAACCACCGCTGCCACAAAAACGGTCCAGAAGAGGATCGAGAGCCAGGGAACTTTTTTCAGTGCGGTCAGGAAACGAGAGAGACGGGAAGGAACCTTCCGACGTGCCTGTTCCTGACGGAACACAGCTCCTGCAGGACGTTTGATTTTTCCTTTATACACACGGGAAGCGCGCTCCTGGCGCTCCCGATGATCACGGATCTCCGGAGGCCGTTTTTTCATGAGACACCATCCTCCGCAGGCAGCAGGAGCGGGATGTTCCGTTCTACGATCTCCAGGATCACAACATCTGCATCGATATCCGAGAAAGCTTCCGGCGCGTAGTCCGCCGAGCGTGAGAATTCCGCTGTTTCAAAAGCATCTGCCAGATAGGGATAGAGCGCAATCCCGAACGAATCCCGGCGACAGTAGAGACTGCCCTTTCCGACCGAAGATGTCGTCCGGATGGTGATGGCATTACCGCCACGCGGGTCCGAGGCAGTCTCGTGCTGAAAACCGGGGACATAAATGAGCTCGGGTTCCCGCCCTTTCCCGACAGGATAAAGCATCTGGTACAGGTCTCCGATATGCAGGCCTTCTTCCGCAAAGGGGCCGGCTGAGAAGGAAGGCTCTCTCTCTAATGCGGTGAGCATGGCGTCAGCCGCCATGGCCGCACCTTCCGCAGTCCAGTGCGAATCGGTCCGGTAATAGAGAGCCGGCTTTCCCGCTAAAAGTGTATGCAGGTCGACTGTTTTTACCCCGGCTTCTTCCAGCATCGGCAAAAGACGGGAAAAATTGGAACTCTCATGGTCAGAAGGAAACCGGACAGGCATCTGCTCCGGTATGATGGAATTCTTGTTCGGGGCCACCGCAAACAGAAATCTGCCGCCCCTGGCTTCCACCTGCCGCTGAATGTCGGCGAGGCGGGACACAATTCGCTGGAGATCGCCGTCGGTCAGTCCGACCCCCGCATAGTCGTCCAGGGTGGAGCTGTAATACAGCTGCCCGTCCGTGCCCAGGATGACCTGCTCTTCCGCAGAACTGTTCAGGAGCTTTTCATAGAGAAAAGATCTGGCAGAGACCAGATAGGGACGAAGCGCAAAACGGGTGCCCATATAGTCTGTCACATCGGTGAGAACGTCCGGATTGACCACCCCTTCCCGGTCCAGGAGCGCAGGAGTGCGCGGTGCACTCTCGTTGGCAAGAAGCGGAGAGGGACCGAGCACCAGCATGCCCAGCGACGGGATCAGGCAGAGCAGAAGGAACAGCCCGATGAATAAATTTGCAGTAAAATGATTCTTCATAGCGTCAGAATTGGAAGTAAATAAAAGGATGAAACCCGCTCTGTGCCAGCGACATCACACTCAGCAGCAGAAGAAGCAGACACAGCAGATCGGGAAGTAACTCCGCAGCTTTCTGTTCTGTCAGCCAGGCGTGGATCCGGCTGCCGTCGGAACTCAGTGCGAGAGCCAGAGCAGCGCAGAGAAGCACAGAGACCGCAGGCGCTGAAAGGGTTGCAAGCAAAAGGGAACCTTCGGCCAGAGACCGGAAACGGAACATCGCAGCGATCATTCCGAAGCCCTGGGCAACGCTGTCCGCGCGGAACAGCGTGAACAGCAGCATCACGGCGAGCAGGGTATAGATCCGGCAGAGCATTCTGCCGAGGAGAGTTTTCTGAAGCCGTTCCACGGGAATGATCCCGCTTCCCTCCAGGCTGGAGAGCAGACCGTGACCGAGTCCCCAGAGGACAAAGGTCCAGTTCGCTCCGTGCCAGAGACCGGTGCAGAAGAAGACAATCAGGCGGTTCAGCGCCGCCCGGGAGCGGCCTTTTCGGTTCCCACCCAGGGGGAAGTACAGGTACTCCCGAAACCAGGTGGAGAGGGAGATATGCCACTTCCGCCAGAAATCCCGGATGGAAGTTGCCGTATAGGGAAAGAGAAAGTTCTCCTTGATGGCAAAGCCAAACATCCGGCCCATGCCGATGGCCATGTCGCTGTAACCGGAGCAGTCAAAATAAATCTGCAGGGTATAGCAGATCCCGCCCAGCCAGGCGAGCCGGGCGTCCGGAATTCCTGCGGAAAAAACGGCATCCACGACATAGGCCGCCGTATCCGCCAGCAGAATTTTCTTGCTGAGACCGACAATAAAGCGGCGGATTCCGGAGGAGGTCTTTTCCGGAGTGCAGCTGCGCGTATCGATCTGGGCTGAGATATCGCCCCAGCGGACGATGGGCCCGGCGATCAGCTGCGGGAAAAACGAAATATACAGAAGAAGCTTCCAAAAGCTCCGGCTGTATTCCTCCGGGCGGCGGTACACGTCGATGGTGTAGCTCAAGCCCTGGAAAGTGAAAAAGGATATTCCGATCGGAAGCACCAGGCTCACAGGAGCAATGGAGAGCCCTGCGAGAGCATTCAGATTCGCAATCAGAAAGTCCGTGTACTTAAAGACACAGAGAATTCCGAGATTCAGCAGGACATTCACCGTCAGGACTGCCTTGCTGTGCGGGAATCTGCCGCCGAGCAGCAGCCCGGTCAGGTAATTCACCAGAATGGAGAATAGAAACAGCGGTACATAGCTAAGGTTCCCGAAGGCATAGAAAACCAGGCTCGCTGCGGCCAGAAGCATGTTCTGATACCGGCGACCGAATGGCAAGCGATACAGAAGGAACACGGTCGGGAGAAAGCAAAACAGAAAGATCGCCGAACTGAATACCAAAGCGCTGTTTCCTCCCTTCTCCCAAACGAACAATAAAGCATAATATTATAGCATTTCAGAATCGCTTTGACAATAGCCGGGGTGATCGGAATGACGGAGAAAAACCACTCAGAGGCTGCCCATGGCATCGATCAGATTCCGGTAGAAGTCCACTGCACCGGGGAGACAGGAGATCTCAATGTTCTCGTTAAGGCCGTGCATCCCTTTCATCTGCTCCGGCCCGTAGATCACCGGAGCAAAACGGATGATGTTGTCACAGATTTCCTGGTAGCACTTGGCGTCGGTTGCGCCGGTCATCACATAGGGGCTTGCCGGAAGCCCGGGGAAAGTCTGCCGGACAACACGGACGACCAACTGCCAGCCGTCGCCGTCAATGTCGGTGGCACGGCTGTAGTCACTGGCGCTGAGAACCTCCATTTCGAGACGATATTTTTCTGCAATCCGACGGGTCAGAGCCAGACTCTCCTCCATTCCCTGGTGAGGAATGAACCGCATGTTGGCCCAGACACTGGCCTCCTGGGGAAGCACGTTGCACGCGTCCGAACCGGACTGCATGGTGAAGGCGATGGTGGTGCGCAGCATGGCGCCTGCCTGATCGGAAACCATCGGCATGACAATCTTTAGCAGCGGCTGAAACAGCCAGAAATTGGAGAACAGGAGACGCATCCCGAACCCCGCATAGGGGGCCAGATGCTCAAACATCGCCCTGACCTCGGGCTCGAACTTTTTCTTAAAAGGAGAACTGCGCTCCATGTGCTGCTCAAAATCGGCGAGTCGAGCAATGGGAGAATTGCGCGGGGGCGCACTGGCGTGACCGCCATCGGAACGGGCGGTGAAGCGAACATCCGCTTTGCCCTTTTCAAATACACCCATCATGGCAAAGTTCCCGGGAATTCCGCCGATGGGGTCCGTGATAATGCCGCCGCCCTCATCACAGACCAGGAAGGGCTTCACGCCACGGCGCTTCAGCTCCGCCACCAGCTTCGGACAGCCCGGGCCGGCGTATTCTTCGGTGCAGGAAGAGGAGAGGTAAACGTCCTGAGGCGGAACATAGCCTTCCTCAAGCAGTTCCTCCACCGCCTGAAAGAAAGCCATCACCGAGCACTTCGTGTCCGACGCGCCCCGGCCCCAGACCTTTCCGTCAGCAATATCGCCCGAAAAGGGATCATGGAGCCACTGCCCTTCGGCAGGCACAACATCCTGATGGCTCATCAGAACCAGCGGTTTGTCGTGATACAGACCTTCCCAATAGAAGAGAAGGTTCCCATCGAGTTCGGTTTTTTCCAGATTCTGATGGACGAGCGGAAAGAGTTCTTCCAGCAGGGTATGGAAGCCGAGAAACTTCTCACGCTGATCGGTATCCGGAATCGAAACGGTTTCATATGCCACCATCCGGGAGAGCTTTTCCGCGTAGAATTCAGCGCGCTCGTCGACGGGGGGAGCCTTGTAAGTGGAACGAAGGCGGGGACTGGACAGCGTGCGAATCACCGCCGCAAGAACCAGCAGGAGCAACAGCCCCAGAATACCGAGCAGAATGTATACGGCGATCATACTTCGGCCTCCTGGCCGGTTTTCCGGAACTTCCGCCAGGCGAGGAAGATCGCCAGAGCACCGCTTGGAAGAATCATGAAGCTGGTAGAGGAGATCAACGTAGGCACAAGAGTAAAGAGCAGGCTCATGACGATGAGCGGAAGTATGGCGATATCCATGTTGCGGCGGAAATACTTGTAAGCCATTGCCCCGAACAGGGCCGGGACCACGTTGTCAAAAGCGGGCTGCAGTGCCGGAGCCTGGAGGAGCGGCTGCAGCGGAATCAGAAGCGCAACGCCAACGGCGAGGACCAGAATCGTCGTAAGTGCGGAGGTCGCAATGGAGAGGGTGGAGATGATCTCGTTTTCCGGGGTCCCGGCTTTTGCCCCCACAATGTCACGGGCGTTCACAGCACAGGGAATCTTCATGTTGATGAGGTTTCCGGTGATGAAAGCGAGGTATCCGCCGCCGGCACCCAGCATGGGTGTGTAGATCAGATATTCGGCGATGCTGCTCACCATCCAGATCAGGCCGATGGCGAGAAAGCCCCTGCCGAACGCTGCCATATCGGGAAGCGCGCCGAGGTATCGGCCGATGACAAAAGGTGCACCAAGCAGGAGAATGAGCGTGATGATGCTGGCAACACGGCCGTATCGGTGTGTTTTGGCATTGTACTGTTCAAAGACAGCCTGTTTCTGTTCGTTGCTCATGTTTCTTCCTCCTCTCAGGCCAGAGCGCCGAAGGCGACAGCCGCCGCCATGGCGATCAGCATGCTGCCTGCAATGGAGAAGCTCTCCACCCAGACAGCGTTTTTCTTTTCATACAGCCACAGGAAACCAGCCATGGCGAGACAGGCGACAGCCACTACTGCGAGGGAAACCCAGCTTCCGCCAAAGGAAAAGAGTCCGCCGGAGGAGATGAAACCGCCGATATAACTGCCGAGATAGGCGCAGATGAGACCGATGAACATGGCTGTCATGGCGAGATCGCCGAAGCCTGCCAGAGAGGACTTCTTCCCACTCGAGCCACCGGAGGAGAGACGCGCAAGATAGCGCTTGCTGAAGATCACGGAAAGAACCATTCCCCACATGATGCAGACGCTCATCAGAAGGCCGATTGTGGAAAAAGCCTTTGCTGTCATCTGGGAAGCAGAGAGACCGTTCAGACCCACAGCTTCCGCGGCAGCGGTAGCGACTTGCGTCTCATAGTGCAGGGCCCCGATGACAGAAAGCCGTAGCCAGGGCCAGGGCGTGCCGAGACTGCCGGAGAGTGCGATGACACCGAGCAGAATCCCAACGCTGGGGAGCAGAGTAAAAGTAGCGCTGGCGGTAATGGCACGCTTCATCTTTGCGGTGTCCATCCCGATTGCCTTGCCCGCACGGTAGGCACGGATCAGAAAGAACAGAGAAACCGCAGCGATGAACAGAATAATCGAGCCGCAGACCAGATAGAGAAACGGCGCGTTGAGCTGCTGAATCATGGACATGGTCATTCCTTCTTTCGCATAGAATCGAACACCGTCAGTATACCAGAAGAAGGCAAAATAAAAAAGAGGAAAACAAGCTTGTGCTTGACACTTTCCTCCGAAGGTGCTAAATTGAACAGCGACAAAAATATGCCGGCGTGGTGGAATGGTAGACACCAGGGACTTAAAATCCCTTGCAGGCAACTGCGTACCCGTTCGAGTCGGGCCGCCGGCACCAGATCTGGAACAGGAGATTGATACAATGTATCAGTCTCCTGTTTCGTTTTTTTATGCCCGGAAAGGCTTGAGGCTACAAGGCTTTTGAAGCGTGGACGTTTCATTTGAACAATCGAAAGCACAACAAATGGTGGCAATTGAAGGTCAATTCCGGCTCCTGCACTGCATGTTGTGCTTTTCTGTCGTTAAATTATGGATAATCGTTAAACTATGATAGTATTCGTTAACCTGCCGCCGATCAAGAAAAGCGATCAAGAACCAGCCTGTTTTTGCAAATTTGATCTGTAGATATCTAAATGAGTTTGGTACTTTTTTTAGATTTAGGTTACAATCAAGCTTCATGTGATCTGTTCTACTCG
>JAEEGL013957810.1_pt1 | contig 12425 bp, 8 predicted proteins | sample 9134231 | NCBI WGS metagenome assembly JAEEGL01 (sample SAMN16246548, study PRJNA631951) | gut metagenome | biome: gut microbiome; feature: rumen; material: fiber-attached | host: Bos | place: Iran: Karaj | collected 2018-10 | reverse complement strand
CATGCGCTCAATGTTCTTGCCGTAGTGGCGGAACTGGATGGGCTGGAGCTCATACTTGATGGGCTCGGGCTTGGTGTCAAGGTTCTCTTCCCTGATGATATCATCAAAGGGGAAATCCACATCCAGTTGGAAACCGCTCATAATCATCAGGTGGTCCCACAACTTGTGTTGGTAGTCAGTCTCGGCACGCTGTTGAGGCGACATGTTAGCCATGTTCTGAACAATGGTGTAAGCGCAGTGGGTGCGCTCATCGCGGTCCTCAATGGTCAGGCAGTAGTCCACCATCTGTTGGATATTGCGCCCGTACTCGGGAAGCACCAGTTTTTTGAGATCTGAATTATATGTCAGCATATCTGTGTAAAATTTCAATTGTCAGTCTTCAGTTGACAGTTTTCAATTGCCGGTTGTCAGAAAGCGAATGCTCTCTAAACTATATACTCTAAACTGCGAGCACAGCGAGCATTAAAGTGGGCTCTTGGGCTTCGTAGCCTGGAATTCTTTCAGATAGAGCGGCGTGCTGTAGGCGACATCAATGAAGTCATTCTCGCGGTAAGCTTTCTCGGCAAGCGCCAGCATATCGACAGCCACGGGTTTGATGCCCTCGATAAAGCGCACACCTTCATGGGTAAGCACCTGACGAGCCTTATCACTGCCATTGCCCATCAGCACGAGAGTGTAACCCTGCTTTAACTGGGCTTCAAATGACTGTTCGTCAAGAATCATCGCCTGTGGCTCCACAACGGCTTGGAGTGCTGATGTGTAGGCGGCTGTATAGACCTCCATTCGACGGGCGTCAATCATCGGAACAAAAAGCACCTTTTCATCCTCTATAAAATGGTTGAACATCGTGCTCACTGTCATCAATTTCAAGGTATTGATTCCAATGAGGGGTACACCCAGGCCGAAAGCCAACCCCTTGGCCTCGCTCAAGCCGATGCGCAATCCCGTGTAAGAGCCAGGGCCGATGCTCACTGCGATAGCATCGAGTTTCATCTCGCGGGAACGGGCATAGTCCAGCATCTCCTTCACATACTGGCTCAACAGTGTAGCATGGGTCTGACCCTCGTAGTTCTCACGGTGGTCCAGCACCTGCCCCTCGCTGGTCAATGCCACCGAGCACACGTCAGTTGAAGTCTCTATGTTCAGGATATTCGCCATTCTCTCTATCTAAAAAACGTGCAAAGTTACAAAAAATTATTGACATGGCTGTTATGTCAAACAACTTTAACAACCAGTAACAACACCAATGACCTCTCTACCATGCTACCCAACAGGAATACTCACGACTTTTTGACAAAACATTAAGTCGCTGTAAATCAGAGAAATTTCTAAGACATCAACACATTGTGCAACAAAAAAAATGGCGGGTAAACAGGGTATTAACATCCCGTTCCCGCCATTAATCAGTTACCTTTCACTGTTGGGTGTCATAAAGCCAAGCGAAAGCCAAGCTGCACAAGTGCAACTCGCGACTGCAAAAGCCGCAATCATCAATTTCATCCAACTTTAAATGAGATAATAGTTTTTACTGGTAAAAATATCTTAACTCTGTTCAGGCAAAGCGGCAATGAGGGCATCAACATCCTCAAGACGGGTAGCCCAACTGGTGACAAAACGGCAATTCATCAGGTCACCGACGGGGAACCACTGCTCAAAGACAAAATCCTTCTCCAAAAGCGCTATCGTCGCCTTGTCCAAGAGAACAAACTGCTGATTGGTGGGCGAGTCGGAGTACATCTTATAGCCCTTGCTGATAAAAGCGGCACGCAATCTCATCGCCTGCTCTACAGCGTGACGGGCAATTTTGAAGAAGAGTCCGTCGGTCATCAGCGTGTCGAACTGGATGCCGAGCAGACGACCCTTTGCCAATAAGGCGCCATGCTGCTTGACGATGGTAAAGAAGTGGGCCGGAGCATTGTGGTGCGGGAAAACGACGGCCTCTCCGCAATAGGCACCACACTTGGTACCACCCAAATAGAATACGTCGCACAGGTCAGCAAGCTGGGGCAAGGTCACATCACAGCCCTCGGCCATCAGTCCGTAGCCCAGACGAGCACCATCAATAAACAGCGGCAACTTATAACGCTTGCAAATGTCGCTGATAGCCTGCAACTCCTCGAGGGTATAGATAGTACCCATCTCGGTGGCAAAAGTGATATAGACCATGCCCGGGAAAACCATGTGCTCATAAGCGATATCATCGTAGAAGGCTTCAAGCCACTCTCGCAACTCACCAGCATCCATTTTACCGTCGTGGGAAGGTAGAGCCAACACCTTGTGGCCACCAAACTCGATAGCCCCTGACTCATGGACATTGATGTGTCCCGTCTCGACCGACAGCACACCCTGATATGAGTCTAGCAACGCATCGATGACGGTGGCATTGGTCTGGGTGCCGCCAACAAGAAAGAACACATCGGCTTCGGGCTTATTGCATGCCATGCGGATTTTCTCCTTAGCTGCGGTGCAGTAATCGTCAAGGCCATAGCCAGTGGCACGCTCGCCGTTCGTCTCCATTAAGCGCTTGAGGATAGCCTCATGGCAGCCGTTATTGTAATCGCTCTCAAATGAAATCATAATTTAGATGTAAGTATTTTAAGTTGTCAGTTGTCAGAAAGCGCAGGCCTCTCTAAACTCTAAACATTAAACTTTAAACTGCGAGCGCCAGCTCGCATCAATTATGGCGCAAAGGTAGTTCAAAAAAGGGAAAAATACACTATCTTTGCAGCATGAAAGAGAAGAAAAAGGCAATCATCTACCAATTAATGCCGCGATGGTTCACTAACTGCAGCGAAAACTGCACACCTAACGGCAGTATCCGCCAGAATGGCGTCGGCAAGTTCAACGACATCGATGAAAAGTGTCTGAAGTCCATCAAATCGTTGGGAGCGACCCATGTGTGGTACACCGGCATTATCGAGCACGCTACCGCCACCAGTTATTCCCGCTACGGAATCACGCCCTGCAATCCCCATGTGGTGAAAGGCAAGGCTGGATCCCCCTATGCCATTCGAGACTACTATGACGTCTGCCCTGACTTTGCCGTGAAAGTGAAAAACCGTATGGCTGAGTTTGAGGCATTGGTCGAGCGAACCCATCGTGCTGGCCTCAAGGTCATCATCGATTTTGTTCCTAACCACGTGGCTCGCGAGTATGAGAGCGACGCTAAGCCTGCAGACACTCAAGATCTGGGCGAGGGCGATAACCCGATGATGTTCTTTGACCCGAAGAATAACTTCTACTATATCACTGGGCAGGAATTTGCTCCTGTCGGTGTTGATTTAGGGCAAGGTGATGATGCCTACCGCGAATTTCCCGCGCGTGCTACCGGCAACGACTGTTTTACCGCTTCACCCAACCGCGACGACTGGTTTGAAACCGTTAAACTCAACTACGGCGTTGACCCGTGGAACGGCAGCACCCACTTCTCACCCACTCCACCCACCTGGAAAAAGATGCTTGACATCCTCCTGTTCTGGGCCGGGAAAGGGGTTGACGGTTTCCGCTGTGACATGGCGCACATGGTGCCAGTGGCTTTCTGGCACTGGGCGATTGCCCGAGTCAAGGCCCAGTATCCACCGTTGGTATTCATTGCCGAGATTTATGATGTCTCCCTCTATCGCAGCTATATCTTTGACGGTGGCTTCGATTACCTCTATGACAAGGTGACGCTCTATGACACACTGCGTGGCATCCTGTGTGACGGCTGGTCGGCCAGCGAACTGACACGCTGCTGGCAAACGGTAGAGGGCATCGGTGACCACATGCTCAACTTTCTTGAGAACCATGACGAGCAGCGCATCGCCTCGAGGCAATTCTGCGGCGACCCATGGAAAGCGTTGCCCGCACTGGTTGTGAGCGCAACGATGTCACGATGTCCGTTCATGCTCTATGCAGGGCAGGAATTGGGAGAGCCGGCTGACGATGCCGAGGGCTACAGCGGTAAGGACGGACGTACCACCATCTTTGACTATTGGAGCGTCCCCACCCTGCGCCGCTGGCACCAAGGCAAACCGACGAGCGATGAGCGCCGCTTGCGCACACTTTATCGGAAACTCCTGCACTTGTGCAACAGCGAGAAGACCTTGTCCCAAGGTGAGTTCTTCGACCTGATGTACGTCAACCAGGACACACTTGACACGAGGAGGCAGTATGCCTACTTGCGGCACTGCGATGGAGAAATGGCGCTGATTGTCGCCAACTTCAGCAATCAGGTTGTATCCACCGCCATACGCATTCCTCAACATGCCCTTGACTGTGCCCACATGTCACAAGGCGTGTACACATGCACTGAACTGCTCACAGCAACGGATGTTGAAACGTCCCTTCAAGGAGACAGCACATTCCCCATATCTCTCGGGGCTTATTCCGCTGCTATCTGGCGTTTCAAAAAGACTTGATTGTCCAACAGTTCCTACTGATTTTCAATAGCAATTCATGATTTTTTTCTATAAACTTGCTTTTATTGAATAATTTTACTTACTTTTGCAGTCAAAGAGATGCTTATTACCTTTAACTATAAACTTTTATATCTTTAATCAAATGAAAATGAAGAAATTACTTTCAGCAGGTGCTATTGTAGCACTCGCTTTGCTTGGTTTTAATGCCAATGCAGGAAACGTTGATGCCAATGCCGCACGCATGGCAGCCAAGAGCTTCATCAACGAGCATGTTGGTGCAAAGAACGCATTTAAGGCACCCGCGAGTGTTGCCGACATCAAGCTGGTCTACACAGAAGCTTCTAAGGTTGAAGGCAACGCCTACTACGTGTTCAACATCGAGGGAGGAGGCTGGGTTATCGCCGCTGGTGACGACCGCGCCAAGCAAATCCTTGCTTACAGTGAGAACGGCAGCATTGACATGAAGAACATGCCCGACAATATGAAGGGTTACCTTGATATGCTCAAGGGCCAGATTGAAACAGCACAGGCATATAAGGGTAAAACCGCTCCCGCAAAGGCGCCTAAGCTCTCGGCCCCTGTCGGACCGCTATTGAAGACCACCTGGGGACAAGGTGAGCCCCTGAACCGCTTGTGTCCCATGAACGGCACGAAACGCACCTCGGTGGGTTGTGGCCCCCTTGCCATGGCACAAATCATGTATTACTGGAAATATCCAACCGAGTTGCCAGCTATGACCGGTTACAGTGTTAGCTGGAGCATTCAGGTGTCCGATCTACCCGCTACCACGATTGACTATAGCAAGATGATTGACGCCTACCACGTCGTTGACCCCGAGACTGGCGAGATTCACCTTGGAACCTTTACTGAAGAACAGGCTAGTGAAGTTTCCAAGCTGGCCCGCTATTGCGGACAAGCTTGCAAGGCTCGCTATGGTAATTCAAACCAGACAGAAACTGGTTCTTATACTTACGATCAGCGTGACGCTTTTTATCTCTTTGGCTTCAACTCTGGGGCTCAGCTCATTGGCAAAGATCCGTCCTACTACAACGCAAATTTTGGCACCAAGTATACCATTGAGGAATGGATTGATCTTATCTGTGTCGAATTAGAGGCCAATCGTCCGATTCCCTACCATGACATGTATGAAGGTCATGCTTGGGTACTTGATGGTGTTGATGCCGATGGTAAGTTCCACATGAACTGGGGTTTCTACGGTAAATTCAACGGTTGGTTTGAAATTAATGCTCTTATCTTCCATCCTTATGGTGACTCAGAGGTGTGGGACTTCAGCCAAGGCAGCAACGGTGGTAATGAGATGATTATCGGTATGTATCCCTATGAGGGTTATGTTATCCCCGGTGACGATCCTCAGCCCAGCTTCATCCGTGGCGATGTTGATAACAGCGGCGAAGTGAAGATTGCTGACGTAACAGCTCTGATTAACTACCTGCTCGGCGGCAATACCGCTATCAATATGCAGGCAGCCGACTGTGACCAGAGTGGCGAGGTAAAGATTGGTGACGTATCTGCTCTTATCAATTACCTGCTGAACGGCACATGGTAATTATTGATCATTGAGTTTACTATCATTGGAATAGGCGGATGCCACGATTACGGCATCCGCCCTTTTTTTGTTCTGTGACAAACGAAAATCTTGACAAATGATGGTGGTTTAGGAAAAATATCATTATCTTTGCAGGTTATAAAGACCGCAAAGAATTGAATGCTATGACGACAGGCAATTTAATCCGATTTGTGTGCATCCTGCTATTATGGGTAGGGCTGTGCTGGCTGCTGCTCACCAGAGCTGCAAAAATTGACTTCATGGTAATTTTCACCATCGTGGCGTCTGGCATCATCGTGTTTGTACCACTGTACAAAAAATATGTGAGAAAAAAAGACTGATACATGACCACAAAACCTTATATACAAGAACACTGTCCACTACTGGCACAAATCGACAGTCCCGCCGACCTGAGAAAGCTCAGCGTTGACCAACTGCCACAGGTATGCCATGAGTTGCGACAATACATGATACACGAGTTGTCAAGCAACCCGGGCCACTTTGCATCCAGCATGGGTGCAGTGGAGATTGTGGTGGCTTTGCACTACGTATTCAACACACCCGACGACCGATTGGTGTGGGATGTAGGCCATCAGGCTTATGCCCACAAGATTTTGACAGGACGTCGCGACCAGTTTGACGACAACCGTAAACTTGACGGCTTGAGCGGTTTCCCTAACCCCGCCGAGAGTGAATATGACACCTTCACAGCCGGCCATGCATCTAACTCTATTTCTGCAGCGTTGGGCATGGCTATTGCCGCTGAACTGCAACACAACCATGAGCGTAAGGTGGTGGCTGTCATCGGTGACGCAAGCATCAGTGGCGGTCTGGCCTTTGAGGGCATCAACAATGCTGCCACCAACCCCAACAACCTAATCATTGTACTGAACGACAACGATATGGCGATAGATGCCAATGTGGGTGCCCTGAGTGGATACATGAGCGACCTGCACACGTCTAGACGCTATAACAAACTACGTTATAAGACCTATCAGTTCCTGCGCCGCCACAATGTCATCAACGACAACCGCAAGGGATTGATCATGCGATTCAGCAACGCTTTGAAATCGCTGTTTTCGGGCCAACAGAACATTTTTGAGGGTTTGAATATCCGTTACTTCGGCCTGTATGACGGTCACGACGTGAAACGTCTGGTCAAGGTGTTCCGCGAAATCAAGGACATGACTGGCCCCAAGCTGGTACATGTGCGTACCGTTAAGGGTAAGGGTTTTGCCCCAGCCGAGGCCGACCCCGCCACCTGGCACGCACCAGGTAAATTTGACGAAGAGACAGGCGAACGTGTCAAGGGCGGCAAAGGCGGTCCCATCAAGTATCAGGACGTCTTCGGAAAAACGCTTGTGGAACTGGCCGAGAAGAATGAGAAAATTGTCGGCATCACGGCGGCGATGCCCAGCGGCACGTCAATGTCGATGCTGCTGGAGGCAATGCCCGAACGCGCATTTGATGTGGGCATCAGCGAGGGGCACGCAGTAACCTTTGCTGGCGGTCTCGCCAAGGACGGAATGCACCCCTATTGCGCCATCTACAGTACCTTCCTGCAACGTGGATATGACTCCATCATCCACGACGTCGCCATCCAAGGGCTACCAGTCACCTTCTGCATCGACCGCGGCGGCATCGTCGGCGAGGACGGCGTGACACATCACGGCCTGTTTGACCTGGCCTACCTGCGTTGCATTCCAGGCATGATTGTGGCATCTCCGTTGAACGAGCATGACCTGCGCAACCTGATGTTCACAGCCCAACAAGACGGCATAGGACCATTTGCTATCCGCTACCCGCGTGGCAAGGGTGTCATCGCCGACTGGCACAACGAGATGCAGGCTTTGCCCGTAGGGATCGGACGACGCATGAGCGAGGGCAAAGGCGTTGCCGTTCTCAGCATCGGTCACATCGGCAACGAGGTCATCAAGGTGGTCAACAGTCTTGCTGAGCGCGGGATCAAGGTGGGACACTATGACATGATCTACCTCAAGCCCATCGACGAGAACATCCTGGAGGAAGCTTCCACCCGTTACCATAGCCTGATTACCATAGAGGATGGTACAGTGGTGGGCGGACTGGGATCGGCTGTCGCCGAATGGCTAACACGCCACAACAAGACCAACCGATTGAGGATGCTGGGCGTGCAAGACGAGTTTGTACACCAAGGCACCGTTGCCGAACTCTATGAACGTTGCGGCATGGATGCCCAGTCGCTCGAAGCCGCCATCAACGAGGAATTAGAGGCTGCACCGAAGCCCTAATCCTCACGACTGAAGAATAAAGACTATAACCAAATAAAGAGACAATGAAAATCGTTATTGCCGGCGCTGGAGAAGTCGGGACCCATCTGGCCAAGATGCTCAGTAATGAGGAGCAGGACATCATCGTCATGGATGTAGAGAACAGGAAGCTCGAGCCCCTGGAGAACTACAACCTGCTTACCCATCAGGGAAGCGCCATCTCCTTCAACGACCTGAATGCCATCAAGGCTGGTGCATGTGACCTGTTCATCGCTGTGACAAAGAGTGAGGCCCGTAACATCCTGGCTTGCTCTATGGCCAAAAAGCTAGGAGCAAAAAGGACTGTAGCCCGGCTTGACAATGACGAGTTCTTCAACCCCAAGTGGCGCGACCATATCAACAACCTGGGTATCGACCACCTCATCTACCCCGAAATGCTCGCCGCCAAGGAAATCGCCAGTGCCTTGAAACGCACTTGGGCAAGAAACTGGTTTGAACTGTTCGATGGTGAATTGATTGTTGTGGGCGTGAAAATCCGCAACAATGCACGCATCGTCAACCAGATGCTCAAGGACGTGTCTAACATCAGCCACTACCTGCACGTGTCGGCCATCAAGCGCAACCGCGAGATCATCATTCCTCGCGGTGACGACCGTGTGCTGGAGAATGACATTATATATATAGCTACTACACGCGACCACATTGATGAGGTGCGCGATGCCTGCGGTAAGGTGCAAACACCCGTTGACAATGTGCTAATCGTGGGCGGCAACGACATCGCCGAGCAACTCATCAAACGGCTGGGCAAGACGGTTGACATCAAGATTATCGAGGAGGACCTGAATCGCTGTGATGAACTGTCACAACGCTATCCTAACTGCAAGATCGTGCAAGGCAACTTCCGCGACACCGAGTTGAGCGAGGAAGAAAGCGTGAGCAGTTATGATGCTTTCATCGCGCTGGGCGAGAACAGTGCCGTTAACATGATGGCTTGCATGATTGCCAAAACCAATGGTGTTCCCAAAACTATTGCACAAGTCGAGGATATCCAGTTCATCTTTGAGGCCGAAGCACTCAACATCGGCACCATCGTCAATAAGAAACTGTTGGCCTCGAGCCGCATCTACCAAATCATGATTGATGCCGACGAGGACAACGCCCGTTGCCTCGCTCTTGCCGATGCCGAAGTGGCCGAGGTCATTGTCCAAGAAGGAGACCGCGTGACCAGATCCGATGTCAAAGACCTGAAGCTAAGTCGCGACTTCACCATTGCCGGCCTCGTGCGTGACGGCAAGGGACAACTCGTTGACGGTAATACACGCATCCAGGCGGGCGACCACGTCGTGGTCTTCTGTCTGCAAGGTGCCATCCACAAACTTGACAAATATTTCTCATAATCTCAGCTATGCCCAGGCGCAAGAATCAAGATATCAATTTTGCCATCGTTCTGAGAATGCAAGGCTGGCTGTTGCTCATCGAAGCAGCCTTCATGCTCTTGCCTCTTGCCGTGTCATGGGGATACGATGAGCCCACATCTTTGCGTGCCTTCATCTACAGCACGCTGATCACTGCCGGTGCTGGTGCTATCATGGCATTTGGAATTAAGCCTCACAGCTCATCAATGCACAAGCGTGAAGGTCTGATGCTCACTGCCATCATTTGGGTATTCTTCTCGGTATTCGGCATGCTGCCCTACCTGTTTTCCAATACGTTTGACAATGTAACCGATGCCTTCTTTGAGACGATGGCGGGCTTCACCACTACGGGATCAAGCGTTATCCGCTATGTAGAGGAGATACCTCATGGGGTACTCTTCTGGCGCGCTATGACCCAGTGGATCGGAGGCATGGGAATCATCTTGTTCACGCTTGCCGTTATCCCCATGCTGAATCAGAAAGGCGGAATCGCCCTATTCAATGCCGAGGTGACGGGCATCACCCACGAGCGCCTGCGTCCCCGTGTGAGCCAGACCGCTAAGGACCTGTGGCTCATCTACATCGGCCTGACCGCTTTGTTGACGGCATTGCTCTATTTTGGCCCCATGGACTGGTTTGATGCTGTGTGCCACGCGATGACAACGACTTCTACGGGTGGTTATTCGACTAAGAATATCGGTCTCGACTATTGGCAGTCAAGCTATGTGTTTATAGTGGTCATTATCTTTATGTTCATCGGCGGTGTCAGTTTCTCGGTTATTGTGGCCACCATGCGCGGCAACTTCAAGCGCATCAGGCATAATAATACCCTACACTGGTATTGCATGACGACATTGATCACGACAGTTGCCATCTTCTTATATATGGCTTATATGGGGTTCCTCGATAATCATAAAGACCGGATTATTTATGGTGCCTTTGACACTCTGTCGGCCATTACTTCCACGGGATTCTCTACATTTGACTACGAGAATAGCGGCGAGTTTGTTACCGTCATCCTGATGGTGATGATGTTCTTCGGCGGTATGGCAGGCTCCACCTCGGGCGGAGCCAAGATGGACCGCCTCATCGTACTGTTGAAACACACTGCCAACGAGTTCTACCGTGTGCTGCACACCAACTCGGTACGTTCTGTCCACATTGACGGCAAGCCGGTTCCTAATCATGTGGTGAGCAAGGTCAACACCTTCTTCACCGTCTATGTGGGCATTATCATGATCGTTGCGCTTTACCTCACTTTCTACGGCGTTCCCGTATTTGATGCAATGTACACCTCAATGTCAGCTATCAGCAACGTAGGCATCGGCTACGGTGTGACTGGATCTAACGGTTCATGGGTATCGCTACATCCCGGTGCCAAGTGGGTGCTTGCCTTCGAGATGATGGTCGGTCGTCTAGAGCTATTTACCGTCCTAGTCATCTTCACCCGCTCCTTCTGGAAAAAGGACTAAGACCCTCTCGTCCCCGTTTGTTGCGTTGTCAACGCAACAAACCAAACGACAAGCAACAGAACAATAACAAAGCTATGAAAAAAGAGACCTACGAAGCGCAGAAGGCTTTTGCTGGGGAGAAGAAGCCGTCGATGCTTCGACGTTGCGTAGGTCATGATTACACGGGGCGCCAGATTTACATGATCACAATGGTGACTGAAGGTCGTCGTCCTCTCTTTGGAAAAGTGGTAGGCAAGAGCGATGCACCCATGGATTCCACCGATGCACCCCATATTGAACTATCTCAACTTGGGCAACGTGTTTCAGACGAATGGTGGTCAGCTTCTTTACATCATCCTGAAGTGGAAGTAATTGCTCTCCAGATAATGCCCGACCACCTGCATGGCATCCTCTTTGTCAGAGAAAAGATGGAAAAGCCATTGGGAATGGCACTGCGTGGCTTCAAACAGAGTTGCAACCGCCACTACCGCGAGCTAGTGCTCGGCCAGACGCCAGTCTCGTCTGTTGCGTTGACAACGCAACAAACAGGACCGCAACAAACAGGACAACAACAAACAGGACCGCAACAAACAGGACAACAACAAACAGGACAACAACAAACAGTACAACCCAAGAAAGACCGTCGTGGCGAGGACCGCGAGCACGGCCTGCTTTTTGCCCGTGGCTATAACGACAAGCTGTTGCTGCGGTCTGGTCAACTTGAAAAGTGGCTTCACTATCTTGAAGATAATCCCCGTCGACTGTTGATGAAGCGAGATCATCCCGACCTGTTCCGCGTCCAGCGCAACGTGGTAGCTGCCGGCACGACATTCTCTGCCATTGGCAATCGCTTCCTGCTCGACCGGCCTGTCAAGCGCCAAGTGCAGTGCTCCCGCCGCCTTACTGAGGTGAAGATTCAAACGAAGGTCCAAGAATGCCTGAATGCTGCTCGTCAAGGTGCGGTACTCGTGTCGCCAGCCATCTCACCAGGAGAGAAAGCAGTCATGCGGGCCGCCTTTGATGCTGGCTTACCTTTGATTTTCCTACAGGAAAACGGCTTTACCGACCTTGCCAAGCCTGGCGGTGCACGCATGGAAGCCTGTGCTCGCGGCCAGTTGCTTATCCTTGCCCCGTGGGAACACCACAACGAGGCACTGACCATCAAACGTAGCCAGTGCCTCCAACTCAATGACCTTGCCCGCCTCATCTGCGGACAGGACTAATTATTACTCTATCACAAAGCTGCGGGGTTACCTTCCACCAGCCCATTCAGCACACCGGCGGCAACGACATCGCCCATGCGAGTCACCAGTGCCGCGAAATCATCCAGCGCGACCTTCCTG
>JAEEGL013279598.1_pt1 | contig 12425 bp, 14 predicted proteins | sample 9134231 | NCBI WGS metagenome assembly JAEEGL01 (sample SAMN16246548, study PRJNA631951) | gut metagenome | biome: gut microbiome; feature: rumen; material: fiber-attached | host: Bos | place: Iran: Karaj | collected 2018-10 | reverse complement strand
GGATGAACGGATGAACGGATGAAAGGATGAAAGGATGAACGAAAACGAGAGCAATATTATTATCTACAGCACCATTGATGGGCGTGCTAGTGTGGTTTTATACGCACGTGATGGGAGTGTTTGGATGAATCAAAATCAGTTGGCAGAACTTTTTGACACCTCCGTCCCAAATGTGTGTATGCATATATCTAATATATTGAAAGACAATGAGTTGTCAAAAGATTCAGTTATTAAGAATTACTTAACAACTGCTTCCGACGGGAAAAAATACGAGGTAACGTTTTATTCCCTAGAAATGATCTTAGCCATTGGTTTTCGTGTACGAAGTAAGCGTGGTACTCAGTTCCGGATATGGGCGAACCAACATCTCACGGAATATTTGGTCAAGGGCTTTACGATGGATGATGAGCGGCTGAAAAACCCTGATGGACGCCCAGATTACTTTGATGAGTTGTTAGAACGAATACGAGAGATTCGTGCATCTGAGAAACGATTCTATCAGAAGATACGAGATCTATTAGCGCTCAGTAGCGATTATGATAAAACAGATAAAGCAACGCAAATGTTTTTTGCAGAGACGCAGAATAAACTATTATACGCTGTGACAGGACAAACTGCGGCAGAGGTTATAGTAAGCCGTGCAGATGCTTCAAAACCCAACATGGCACTGACGTCATGGAAAGGTAGCATTGTGCGGAAGGGAGATATCTACACAGCAAAGAACTACTTACAAAAAGAAGAAATTGACACTTTGAATAGATTGACGACGATGTTCTTGGACTCTGCAGAATTGCGGGTAAAGGAACGTAAGGATTTAACACTCCGTTATTGGCGTGAGACTGTAGATTCGCTTCTTGATTTCCAAGGTAAGTTAGTATTACAAGGTGCAGGTACCATCAGCAATTCTCAGATGGAAGAACATGTGGATGCAATATATGAAGCTTTCAATGCACGCCGTAAAGCATTGGCTGCTGCAGAGGCAGAACAAGCGGATGCAGAGTTGTTCTCCTTGGAAACAGAGCTAAAAAAGAGAAAAGAAATAAACCATTAACCCATTCACCCATTAATCCCTTCACCCATTATGGATCCAAAATATACTTATAAAGAATTAGATGCTTACAAGGAGGCAAAGACTCTGGTAAAGATGGTGTATGTACTGCTAAAAGGATTCCCTAACGAAGAGCAGTATGCGCTATGCGATCAATTACGCAGAGCAGTTATCTCCGTACCGTCAAATATCGCAGAAGGTAGTGGACGTTACTCGGTAAAGGAACAACTTCATTTTATAGAAATCGCGTTCGGCTCATTACTAGAAGTAGAATGTCAGATGGATATAGCACATGATATACGCTATATATCGGATGAACAATTATTAGAAATTAACAAACAAATAGGGAAAGTAGCGGCGTTGTTATCAGGCATGCGTGGCAAACGCTTATCCTCTACCCATTAACCATTCACCATTCACCCCTTCACCCATTCACCCATTCACCATTCACCCATTCACCCCTTCACCCCTTCACCCATTAACCACTAAACACTAAACAAAAAATGAAATTAGGCATCATGCAACCATATTTCATGCCGTATATCGGTTATTGGCAGCTCATGGCGGCTGTCGATACCTATGTGGTGTATGATGACGTCAATTATATCAAAGGCGGCTGGGTGGCACGCAACAATATCCTGCTACAGGGCCGGCCGTACCGCTTCACTATAGAACTCTCCGGTGCCAGCCCAAATAGACAGTTCCGCGAGGTGGCTATCCGTGACGATTTCCATAAGTTCCTTCGAATGCTGCAGAACGGCTATGGCCGTGCTCCGTATTTCGCGGAGGTTATGCCGCTGATGGAGCAGGTATGCCGCTTTGAGGACCGAACCCTAGGTGCCTTTATGCAGAATAGCTTCCGGGTGATACTCGATTATCTGGATGTCCCGACTCGGTTAGTCCTCTCGTCCAATCTCCGCAAAGATTGTTCCCTGCACGGCAGCGACAAGGTGAAGCATATCTGCCATGTGCTGGGTGCAGACACCTACCTCAATGCTATCGGCGGACAAGAACTGTACGACAAGGCGGATTTTCTCGCCGAAGGCATCACGCTACGTTTCTTGCAAACCAACGAACTCACGTACGAACAAGGCGTGACGCCATTTGTTCCGAACCTCAGTATCATCGATGTGCTGATGCACTGCGGCAAAGCCGGAACCCAACAACTATTGAAAGAATACACGCTAATATAGCCAATCACCAATGTCAAATGGCAAATCTAACATATTAGTTTCTATCGTTTGCATTACATATAATCACGAGCCGTACCTGCGTAAAGCGCTGGACGGATTCCTGATGCAGCAGACCACGTTCCCTGTCGAAATCATCTTGGCGGAGGACTGCAGTACGGATGCTACGCGTGCTATTTGTGAGGAATATGCAGCCAGGTATCCGGACAAGATTCGTTATATCGTTCGTGGCCATAATGTGGGCTACAACCAGAATGAGTATGAAGCTATGCAGGCAGCCCGTGGTAAGTATATCGCTTTCTGCGAGGGGGATGACTATTGGACCGTTCCCGATAAACTACAGAGGCAGGTAGATTGGCTGGAGGCCCATCCGGACTACAGTGTGTGTTGGCATCGGTGTCGCCACCTGATGGCCGATACCGGTGAGATGCGTGATGATGATTGCGGCCAAATTCTGCCATCCGGAGCAGCAGGTATAGAGATTGATCTGGATACCTATTTCGCAGGATGGTACACTCAGCCCCTTACTATGGTGTTCCGCCGCGAGGCATTAGACCTGTCCTTGTATCACCGCTATCGTTATTTCCGCGATACGCACCAGATGTACCATCTGCTGAAGAATGGGCGAGGTTATCTCTTTGCCTTCGATGCAGGAGTGCGAACTGTGCATAGCGGAGGAACTGCAAGTAAAAGAAAAGGCAAAAATATGTGTGATGATGCATTAGCTGTTGCGAAAGAGTTATATTTTTTCAATAGAGATACACATTCAAAACAGTATTATGAAGAAATTCTTCAGTGGGAGGTATACGAGGCAAAACTTCATGGATACAACCAGTGGCAACTAAGTTGGAGATTGTTCGCGCTAAACAGAGATGTTAAATTGTTAGTAAAGAATCTAATCCGCAGATGATATCGGTTGTTATTCCGCTATATAACAAAGCTCAAAGTATACGCGCCACGCTGCAGTCCGTTTGTGAGCAAACCTACACGGATTGGGAGTGCATTGTCGTGGATGATGGAAGTACGGACGGAAGTGCTGACGTTGCCAATAATTACGTCCGCACATTGCAAATTGCAAATTGTAGATTTAAGATTTTGACTCAAAAGAACGGCGGAGTATGCTCGGCGCGTAATGCGGGAATCCGTGCGGCCAAAGGTGAGTATATCGCGCTGCTGGATGCAGACGACCAATGGGACGAGCACTATCTGGAGGAGCAGGCGCGGATGATTGCTGATTTTCCGGAAGCAGCTCTGTGGGGCATCAATTTTGCGGAACTGTCGAACGACCAGTTGATACGCAAATTAGAAACAGGTTTGCCCGAGGGCTATCGAGGCTATGTCGAGCATTATTTCGCTATGCCAGGCCGCATATCGGATTTATATTGCTCCAGTAGCGTGGTAATTCGTAAATTAGTGTTTGATAAAGTCGGATATTTTGATGAACGAATTCGATACAGCGAAGATATAGATATGTGGTATCGCATCATAGCTAATTATCCGGTGGCGTTCTACGATCGCTATATGGTGCGCTATCTCTACGATGCAGAGAATCGGGCAATGAACCGCACGCGGCTATTGCAATACTGGTTGCCGTATTTCGTGGACAAATATCGCGATCCGCTGTTTAGCCACGACCGCGTTTTCTATCGCTGGATCATGCGGTGGGCTGCGGTGCGTATCAAGCAGATCTATTTCTGCGACCCGTCGCAGCATGCTGAGGCTGTCATCGCCTCCCGCCGACTGGATTACTCCGTCCTGCCGTTTAAGTACCGATTCGAATTGCTATTGCCTTATTGGCTTGGGAAAATTATTTATCGAATGATGAAATGATGAAATGATGAATGAGTGAACGAATTAATGAATGAAGGAATTAACGAGGGAACGAAACATTAAACACTAAACATTAAACATTAAACAATGATATCAATTGTCATCCCATTATATAACAAAGCGCAGAGCATCGAGCATACTATCCGTTGCATCCAGGCGCAGAGCTACCAGGATTTTGAGATCGTGGTGGTCGATGGCTGGTCCACAGACGGCTCGCTGGAGATTATCCAACGCTTGGCGAAGGAAGACCCGCGTATTCGGGTGCTGATGCAAGAAGATAAGCACGGAGTGACGCCTGCTCGCAACGAGAGCATAGCGGCAGCACGCAGCGAACGGATAGCTTTCATCGATGCGGATGACTATTGGGAACCGACCTATCTGGCTACGCTGGTGCGACTGATGGACGATTATCCGGAGGCGGGCCTCTGGGGACTGAACCACGGCACGCTGGTGGGTTCGACCAAACGTCCGGACGCATCGCTCTATCCCGGACTGCGCGGTATTCTCGCCAACCCGTGGATCCAGGGCAGTCCGTACTGGACCGGTGCCGTCGGAATCAGCCGGGCGGCTTTTGAGGCCGTCGGAGGATTTGACAACCGCATCATCTATGGCGAAGATATCGACCTATGGTATCGCTTGATGCTGGAGTACCCCTGTGCGTACGATGACCAAGTATTGAGCTATTATCGCCAGGATGCTGAGAACCGCGCCTGCAACCATACGTTCCCGCTGAAGATACATCTCCCGTACTATATCGACAAGTATGCCGCTTATCGCGCCGCGAATGCCGATTTCCGCCGTTTCTTCGATCTGCAGTGCCTCTACCGCCTCTATCCCTATGCGGTCACCAACACCTACCCGGAGGAACTGCGTCGCAGCTTGGCGCCTATCGACTGGTCGTTGCAGAAACGCTCCATGCGTTTCCGCTTCCGCTTCCCGCGTCTCTACGATCTTTACCGCCGTCTTCGCGGCCGCGGCGAACGCCAATTAGAACAATATAGTGGAGGGCGTTTAGTTTGAAAAACAATATAATTCAAAAACCACAAAAATTGTAAATAGAATTCTGCTATTGATAAAATGAAAACCTTTGCAATAATATCACCGTTAGCTAATGAGGAGGACACATTTGTTGTATTCTCTACAGCAATCCAGACGGTATTGGATGATTTGGGGGCTGGAGAAGTGTTTTTTGTCGTGGATAATGTTAGTAAAGATAATACGCTTCAGTTGTGTCAAGACTTAGAGAAAAATGATCAACGATTCCACACAATATGGGCTCCGGAGAACAGGAATGTCGTTGACGCCTATTTGCGCGGTTATAGAGAAGCATTAAAATATTCGTTCGATTATATCATTGAAATGGATGGCGGAATGAGTCACAATCCTGCAGCGATCCCTCAATTTATTCGCTGTCTGAACGAAGGGCATAAATGCGTCTTTGGCTCACGTTTTATTAATGGAGGAAGTATCTACGATAGTAACTGGCGTCGTACGCTTCTTTCACGTGGTGGCACAATTTTGAGCAATATCTTGCTAGGTACGAATATGCGCGATATGACATCAGGCTATATGGGATTTCATGCGGATGTGGCACGTAAATTTGTGGAATACGGGTTGTTGTCAAAGGCTCATTTCTATCAAACGGAAGTACGTTATTTGCTGCGCTATCAACAGTGTATCGAGGTGCCGATTCATTATATGGCTCCATCACCTAGTGTGTCAAAGAAAGCCATTCGCAATTCATTTGAGGTTTTGTTTCATTATTTCTTCCAACGTATAATTGGAAAGTCAGTTGCACTATGAGACGAAGAAATATCAAAGAGTTTGTACAATACGCAGTTGTAGGGGGCACATGTACGCTTATAGATTTTGTCCTGCTCTATCTGTTTACAACAATGGGTGGAGTGCATTATCTCATATCGTCTTCTGTGTCATTCACAGTTGGTGTTGTGCTAAATTGGTTACTATGTACCTATTGGATATTCGATTTTCATAGGGTCCAGCATCAAAGTGCAGAGTTCCTGTTTTATGTGCTTATTTCGCTTGTAGGGTTGGCTCTCAATACATTATTGATGTGGCTGTTTACGGATATGTGCGGACTGTGGTTTATGGTATTTAAACTGATTGCAGCAGGAATAACATTGTTTTACAATTTCTTTGCGCGTAAACTATTATTGCATACTAAACGATGAAACGAATAGCTATTATAGGAGCGGGTATTTCTGGATTAACCGTAGCGCGGTTGATCAAGGATAAAGCGCATGTTGTCATTTTCGAAAGAGAGGCAAAGGCGGGAGGATTGATTCGTTGTGAACGCATTAAAGGCAGTCTTTTTCATACATGTGGAGGTCATGTGTTCAATACAAAGAATCAAACTGTTCTTGATTGGTTCTGGCAACAATTCAATAGAGATACTGAATTTCATAAGGCAGATCGTAATTCAGTGATTGTTTTGCCAAACGGACAACATATCCCATATCCGATTGAGAATTTTGCATACCTTTTGGATGAGCAAACGCAGAAATCCTTTATTCAAGACTTGCTGCAAATCGCCCTTGCGGAAAAGAATAATGCTTCGGTTTCGAATTTCCAGACATTCTTGCGCTCGCGCTTTGGCGACACTTTGTATAAACTCTATTTTGAACCATATAATAAAAAAGTATGGCGTCGCGAACTGAGTGATGTGCCTATCGACTGGCTTGCGGGTAAATTGCCGATGCCTACAACAGAGGAGATCATTTACAATAACTTCAATCGTGTCGCTGAGAAGCAATTTGTGCATTCTACGTTTTATTATGAGAAGCAAAATGGTTCGCAATTCCTGGCAGATCGATTGGCAGAGGGACTTGATATTCGCTATAATGCGGATGTAACTACAATGTCGTATGCTAATAATGAGTGGACTATTAACGGAGAGATATTTGATGCAGTAGTGTTCTGCGGAAATATAAAGGATATCCCGAATATAATTCAAGGTGTTGACTTGAAAGGTTATATAGAACCCATTGAGAAACTACAATCTCATGGTACTACATCTGTATTTTGTGAAATAGATGCGAATCCATACTCATGGATGTATCTGCCGGATGAAAAGTATCGTGCACATCGAATTATCTGCACGGGAAATTTCTCTCCTACCAATAACGGCAATGTGGCAAATGGAAGAACCACCGCTACGGTAGAATTCACAGACGAGGTTGGTATGGATGAGATATCGGATAACTTACAACGTATACCTTTGCATCCTATCTATATTACTCATAAGTACAATCAATATACATATCCTATTCAGCAATCAGATACGCGTGAGATGATATCATCCCTCAAGCAAACCTTATCTGCGAATGCCTTCTATATGACTGGCCGTTTTGCTGATTGGGAATACTATAATATGGATGCCGCAATTGCGGCAGCAATGAAAGTTGTCGAACAATTTTTACGTTAAAGTAATGAAACAAATTTTAGCCTTTTGCGAAAAATATGCTCCAGAGATATTGGTGTTATTATTATGTCTACCTGCAGTATATGGCATGCGTAATTTCGCATCATATCATGATTTCTTTTATTTCACAGACTATAGTACGGGTTTTGGAGGGAAAAAATTCCTAGGTGAAATTTGTAGTTTGTGGTTGCCAGATGTAGTGAGAAAACGTCATCTATTATTTTTTATTGTTGGGATTAAATTCATAATGGTAGGCCTTTTTAGCTATTTATGTGGTATCTGTATCAATCAAAATAAGGAGAACAAATTTGCATATATTTTACTACTTGTAGTTTATCTATTATCGCCCTATTCGTTTTATGGTGTCGTATATGGCGCGCATGTGGATTTTTTGCTTGTGACGATAACTTTACTATTTCTTCTCTTGTTTATAAAATGTCGTGATACATGGTATTATTACTTGCTGACATTAATTCTCCTCTGTTGTGCGTGTCTTACTCATCACATTTTTTGTAATATCTATTTCCCGTTGATATTTGCATTGTTTATCTATGATGTATTCTTTAATGGAGGTAACAAAAAGAAGAAGATAATTCTCTATTTTATAATATCACTATGCCTTATAGGATTATTTTGTGCGATATTATTTTTTAGTTCGATGAATGTGGATTTTGAAACATATTACCAATACCTACAGACTCGTACGGAATCTATAAATTTGAGTAGTAAACCAGCATTATATTATGAGTATTACGCAACTTTGTCTGAGCATATATCGGCATATGTAATCCCTATGTGGAAGTTCCACTGTTTGCACTTTTTCATTTCATTTCTCGTGTTATCCCCTTTATTAGCAATATTCTGGACTCCATGGATTATGGCAATAAAAAATGCAAGAACAAAGACAGAGAAATGGGGCTATACTTCAATGCAGTTGGCGTTACATCTTCTTATATTCCCTGCATATATTATGGCTGTAGATTACGAACGATGGACATATGCTTATTTCTTTTGCCAATTTTGCTTATTAATGACTATATGTTATAAATCTAAGACCAATCTTCTAAAGGTTTCTGTAGATAGATTAATTTCGTTCGCAAACCAGTACAAAGTATGCGCTTTAATTATTTGTATCTATATATGTTCTCTTGGATTAGTGACTAGTGCAACAGGCATCCCATGGATTGAAGTCATCTGCTCAAAATGTGGCTTGTGTTGGCAAGTGAACGAACTGGTACCTACAATTAGTATGTAAAAGAAGTTCCAAAAATATATAGGATTTTTTTATTAAATCAATGATATATGTATGAACTTATGTTTATAGTATATGCAACTATAGAATCTAGGTTAAGAGATATCTTACGATGATAAAGTTATCCTTCATAGTACCTATTTACCAGGTTGAGAAATACTTGCGTAAATGTGTCGATTCTCTTCTCAGCCAAGATGTGTCTCCGTCAGAATATGAGATTGTCTTGGTTGATGACGGAGGAAATGATGCATGTCCGCAAATATGCGAAGAATATGCTACGACTTATCCTAATATTCGCGTCATCCATAGAGAGAACGGCGGATTATCTGCAGCTCGCAATAGCGGTATTGCTGTCGCGCAAGGCGACTATATCTGCTTTGCCGATAGTGATGACTATTGGCAACCGAATGTGCTTGGTGGCCTGATGGCGCAGATAGAACGAGACCGTCTGGATGTGTTGCGGTTCCGCCTGCAGTATATCGATGCGCAAGGCGAATCCTATTCGCCATACAAGTCCGATCCATTTGCCGGCAATGACTATTCCGCTGAACCTACCGATGGCATCACGTTCCTCAATCAGCGTATGAATACGCAGTGCTATGCCTGGACTTATATCGTCAAACGCTCTTTGCTAATTAATGAATTAGAGAATGAGGGAGTTAGTGAATTAGAGGGCAGTTGTCTTTTTACGCATGGCATCTATTTCGAGGATACTGACTGGACACCGCGTATGCTTGCTCGAGCCGAGCGGGTAGCTAGTACGCCGACCGTAGTGTATAATTACTTGTTGAAGCGTCAGGGTAGTATCACCAATGCGCCTAATCGGGAGAAACTGCGCAAGGAACTGGACGATAAAATGCGTCTGGTCGGCGAGATGCAGCGCCAGGCTGCTCTGGTGCGTGCCGAAGGTCATGAGGATGCGTGGTTCGGCCGGATGACTGCTTCGCTTGTGGTGAGTATTATCGGCCTTCTTAGCACGGATTTCTATGCGGATCGTAAGGCCTATCTAGGGCGATTGAGAGGTCTGCAGATATATCCGTTGCAAAGTAGATCCCCGAAAGCAAAACTTATCAACATCTCTCCGCGTTTAGCAGTAGAGTTATTACATCTGAAAAACGTAATATGAAAACTATACTTCTTGTATTTGGAACACGACCGGAGGCCATTAAGATGGCGCCGCTGGTTAAGGCGTTGCAAGTCCAACCGGATAAGTTCCGCACCTTGGTGGCCGTGACGGCGCAGCATCGCCAGATGTTGGATCAGGTGCTGCATATCTTTGATATCGTGCCTGATTACGACCTCGATATCATGCAACCTGATCAGGACCTGTATGATATCTCTTCTCGCGTCCTGCTTGGTATGCGTGATGTGCTTCGTCAGGCGCAACCGGATTTGGTACTGGTCCATGGTGATACCACCACCTCTTCCATCGCCGCGCTTGCTGCGTTCTACCAGCAGATTCCCGTCGGGCATGTCGAGGCTGGACTTCGTACGCACAATATCTATAGTCCATGGCCGGAGGAGATGAACCGTCAGCTGACGGGGCGTCTGGCTACTTACCATTTTGCGCCGACCCCTCTCGCTCGGGAGAATCTCTTGCAGGAGAACGTGCCGGCCGAACGTATCCTCGTTACCGGCAATACGGTGATCGATGCGCTCTATATGGTGGTCGAGAAGATCCAGAGCGATACGGACCTGCGCAACCAGTTGCAGCAGTCTCTGGCTCAATCCGGCTACGATACCGACCGTCTGCAGCACAATAGGCGTCTGGTACTCATTACCGGCCATCGCCGCGAGAATTTCGGCGAAGGATTTATCAGTATGTGTACCGCTATCCGCGATCTAGCAGCGCGCTATCCGGATGTCGATTTTGTCTATCCGATGCATCTCAATCCCAATGTGCGCAAACCTATTCGCGAAGTCTTTGGCGACATTGATCCTATACACCATACACCATACACTATACACAATCTATTTCTAATAGAACCATTAGAATATTTGAGTTTTGTATACCTGATGGAGAAATCTACGATTGTTCTTACCGATTCAGGAGGTATCCAGGAAGAAGCGCCTGGACTGGGCAAACCGGTTCTTGTGATGCGCGATACTACCGAGCGTCCGGAAGCTCTGGATGCCGGCACGGTCCATCTGGTAGGCACTGATTATGAGCGTATTGTGTCTGAAGTTAGCACATTGCTTGACGATGCGGCTGCGTATGAAAAAATGAGCAAAGCAGTCAACCCTTATGGTGATGGTCATGCTTGTGAACGAATCACAAAATTCCTGTCGGAGCTATGATTCCAAAGATTATCCATTATTGTTGGTTCGGCGGCAAACCTATGCCGGAGTTAGCGCAGCGGTGTATCGATAGTTGGCGCAAGTATTTGCCTGACTATGAGTTGCGCCTGTGGAACGAGGATACGTTCGATCTCGATCTGTTCCCTTACGCCCGTGAGGCGTATGACAACCGTAAGTTTGCTTTCGTGACCGATGTGGTTCGTCTATGGGCGCTGGAGAAGTTTGGTGGAGTCTATATGGATACGGATGTGGAGATTCTCCGGCCGTTAGGCGACCTGATGAATCTCCCTGCTTTCACGGGCTATGAGGCCAGCATGGCTAATGCCCCGGTTACGGGGCTGATGGCTAGTGCCCCGCATGGAGTATGGGTACGTGAGCAGTTGGCCTATTATTCTCCTGACCGCCATTTCGTTCTGCCGGATGGTTCGCTCGACTTGACGCCTAATACGGTTCCTATCGCCGATATTATGACTGCCGGAGGATTCGTCATCGACGGTACCTATCGGGTCTATAAGGACGATATGCATGTTTTTCCGGTGGATTATTTCTGTCCGCTAACCAGCACGCGAGTTCTCAAGCTCACCAAGAATACCTATTGCATCCATCATTTTGCCGGCAGTTGGGTGGAGAAGACCCGCGCTCAACTGGTCAAGGACTGGATCATCACACATCTCCTTGGCCGAAAGCTAACCGACCGACTGGTCCAACTCAAACGCCGAGTCGTGAAAAAATAGATATATTGTAAAAGAATACGAAGCCGTTGCATTTGCAGCGGCTTTTTTTGTATATCCGGATGATTTTGTAATTTTGTGTGCCCTTGGCGTATGCCAGGGGCTTTTATTCACTCAAAATTACTGAATCATTATGACTACAACCAAATCTTTTGAGGTCTTGTCCGAGCAAGATCTCGTTTCTGCATGGCAGTCTATGCTCCGAACCTCCAATGCAGTCCATGTCGAGGTCGATTTAGATGAACTATGTTTCGGTCTAGTGGACGCTACGTTGATCCACTATGTACAATCCAATCTCTCACATCCGCTTCATCTCACTTTGCAGGATATGGGCCTGACTAAATGGCAATGGTATCGGCTACGTGACAGGGTACTGCAACGGCGTCGTGAGCAAAAAATGCCGCATTAGGTCATTTGGGTGCGATTTCGCACCTCTACATTCCTTGAAAACTCGTACTTTTGCACCGGAATTCTAAGAACAAGGCTACCGGTAGCTGTTTTAATAACTCAAAAAAACAGTATTAAAATGGCAAAGAAAAATTTAGATGCACTGCAATTAGTGCGTGAGTTAACATTCGAGAATGACGCATTGCAAGCGCGTCTGACAGATCAACGTAAACTGGCACTCTCCTTC
>JAEEGL013094498.1_pt1 | contig 12425 bp, 4 predicted proteins | sample 9134231 | NCBI WGS metagenome assembly JAEEGL01 (sample SAMN16246548, study PRJNA631951) | gut metagenome | biome: gut microbiome; feature: rumen; material: fiber-attached | host: Bos | place: Iran: Karaj | collected 2018-10 | reverse complement strand
TTATTCGTCTTATATATATAATCAAGAGAAACGAAATAACAAATAACTATAGTATTAATTCAAAACAAATCATCATGAAGACAAAAAAACTCTTTTGGCTGTTGGCATTAGGTTGTCTGCCCTTAGGCACAATCGTTGCCGCACCTTCAAGTGCGCCTACTGAAGTCCAGCAGGCAAGGTCTATTAAGGGTCATGTGGTCGATGAGTATGGTGAGCCAATGATTGGCGTAACTATCAAGATTGTCGGCTCTACAGGCGGAACCATTACAGACATTGATGGTAATTTCAGCCTTAGTGTACCCTCTGATCGTAAGCTACAGTTTTCCTATGCCGGCTATAAAGAGCAGATCCTTTCTGCCTCGGCCAACATGCAGGTAAAGATGGAACCAGATGCCGTAGGACTGGAAGAAGTCGTAGTCATCGGTTTCGGAACCGTGAAGAAACGTGATGTGACGGGTGCCGTCGCACAGGTGAAGAGTGACGTCATCCTTCAGACGCCGACGAGTGACGTGGCAACCTCATTGCAGGGACGCATCACCGGTCTCGACGTGAATGGCTCGGAGTTGCGAATCCGTGGTAACCGTTCTATCAATGGTAATAACGCCCCGTTGGTTATCATCGACGGTGTACAGGGAGGTTCGATGGGTGATCTGAACCCTGACGACATTGAGACGATCGATGTCTTGAAGGATGCCTCTTCAACAGCCATCTATGGTTCCCAAGGTGCTAATGGCGTTATCATCATTACTACCAAGAAAGCCGAGAAGGGTAAGTTGCAGGTGTCGTATAATGGCTATGTCACCGGAGCTTTCCGTGAGCAGCATCCCGACTATCGTTCTGGCGAAAACTACTACGAGGCCAATCGTGTTGCAGCACAGAATGCCGGACAATGGAGTTCGCCTTCTGACGACCTGAACCTTTTCTCCAGCAATGCAGCATACGCGGCCTACAAAGCTGGTGTATGGACGGATTTCGACGAAGAGTTGCAGAAGTCTACTACTTGGAGCAACCGTCATACCATTACTCTCAGTGGCGGTAACGACAAGACCAGCGCCCGCTTCAGCTTAGGTTATGCCAAAGATGGCGACAAGTGGAAGGAGAGTGCCGGTAGCGACCGCTATACGCTGCGTGCGAATATCGATCATAAGATTCATCAGTGGATTGATGCTGGTGTCAACTTCCAGCTGACCCACCGCCGTACGGAGAATTCGCCCTACCAGAGCACGCCGACAACTGGTATGCAACTGGGCTCGCCATACGGATACTATGACGATGTGAATGATATCTATAAAATAGGTACAGAAATGGTTGAGCGCCCGTTGACTGCTTCGGAATACGTCAACCCGCTCATTAACACCTTGGGCGACAATCTCTATGCTCGTGAAAGCTACGGTACCAACGTGGTGGCCAATGGCTATTTGGATATTCACCCCATTGACGGACTGAATTTCCGCACACAGGTGAATGCTCACCTTGTCAACACTTCCGTTGGCGACTATGCCGATGCCAATTCGGCCTCCGTCATCGATGCCGGTACCCAACAGTCGACAGCTTCGATGACTAAAGCGTCGAGTACATACGTAGAATGGAACAACGTCCTGACCTACCAGTTCAAGATGTTGCCCGAAGACCATCATCTTTCGTTGACTCTGCTCACCACGTGGAACAAGCGCATTAGCGACAATCTCTCTGCCACCTCTATCAATCAGACGTTGGCCTCAAATCTCTGGTGGAATCTGGCCAGTAACGACGGTGGCGACGGTCACTCTATCCACAGTAGCGCTTACGAACAGCAGCAGAATTTCTCGTATGCAGGTCGTATCAGCTACGATTGGAAGAGCCGCTACCTTCTTACCGCCTCGTTACGTCGCGACGGTGCCTCTGTGCTGGCCGAGGGTCACAAGTGGGATACGTTCCCCTCTGCTGCTTTGGCTTGGCGCATGAGCGACGAACCGTTCATGAAGTCGGCCAAATCTTGGCTCGACGACTTAAAACTTCGTGCTACCTATGGTGTGACTGGTAACTCTGGTATTCCTGTCTACGGTACAGAGTCGGGTGTGACATTTGCCAACTGGAGCTTTGGCTTCCAGGATACCGCTGCAAACCGTTATATATTGGGAAAAAACAACCTTATTGGTAATAAGGACACTAAGTGGGAGAAGTCGAAGACCATCGACCTCGGATTCGATTTGGTGTTGTTCAACAATCGCCTTAATATTACCTTCGACTATTATAACACGAAGACCACTGACCTGATTCTGCTGCGCACCCTGCCAACTACAGCAGGTAACGACGGTAACTTTGCCACCTATACCAATATCGGTTCTACCCGTAACCGCGGTGTCGAGTTGACCATCAATTCACGCAATATCGTTAGCAAGGACTTTCAGTGGAACAGCACGCTGACCTTTTCGGCCAACAGTGAGAAGATTATTGACCTCGTAGACGGTACGGATATCCAGATCGGAACAAACAAGGAGACTTCAACGTTGATGTTAGGACGTCCTATCAAGTCGTATAAGACATTTACTTATCTGGGCATCTGGTCTACTGCTGAGGCTGCCGAAGCAGCAACCTATTTCAAGGATGCGGAGAAGACACAGCCCTTCAAGCCTGGCGACGTAAAGGTTGCTGATCTTGACGGTGACAATGTCATTGACCAGAACAAGGATATTGACTACATTGGTTCGCAGTCACCAAAATGGTTTGCTGGTTTCAACAACGATTTCCGTTACAAGAACTGGGATCTGAACATCTACATCTATGCCCGTTGGGGACATTGGGGTGAGAGCCCATTGGCCAACTTCGACCCATCGAATGGTGGTAAGTACACCAATATGGACTATTGGGTGGAAGGCTCAAACGAAGGTGCAAGCCTGCCAGGGCTGATGCGTAACCGAAAGTTGTTCGACTATGTCGGCTATCAGTCATTAGGCTACTGCGAGCAGTCGTTTATCAAGCTGAAGCGTATTGCTCTTGGCTATACGCTCCCCAAAAACCTGTTGAAGACGCTGACTTTGCAGAAGGTACGCGTTTATGCTACCGTCAATAATCCTCTCTACATTGTCAAGGAAGACTGGATGAAGCACTGGGATCCTGAGGGACAGCAGCGCAGTGTGACCGTGGGACTGAATGTTATTTTTTAATTAAGGAGGATAAACATTATGAAACATATCAATCAATATTTCATAGGCGCACTGCTTTTGAGTGCAACCGCGTTGGGCTTCACTTCGTGTGACCTCGACGAATACAACCCCTCCAGTGAGGGTGCCGCAGCGACTTTTGCCACCCCACAGGGCATAGAGAATCTGGTAAACCAGTTGTATTACAACTATAAATGGAAGTACTACGGACGTGAAGACCCCGTGCTCTACTTCGAGGGTGCCGGCGATATTTGGGCCAACACACCCGAGAAGAATGAGTATGGTATGCAGCTGACGCGTTTTGTCAATTTGCAAGGTGATCGTGGTCAGGTGAAAGGTGCATGGGAACGTAACTATGATAACATCAACGTGGCTAATAACGTGCTGCAATATCTGCCCAGTACAAAAAACCTCAATGATGCTACACGTGACGATTTCGAGGGTGAGGCACGCTTTACCCGCGCATTCAGCTACTGGTGGTTGGTAGAGTGGTTCGGTGACATAGAGATGCGTACCAAAGGTACCGACGAACCTGTATTCACTTCGCAGCGTACTGACAGGAAGGTTATTTACGACGAGGTGATTATTCCAGACTGTGAGTCTGCTGCCGAAAAGTTGCCCGTAAAGCCATATAACGGCGATGTGGGTCGTGCCACCAAGAAGGCTGCCTATGGTCTGCTGGCCCGCGTCTGTCTGGCTCGTGCACAGTATGAGGCTGCCGGTAGTACCGAGCAGAGGGCTTTCTATCAGAAGGCTTACGATGCAGCCAAATATGTGATGGACAACAAGGCGTCATTAGGTATCAGCCTGTATGCCACCTACGACGAAATCTGGCAGGCCAAGAACAACAAGACCAATACCGAGTTCCTTTGGGTAGTGTCACACAGCAGCAACTCTTCGCTGAATTCCAACCCGAAGAACCCCAATCGTCTGAACCTCTATTGGTCGCCCCGTCTGTTGGAAAAGGCTGGTATTACCAATACAGCCACCTCTTGGGAGTATCCCAAGGAGAGTGCCCTGCTGATGCCAACTTACTATTTCCTGAATTTGTGGCAGGACTGGGACATTCGTTACGATGTGCTGTTCCAGGAAGATTTTGAAGAGAGCAATCCTCGTGGCTCGTATAAATGGACAGAGGTGATGGCAAAGAACTACCAGTATGATGATCCTAATGACGAGGTCCTTCATGAATTGACAGGTAAGTCGGTTGAAAACGGTGACGTCGTATTGCGCTTTACCAAGCAGAATGTTACTCTGGCAGACAAAAAGGAAGCAGCTACCGATGGCATTGCACTGCTTGGCCTTAGTGATACATACGATATATATAATGTCAATCCTCAAGGTGGTTGTAGGATTCGTAGTGACATCAAGACCAAGTTCGAAGCATTCCCTCGCTTTATGAAATACCGCATTTGGGACCGTGATCCCAATGGTACCATCTTACTGGCTGCGGCCAATGGTAATGTCGGTTTTGCTGATGTACCCGTTATTCGCTATGCCGAGATGCCGCTAATTGCCGCCGAGGCAAAGATTGGTCTTGGCGATCAGGGTGGTGCTGCCCAGATCATCAACAGCGAGATTCGTAACGCACGTGTCGTGAAGCCAGGTCACAGCCTTGCTGAGGCTCAAGTGAATGCTGCCGATATGACTGTCGAGTGGATTCTCGAAGAGCGTGCACGCGAACTCTGCGGTGAGTGGTTGCGCTGGTTCGACCTGAAGCGCACAGGTAAACTGGTGAGCTATATCCGTCAGCACAATCCTGCTTGGGATGGTAATGATGTGGTTGACGAGCACAACAACCTATGGCCAATCCCCAATACATTCCTCGACAAGTTGCAGAATGCTGAGGAGTTCGGTCAGAATCCGGGCTACGACCCATACGTTCGCAATCAGTAAATAATAGATAAGGTGGAGGGTGGCATTTTTAATGGGCACCCTTCACTTTTTTTGAAAAAAACTCCAAAAAGTTTCTGCTTTCCAATTTTTTACTATATCTTTGCAGCCAACAAACGAGTACATATTATTAACTTAAAAATTTATATTTATGAACAAAATTCTACGTAATGTTTTTGTTGCCGCTATGGCAATGATGAGTTTGAGCGGTATGGCTCAGATTACCTTTGATGCATCTGCTGATAAGGGAACTTGCGATGCCAGCAATCCTGGAGCAGATCAGGTGACTAAAGATGGCGTTACTATCGCTGTGAGCAATGGCGCTATGAACCTGACAGACCAGTACCGTTGCTACAAGAGTGCTACTTTTACAGTTACTTCTACTGTTGGTAACATCCAGAAGGTTGAGATTTCCTGCACGGCCGAAGGTGATGCCAAGTACGGTCCTGGTTGTTTCACTGATGCAACCGCTGGTTCTTATGCTTTCGAAGGTAAGGTGGGCACATGGACTGGCGATGCCTCATCGTTCTCTATGACTGCTTCTACCAACCAGGTACGTATCAACACCGTTGTTGTGACCGTTGGCGGTGGTTCTCAGGGACAGGGAGAGAGCGTGGCCGTTGGTATTGCACGTCCTACTTTCACAGCTGACGACGGTACGGTTACTTACGACACTTGGAACTATATTGAGACCGTTGACAAGTTCAACAAGAGTGCCGACGGCCTGACCGCCAAGTTCTTCCAGAGTGCTGAGATTGAGGCTACCATCGTGAAGGATGAGACCCAGGAAGGTGGCTATGAAATCAAGAACGTATGTCATCAGGGCGTGAAGAACATTCCTGTCGACTATGTCTGGAAGCTGAACTGCACAGCAGGTGGCGCCAACAAGCACGATGATGCAAATGCCATTGGCTCTGAGAATTGGAACTTCGGTTTCGACCTGACCGTGGCCGATGGAAAAACCTTCAATGTCAGTGCTATCGACTTCGACCTGCTGGTAGAGCAGAATCCTGCCTACCGCATCCGTATCATGAAGGGTGAGACTGAGGTCTACAACTCTACTTGGATTACCAAGACGGGTGGATACAATAACCTTGAGTGGGGTGCAGGCAGCTACTGCCGCATTGAGAAGGACACTGTTCTGTTCGTATTCGAGGCAAAGAATGCAGATGGACTGCCCGTCAACTGGCAGGCTATCCAGTACTATCCTGGCTTTGAGGAGAAATTCGGTGTGATGACGCCGCTTGGTGACCTCAAGCTTACTGCAGGCACCTATCGCGTCATTGCCGATGTTGACTTCAACAAGGACAGCTCCAAGGCCATGAGTTTCGATAACTTTACAATAGAAGGTACGTTAGAGGGTGGTTCTACCGAACCAGAACCTGCTACTGGCAATTTTGTCGGTATTGTCCGTCCAACCTTCACCGCTGCCGACGGTACGGTTACCTACGACACTTGGAACTACATCGAGACTGTCGATAAGTTCAACAAGAGTGCCGACGGTCTGACAGTTAAGTTCTTCCAGACGCCTGAGATTGAGGCTACCATCGTGAAGGATGAGACCCAGGAAGGTGGCTATGAAATCAAGAACGTATGTCATCAGGGCGTGAAGAACATTCCTGTCGACTATGTCTGGAAGCTGAACTGCACAGCAGGTGGTGCCAACAAACACAATGACGAGAATGCCATCGGCTCTGAGAACTGGGCATTCGGTTTCGACCTGACCGTGGCCGATGGAAAGACCTTCAATGTCAGCGCCATCGACTTCGACCTGCTGGTAGAGCAGAATCCAGCCTACCGCATCCGTATCATGAAGGATGAGACTGAGGTTTACAACTCTACTTGGATCACCAAGACTGGCGGATACAATAACCTTGAGTGGGGTGCAGGCAGCTACTGCCGCATTGAGAAGGACACTGTTCTGTTCGTATTCGAGGCAAAGAACGCAGATGGACTTCCCGTCAACTGGCAGGCTATCCAGTACTATCCCGGCTTTGAGGAGAAATTCGGTGTGATGACGTCGCTTGGTGACCTCAAGCTTACTGCAGGCACCTATCGTGTCATTGCCGATGTTGACTTCAACAAAGACAGCGCCAAGGCTATGAGTTTCGATAACTTTACGCTTGAGGGCGAGTTGGTTGATGCTTCTAACATCAGCGTTATTACAAAGGCTAATAAGCAGAACGGCCTTATCTACAATCTCGCAGGTCAGAAGGTTGGCAAGGACTACAAGGGTATTGTTATCCAAAATGGTCGCAAGTTCATCCAGAAGTAATACAATTGGTTCAATATTCTACTAAAATGGAACGGAATTACACTTCCGTTCCATTTTTTTTGTGTAACTTTGCACGCAGAAATACAAAACAAATCAAAAATGAGACACAAACTACTAATTTTGTTGTCCATGCTATCACTGATAGTATCGGCACAGACTAACCACTATTCCGGTGGTGACGGAACGAAAGAGAACCCTTATCTGATTGGCACTGCTGACGAGCTGGCCAATTTGGCCAACGATGTGGCTACAATTCCTGACTTCAGTCGCGGACGCTATTTCAAGTTGACAAATGATATTGTCGTCAACAGCGGTGTGATGCAGAATGACCTCGAGGTGCTGCAGGGCGGTAAGGCTTTTCCGGAAACACCGACCATCGGCAACTATACCAGCGAGACGGACTATACAGCCTTCCAAGGCACTTTCGACGGTGACGGACATACCATCAGCGGCATCTATATGACGTATGCACAGGCAATGAACTATCTGGCTCTGTTCCGCGTCGTGGAAGATGCGGACATCTGTAACCTGCGCATCAATGATATGTTCTTGTATGCAGGCGCCTATCTGGCCGGCGTGGCGGCACGTGTCGTCAATTCGCGCATCATCAACTGCTCGGTTACCGACAGTCACATCTTCGGCTGGGGTTCAAACAGCGGCGGTATTGCCGGACAGGCATTAGGCTCGACGAAGATACAGAACTGCTATGTGACGGGCAAATTGGACGGCAAGAACGATACAGGTGGTATCGTAGGACGTATCGGTAATGGCGACGTAAACAGCGTGCTGGTAGAAAACTGTTATACGACGGTCACCATTACCAACCGCACAAAACCAAACATGGGTGGCGTGACGGCAACAAACTCACAAGGCTCTACTGTGCGCAACTGCTATTTTACCAGCACGTCGGGCAATGACGCCGTATGGGCAGACCAAGACAAGGGTACGACAGAAAACTGCCGTCAGATGACGATAGAAGAGATGCAGACCGACGACTTTCTGGCTTTGCTCAACGGCAACTCAATCGTGATACCGGCTGCTTGCCGATGGACTAAAGGTGAGGTGACGCCTGTTCACAATTATGCGGAGGCTACCCCCGATGCAGGTAAGCGCGATTTGGCTGTACTGGCCACAAATCCCTATCCCGCCAATGGTGATATGCACGCCCCTGTCGATGGCGCAACTGCCACGTTGAGATGGACATTGCCCATTGACGGGAAGACGGTGAAGCAGTATCTTTACTTTGGTACGAATCAGACGGAGATAGAGACGGCCAACCCGGCAAATGCCTCAGCCACACTGGCCACGGAGAATAGCTATGATGTGCAAGACCTGAGCAGTATGAACGCCTACTACTGGCGTGTCGACCGTGAAGAAGCCGACGGCACCTTGACCGTGGGTGATGTGTGGAGTTTCCAACCGCGTCATCAGGCTTTTCCTGGTGCGGAAGGCTACGGACGCTTTGCCCGTGGTGGTCGTGGTGGCAAGGTGGTATATGTCAGCTCGCTGAAGGATGACGGCAGCGAGGGTACACTGCGCTGGGCACTGACCAACGGCTCGGGACCGAGAACGGTATTGTTCCGCGTATCGGGCACTATAGACATGAACTTCCAGCAATGTCTGGTTGACGATCAGGTGACCATTGCCGCCCAGACGGCTCCAGGCAAGGGCATCTGTATCAAACACTGTGGTATCGGTTTGGGCGATGACAACATCTGCCGGTTCCTGCGCGCACGCCGTGGATTGGGCGACAGCGAGGACACAGGTAATGCCATCGGCACCTACTACAGCGACCATACCATCCTCGACCACGTCACTGCTTCGTGGGGAACTGACGAGACATTCTCGAGTCGCAGCTCGCGTAATATCACCTTCCAGCGTTCTATGATCAGCGAGGCCTTAGGCATTACTGGCCATCGCAAATATCCTGCAGGCACCAATCACGGCTATGCCGCCACTATCGGTGGCGATATTGGTTCGTTCCACCACAACCTGTTGGCCGACTGTAATGGCAGGAACTGGTCGATGGGCGGCGGTGCCGACAGCAACGGCAAGTCGCAGGGGCGCTTGGATATGTTTAATAATGTGGTTTACAACTGGTACGGCCGCACTACCGACGGCGGCGCCATGGAGATGCAGTTTGTCAACAACTACTATAAGATGGGCCCTGACACGAAACTTGAAATTCTCTTCTCGGCTGATAACGAGAGTGGGGGAGACCGCGATCAGTTTGCCTACGTCAGTGGTAACATCCGCGAGAACAAGAACGGCTCGCTCACGCAGGATAAACTGGGCGTGACTTATCGGGCTACGGGGCCGCAACCGGAAAAGACTTGGCGTGATACACCCTTCTGGGATTCCTTTGCAACAATCGAGACAGCCCAAGCTGCTTATAAAAGTGTGATGAGCGATGTCGGTGCCAACCAACCCATGAGCGACCTCACCGACCAGCGCATCTTCTACGAAACACTCAATCGTACTTACACTTATATAGGTTCAAAGTCGGGTATTAAGGGCGAAATAGACAATGAGGCTGATGCCGGTGGTTTCGAGGACTATCCGGAAGAATTGCGCCCTGTGTCATACGACACCGACTATGACGGACTGCCTAACTGGTGGGAGGAAATCCGCGGCACCGATCCAAGAACTCGCACGCGTGATTTCAAGGAAACCAATGCCGATACAGAGGGCGACGGTTATACAGAGTTGGAACGTTATCTCGATTTTATGGCCCAACCTCACATCTTCCTGACTCCTGGCCAATCTACAACCATAGATGCGGACAGGCTCTTTGCCGGCTATACCGATCAGCCTGCCTACTCGATTGCACTCAGTGGCACGGGCGTTACGGCAAGTCTCAGTGGCAACGTCATGACGGTTGCAGCTGGTCAGACCAAGGCGATGACCACAATTACCCTGAAGGTGCAGGATGCTACTGGCGATAGCTATGAGCGCCGCCTCTGTGTCGCTGTCACCGACAATGCTACTGTGACAGCCATCACCCCCCACCTCTCAACTCTCAATTCTCAACTCTCAACTCTCTACAATCTCCAGGGTCAGCGCGTATCGTCAGAAAACCTGAAGCCTGGTATTTATATTGTCAATAGGAAAAAAATTGTGATCAGATGAAGAAAATATTATTGTTATTGGTATTGGCGGTGAGCTGTATAGTGGCAGCTCATGCCGAAAATTATCCTTATCGGTCGGACTATCTGTGGCTGACGGTGCCTGATCATGCAGACTGGCTGTATAAGGTGGGAGAGAAAGCAAAGGTGGAAGTGAGCTTCTATCTGTATGGTATGCCTCAGGATGTGGAGGTGAGTTATGAGATCGGGCCGGATATGATGCCGGCGACGTCGTCGGGAAAGGTGAGGCTGAAGAACGGCAGGGCCAGTATTGATATGGGGACGATGAAGGAACCGGGATTTTTAGATTTGAGACTGACGGTGGAGGGTGATCAGATTAGCATGCCTGCGGTAAAGAAGACTGCTCCAGATCAGACCACCCCGCCTGCGGCACCCCTCCTATTCAGGAGGGGAAATAGATACCAACATCATGTGAAGGTGGGATTCTCGCCGGAACAGCTGAAACCCTATACGAAGAATCCTGCTGACTTTGATGCTTTCTGGACAGCGAATCTCGACGAAGCGCGTAAGACACCGCTGCATGTGGATTGTAAGAAGGTGGAGGATTATTGCACGGACGAAACGGACATGTATCTCCTGAAGATAAAATACGACAAGCGTCATAGCATCTATGCCTATCTGTCGAAGCCGAAAAAGGAAGGCAAGTATCCTGTGGTGCTTTGTCCCCCAGGCGCTGGCATCAAGACCATCAAGGAACCCATGCGGAATATCTATTATGCCCAGAACGGGTTTATCCGTTTGGAGATGGAGATTCACGGACTGAACCCGGAGATGACTGAGGAGCAGTTCAAGGAGATCACGACTGCCTTCGACTATGAAAACGGTTATCTGACGAATGGCCTTGACGACAAGGACAACTACTATATGAAACACGTCTACGTGGCCTGTGTGCGTGCCATCGACTATCTCACGACGCTGCCCGATTGGGATGGTAAGAATGTCTTCGTGCAGGGCGGTAGTCAGGGTGGCGCCCTCTCGCTCATTACGGCCGGTCTCGATCCCCGTGTGACGGCATGTGTGGCGAATCATCCGGCACTCTCGGATATGGCAGGCTATCTCGACAACCGTGCGGGCGGCTATCCGCACTTCAACCGCCTAAGCCATATTCTGACGCCTGAGAAGGTCGGAACGATGGCTTATTTCGATGTGGTGAACTTCGCCCGTCGTATCACCTGTCCCGTCTATCTGACGTGGGGCTACAACGACAACGTCTGCCCTCCGACCACGAGCTATATCGTCTGGAACCTCATCGCGGCTCCAAAGGAAAGTCTGATTACCCCTGTGAATGAGCATTGGACAACGAATGAAACCAATTACAATCAGATGTTATGGCTCAAGGGAAAAATGAAAGAATGAAACAGTTGCTGCTGATGGAGGGATTTCCTTCTTTATAGTGACTGCATCAGCTTTTTCCAGTTATCGCTGAAGTCAGTCATGGAAGGGAAGAGCAGGTCGGCATTGGCATCTAAGAGCGTCTGAGCAGGCAGGGGGCCTGTGTTGACGGCAATGGTGAAGATCTTGGCTGCCACACCGGCGCGGATGCCTAAAGGGGCGTTTTCCACGACAAAGGCTTCGTAGGGCTGCAAATTGCCGGCCTTGCGAAGTCCTTTCTGATAGGGGTCGGGTTTAGGTTTGCCACGACGGACATCGTAGGCGGTGGTGATATGGTCTTCGTCGACGAAGGCGCCGAAGTCTTTTAATATGCGCTTGATGAGCGGTTTCTGTCCGCTACCGGTGACGACGCCGATCTGGATGCCGTCGGCCTGTATCTGGTGCATTAATTCCAGAATACCCGGCATGACCGGAGCTTCCCGTAACTCGTGGAAAATACGGCTCTTTACATCGTACATGCGCTGGGCTTCGTCCTCGTCGATGTCGCGGCCCTGTTGACGGGCTACCATCTGGCGGATGGTGTCTACGCCGCGGGCACCCTCGGTGGCGTAAGCATCACCGGCGGTCATCTCGATG
>JAEEGL012980562.1_pt1 | contig 12425 bp, 7 predicted proteins | sample 9134231 | NCBI WGS metagenome assembly JAEEGL01 (sample SAMN16246548, study PRJNA631951) | gut metagenome | biome: gut microbiome; feature: rumen; material: fiber-attached | host: Bos | place: Iran: Karaj | collected 2018-10 | reverse complement strand
GACGGCGGGCCGCTCGACGGCGGTTCCGATATAGGCGTTTTGGGTGTAGGTGTCGCCGGCAAGCGAATAGGCGTTTCCCCAGTTGCCGCCGAAATTCGCGTCGGACTGATTCAGATGGTACTTTACGCTGACCTGCCAGACAGCATAGAGCGTGAAGGGTTCCGACGTATCAACATGATAAGCCTCGTCGGTCTGCACGCCCGGAAGGAAAAGAGTCGCCTCCGTGTCGTTCGGATCATAAACAGGCTTTTTGCTCCATCCCACGAACGTCGCGTCCGTCCTCGAAAAGCCGCTGCCGTCGGACAGATACACCTGACTGTTGTTCACCAGATTTGATATGGTCGCGGTTCCCTTGCTTACATCGCAGGCGTATGCCGGCGCGGGCGCGGTCGAATCGAAGGGGCGGCCGTAATCCAAATCGGATGCCGTGATGGTTCCGCCGTTGGCGTCATACACGATGCTCGCGGTGGGCACCTTTGTGTAGACCGCGTCCAGATACACGGTCTCCTTGCCCTGCACCGTCGCCGCGTATTGCGTCAGCAGCCTGAAGCTGCGTCCCGGATAGTATATTGTGCCGCTCTGGTCGCCGCGAATCCTCCAGCCGACGAATTCATATCCGTCCGGAGGCGTGGCGACACGCGTGACGACCACGTCGGCGTTGTCGGCGTAGGTGTTGTTTTCATCCAATTCCGCGTAAAACGTTTCCTGATCTTCGTTGTCGTTCAGCGTTCCAATGCCCGGATCGTACACCAGATAGAACGCGCCGACCTTGATCCAATGCAGCTTCAGGGTGATCGTATGATCCACGATTTTATTGAAATCATAGCAGGTCTCCGATCCGTCCTCGTGCACCTCATACCAGCCGTCGTAGCGATAGACGCCGGGCTCGTAGGCAAAGGTGGTGAATTCCGTGGCCCTGGAGGGATCCTGCGTATAGTAGGTATGGCGATCCGGATAGTTTCCGGAGCGATCATGGTTGACGTAATACCACGTGCCCGAAGCGGACTCCACGTAATCGCGGGTCACGGTCATGTATTCCTCAATCTTCTCGCCGTAGGTGGACCAGAACCATGTGGAGCCGGTGCCGCTGCCATTTTCCGGGCCGTACATCGCGCCGTAGTTGGGGTCGATGGTGACGATATACCACTCCTTCGCCCATCCGGCATAGAAGGTCACGTCCGCGCCGGGCATGGTCGCGACAAACACAAACGGATAATGCCCTTTGTCCTGATCATTCTCATCAATTCGCAGCGATTTTTCTTCCGCCGCAGTTAAATCGGCGACGGAAGAACCAGCATGGAAAATCACACGGGTTGTGCACGCCTTATCCACATACCATCCGGAGAAGGAGTATCCTTGTCTTCCGGGCACGGGATCGGCGGGCACATAATCCGCCAACGGCGTCGCCCACGCGACATCGCGGACGACGGGCAAATCGGCGCTCTGGTTCTCGTCAAGCGAGTCGGCAAAGGTGAGCGTAAACGTACCAGAAGGGCGGGGCTGACTTCTCCAGTCGTATTTTACATACAGAACCGCGCTGCCGTTGGCCAGAATGGTCACGGAATCATCGGAATTCTCCTTGTTGATTTGATAGTTGCTGTATGGGTTGTCGCTGTTATCCGAGATGGGCGCTCCGTCGTGCAAAGCGTTATAACCATCGAGCGTGTATAATTCGTCGTATCCGGGATCTCTCGCTACATCTTCGCCAATCGGCCCGAACAGCTGCCAGCTCTCCGCGTATTCATAGGTTTTCTGACTGTTGGGCAGATCCGGCTCGTCCGTCGCCCGCTGTTTTTCGACAACGACGGTGTAGGCGGCTGAGTTGGTGGTGCGCCACGCCGCGTACAGCGTCACGTTTCTTGTCAGCACGATTTTGCCGCCCCGCACGGAAATGCCCAGATCGTTTGCGTCCGCGAAATCACCGACCAGCGCGCCGTTTTCATCCGCGATTTGGATGGCCGAAGTAATATTTGCCTCTTCTTTTCCCGGCTCGCCCTCCAGCGTCGCCCCGGCGTACCAGCCCACGAAGGTATATGCGCCGTCGCTCCCGACGCTGCGGGTCGGGATATGGTCACTGAGCGTCGCAGGCCCCTCGCCGTCAAGGCAATACATTTCCGGATAATAGGTCGCTCTGGAGCCGGAATAGCCCGAGTAGAAGGTGATCCAATACACGGACGTGAAGATCGGATAGAGCTCCTTGTTGCCGGTCACGGTGATCGGATCGCTCAGTTCTTCAACAGCTTCGTCCAGATCGTTATTTGGCGCTCCCGGCGTCGTGATTGGCACTTCGGACCAGCCGGTGAAAACCATCGTGTTGCCGCTTCCATGATAGCTGACACGATAGGCACTAATATTGACTTCGGCAGTACCATCGTTCAGTTCCTCACGAACCGTATACGCAACGGGGAATGTGCCGGTTTCGGTATCATATTGATCGTGGAAGACGACATAGGCATAGGTTTTGAATTTCGCGTAAAGGCTAACTTCCTCGTCTTGAGTGATCTCAGGGATGTTGTCAAAATCATACGCATTCGTATCGAGGACGGGCTCCGTATCTCCCACCTCACGGTTATCCTGATACCATCCGGCAAATGTAGCGTTTGGGTCCTGCGGGTTGGTCGGGTTCTGCGGCGCAACAGGCTTTTCGCCGTTTTTGATGGTCTGCTTGAAGACTGTTTTCCCTGAATCTGTATAGAACGGGTATAGTGTATACTCGCCAAATTCGTTAAAAGTATAAAATTCATAGGTGCGCGTAGGCACTGTGGCGTCCACAACATACACAGAGAAGCTGTCCGTGGTGAATTGGACGGTTTCTCCGTCCACGGTACCATTCATATTGTAAACTGTGAATCCGTCCGCATTCTGGTTCTCTACAAAGTGGAAAACATCCAAGTCTACATATCCATCCAGAGCCTCGCCGATAAGGCGGATACTGACTTCCACGTTGCCCACAGGCTTGTAAACGTTTCCATGGTCGTTCTCATCCACAATCTGAATATCGAAAACCCTTGAAAGCGCGATACTTTCCGGCGCAACGCCCATTTTTTCCACGGATGCGGCTACATATTCATCGTAGCCAGCGTCGCCGGACAAAAGCTCGGAAACCAGCAGGGTGGTGCCCTCCATGGGAATACCAGATGTATTTTTATACGTCACTTCAATTTCATATGTATTTCCGTCGGATGCATCGATGGTTTCGGTCAGCGTTGTTTCCACGACCCCAGAAGCAGAGCAGCACAGGAGGGCAAATTTCTTGGTCAAATTGCACAAGGATTAGCCCGAAATTGCCGCAATCCAGCCAATTATTGCCGGTTTTTTGACCGTTTTTCCTGTGCTGCTCTGTTTCAATCGAGCAGGAAACAACCGAGGTAATACAGCCTTGAGAGACGCCTTTTAGCCATGTTCTGCATCACATTGCGATGATTACAATCATTATTCTGTTGTCAATATACGCCGTATGAGCAGAAATTTTCTGCATACTCATACGTAATGATAATAGACCCCGCACGTGAGTTTTGTCAAGTATTTCGAGACAATTCGCAATAATTTAAGGGTTATTGATTCCATTAGCCAGTATACATAAAAAATAACCCCGCAGGCCGCTCTCCGGATTGTCGGAAAGTTGCCTACGGGGGGAGGGTTTTAGACCATTGCTTCAAAGAGAATCTTGTCGCCGATATTCACACGCTGCACACCGGGCTCCTTGTTCTGGTTAAAGTTGAAGCTGACCATGTAGCCCGTGTTCAATCCGAACCGATCCAGGTATTCCATGATCTGCTTTTCGCCGTCTTCATGGTATCGCTGCCCATGCCAGATTTTCAGTTCCACGATGTAGCGGTGTCCCATGTAATGGATGACCACATCCATCCGAAGCTGATCGCGTGTCTGCTCCTCAATGCTGTAGGTTCCGGTTCCGTTGACAATAGGTGCGATATAAGTCAGGAATCGCTCTCGCCCCTCATTCTCCAGGAAGTGTTCTTCTTCCCCTTTATGAATGATCCGCTGGGTCTTCACAAAGTGATCCAGAATCAGCGGCATATTCAGCGTGTGATCATCATTAATGAAAATTGACTTGTTTCGCAGAGCATCCTGACGGAAGGCATCGTTCTTGGTGGTCTCGCCGAGGAAGTATTGATATAGCCGCATTTCAAACACTCTGTTTGCGATTGCCACCGTGTTGTTCTTTTTCCTGATAAAGCCATACATGTGGAGCTGCTTCTGCTCAGCATCGTCCGGCTTCCACGCAATCACATCACCTTTCATCAGGATGTCTCTCAACTGAGGTACAAGCGTTGGATAGTTTTCCAACTTACCCATAATTGATTCAAACAGAGGATCTTTCCCGTCAGCGAGAATATATTTTACGGCTTCGTCCACACCGTCTTCCGTCCAAGCATCCGACAGGGAGGAAAACTTATCTGGGACAAGTTTCGTATCGATCAGCTGGCAGATACGAGAAACAAGGTATGGATAACCACTGGTGTATTTTTCAATATAAGCGGCCACAGCAGCTGTATCCATTCCTGTACGGTGATCCGCTTCATATTCGTTCAGCATGATCCTAATGCCATCCGCGCTTAGGCTCATATCGATATCAAAATCTGCGGCAATATTCCATGGGCTGTTTTCCTTTTCAGATGCATTCCCACGAATCTTCATCTTTAAATGCTTTACATCGGTCACACCAGCAAGAATTACCGAATGGAATGTCTTAATGCTTTTATTGCTCCTGCGCTTAATATAGAGCGATCTTAGCTGCGCAAGAAAATCCAGAAAAACCTGATTGTTGGTCGCAGTATCGACCTCATCAATCATCAGAACAATCGGACGATCCGCTGATTTACAGATAACCCGCAATTGTCTGAAAAGTTGGAGAAGCGTAACCTTTTCTATTTTACCCTCTGCGATTTCCTTAAGGCCTCGAATAGCGTCATTCTCCGTTTGCTCATACCAAGCATCCGTAAACAACATTGCAAATGATATGGAGAACTCATTCTCATTTTGAAAGCCATCGTTTCCAATATCCTGAAAGTCCAGGCTTACAACAATATAGTCATGCTTTAAATACTCTTCCAGCGCCTTCAGCGTGGTCGTCTTCCCATACTGGCGCGCCCGGTTGATGGTGAAATACTTTTTCTCGTCCACCATTTTTTTGATTTCCTTCAGCCGTTCGCTGATATCCACCATATAGTTCTCTTCAGGAACACAGTTGGCTGTTGTATTAAAGACCTTCATTGGATTCACCACGCTTTCCGGGAGAATATGTCAGGCATTCCTGCTTCTATGCCAATTCAAGGGTACAATAACCCATCATCAGTATTTTACCGTAAAACCCGTGTTCTTGCAAGTAAAATCAGGACAGACGGAAAAAGAAAAAGCGCCGAAGCAGCATTGCCGCCCCAGCGCCATTTCCTCTCCGTGTTCATCCCGCGACCTCCACGCTCACTCCAGCCTTGAAGCAAATGACCAGGCTCTCCGACTTCACCTCAACCCGTTCAATGAACCGGCGCACCAGCCGTTTGTCATACTTCCGGATGCGGCCCTTGACGTCGATGTCATCGGTGCGCTGGTAGAAATCCTCCAGAGTAGTGCAGGACGGATCGGGCTGTGCTGCTTCTTCCTCCTGACTGGACGGTGTTTCTCTTTTTTCAATCGCCTCCGTCAGCCGGAGCAGACTGTGGATCTGAGCTTCCCGCATGGCAAGCTCACCCTTTTGCGTCAGCAGCTCCATCTTCATGCAGGCCAGATTCTCCATCTCCACGCGGATGCCCTCAATGGCCGCTTCCACATCTTCCGTCCCGTCCCCATAGAGGAAGATCATCCGGTTGTCCAGTGTACCGGTCGAGGCGTAGTCGCTGATCGCGTTCTCCAGTTCAATCTTCCTCGCGTCCACCGCCGCGATCTCCTCGCTAATCCGATCCATCTGTCCCCATTGCAGCCGTTCCTGCATACGGATCAGTTCTTCCCTGCACTCGGGCGTCCGGTTGAAGGCCGTGATCACTGCCTTTTTCAGATCATCCTCCTTCACCGTCTTGCCGCAGCGTTTCTTCCTGCAACGCCAGACAGCGTCCGGGTACTTTTCCGTCCCTGCGCAGCGGTTGTACTTCTCTCCGCAGTCCGCGCAGAAGATTTTGCCTGAGAGCGCATACTTGCGGTCGTTAATGGTCGTGCCTTCCCGTCTGCGCTCAAATTCGCCCTGCACCCTGTAAAAGACCTCCTTGGGCACCACGGGGTCGTGCGCGTTTTCCACGTAGTACTGAGGGAACACGCCGTCGTTCTTCTCCCGCCGCTTCGTCAGGAAGTCTGCGACGTATGACTTTTGCAGCAGCAAATCACCCATGAATTTTTCGTTCTGGAGCATTGAATTGATCGTGCTATGCAGCCAGTGTTCCTTCCCGCCGGGCGTCGGAATCTTCTTCTCTTCCAGCGTGAGAATGATGTCGCCCGCACTGTAGCCTTCCAGGTACATGCGGAAAATGCTGCGCACGATGTCCGCTTCCTCGGGCACAATGGTCAGCTTCATATCGCCGCGCTTTTTCGTGTAGCCCAGGAACCGGCTCTGCACCAGCATCGGCTTGCCCTGTTGGAAGTTGTACTGCCAGCCCATGCGGGTGTTCTGGGAGATGGACGCGCTCTCCTGTTGAGCCAGACTCGCCATGATCGTCAAAAACAATTCCCCGGATGCCCCCATGGAGTCGATGTTCTCCTTCTCGAAGATCACAGGAATGCCCAGCGCCTTAAGCTTTCGGACGTTCTGCAAACAGTCGAGCGTGTTTCTCGCAAAGCGGGAGATGGACTTTGTGATTACCATGTCCACAAGTCCCGCCTCGCAGTCGGCGATCATTTTGTTGAACTGCTCCCTCTTTTTCGTGCTCGTCGCGCTCAGGCCTTCATCGGCGTAGATGCCCGCCAGAGTCCAGCCCTCATGGTTGGTGATGTAGTTTTCGTAGTGTGTACACTGCGCTTCATAGGAGCTTTCCTGCTCCTCCAGCTCAGTGGAAACGCGGGCATAGGCCGCGACCCGCAGCGCGCCTTCCTGCTGCAGGGCCGACGTGCCTTCCACCCTCGGCTGCGCCGGGATGATTCTTACTGCCATAAAGTGTCCTCCTTCACATTTCGGTTTGTGTTCGTTCCCGCCATGCTGCCACGGTGAGCTTTTCTTCCGGAGCCATTTCCATACGACCCTTGTCGCTCGGTCTGATCAGGCTGTACAGGTAAGCGGCGGCGTCGGCAGAACTCATCCATCCGGTATCCCCTCGTTCAGGCCGCTCCAGGATAAACCGGCTGCTCATCGGCAGGACCGGCGACGGTTTTGACTGCCCTTCATGCGTCCGGGCCTCGCAGTCCCGCTGCACCTCGTCGAACGTGTCCCGGTCTATGATCGGCGGGTAGTAGTCCGTGCCAAGGTAGACCTCGTTACCCAGCAGTTTCCTGAGCGCAGATTTGGAAAGGGGGATCTCCGCCTCGGCTCCTGCGTTTTTTATGGAAAAGCCGTCGAGGTAGGCATTTAGGAACGTTCTAATCCTTTCCGCTTCCTCGGGGACGATCACAGCCTTGCCTCGTTCAATCCTGTATCCGTATGGGATATGCGCCATTGTTTCGTGCTCCTTTCCGCTTTCTCCGCGTGTTCTTTTCATGACAACAGATGAGCACGCGGAGGATGAATCAGTGTTACTTTCCGTAGTTCTCCGTCAGCACCAGGCCACATTTCAGATGAAACTCGATCTCTACCGACGTCCTGACCACGGCGTGATCGACGATCCGTGAAAATAACTGCGCGGGAAAATCGTCCGTCAGCCGCTTCTTCCACACCGTCAAATGATCGCGCAGCGCCAGCGCCGCCTTCACCTGAGCGGGATCGCCCTGCAGCTGCATGAGCTCCGCCCTGATGTTGTTGGCTTCCGCATCCAGTTCCAGCGTTTTTACCCGAAAAGAAACCGGCTCACATCCCTTTGCGATCAGGATCGAGAGCCGGTGCTTTTCACTGGAGATCAGTTCCAGTCGGTTTTGCAGTTCCCTTATTTTCTCTTTGTTCTTCAGACTGTGTTCATTCTTCAATGCTGTCAGGTAGGTGTCGATGATCACATCCTGCCCGTAGACCAGCTTGTTCAGCATGGTCATGAAGGCGTTTTGGATGGTCTCCTCATACTCCCGCTTCATCCAGCATTTGTCCTTGTCCTCGATGTGGGTCATGCAGCCCCAGTGGTACTGCTTGCCATCGCGGAGCTTCTGGGTGATTCGCTGCATCGTGCCGCCGCAGCATCCGCATTTCAGCCTGCCGGAAAAAGCGTAGCGGTTGTTGTGCGGATTGTTGCGCAGCTGCTTGTTCTCCATCGGGACGTTGCCTTTCTCCTTGCCACGCTGCCTCAAAGCGGCGTTTGCCAGTTCAAAGGTCTCCTTATCGATGATTCCCTCGTGATGGCCTTCGCTGTAGTACTGGGGCCGTTCTCCGTAGTTGATGCAAAGATGGAAATGCTCGTCCCTGAAGGTCTTCTGCATGAGCACATCCCCGATGTAGACCACGTTCTGGATCATGCCCGTGATCATGTAGGAACCCCACACGCCGGGGCTACCGTCATTGCGCTTCGTGCCCGTGGGGATGCCTCTGGCGTTCAGCTCTTTGGCGATGGTCGGTGTGCCTACGCCGGCGAGCACTCGGTCGAAGATTTTCCTGACGATAGGCGCTTCCTCGGGATCGACCTCAAAGGTGCCGCCCACAAGCCTGTAGCCGTATGGGGCGATGGAGTACTTGAAGGTGCCTTCCTGAAACTGCTTTCGTTTTGTCCAGGTCGTGTTGCGGGAAATGGAGTGGGATTCCTCTTCCGCGAAGGTCGAAAAAAGAGTCAGCATCAATTCTGACTCCATGGAACCCGTATCGATGTTCTCTTTTTCAAACCGGACGTTCACGCCCAGAGCTTTCAGCTTCCGGATCATCTCCAGGCAGTCCGCCGTGTTTCTTGCGAATCGGGAGATCGACTTGGTCAGCACCAGATTGACCTTGCCCGCCTCACAGTCGGCGAGGAGCCTTTGCAGCTCGGGCCGGCTGTCCTTCTTGGTTCCTGACACGGCTGCTTCCCAGTACACATCCGCAATCTCCCAGTCAGGATTGGCGTTGATCATTTTCTCGAAATGCGCCCGCTGGTTCTCTATGGATGTTTCCTGTTCCACAGAGCCGGTGGACACGCGGCAGTAGGCCGCCACACGGAGCTTTGTCGGAACGGATGCCGCCGCGACGCTCTTAGGCGGGATCGCTGTCAGAGTCGGTTTTGCGGGAACAGGCTGCGGTGCTTCCGCAGGGGGAATCATTGCCGCGCTCCGGTTCCTTTCCCATCTTTCTTTGGCTTCGGCCGCGCGCTTGCGGTCGAGCTGTGACAGGGAGGGGATCGTCCTCATCTGTCTTGTCTGTACGGCCTCCATACTCACGGCCTCCTCTCGTATGAAAATCCCCGCGAAATCGGGCTTTTTCCGGTCCCTTCGGGTAGTAGCATGTTAGCTCTGTTTTGCCTGAATTGCAAGTAATATAATAAGGTAGAGACTCGATTTTCCCCGATTTTTCAACAAAAAATCCGGCCGATACGGGCCGGTTCTCAGGTGGATACCGACAAAAAAATCGAGGCAAAATCCCTCGTCTCTGACTCGTTGTATTCTATTGGCTCTGTACGACCGAAAGGCCGCGTGGAGCAGCTTCGGTACGGGAATGTCTGTGTTTTACACAGCGGCCGCGAGCTTCAGCGCGTCCCGCTTTGCTTTTCTCCTGGCGTTCAGTTCGTCCTTGTGTTCATGGTAGTACGCAAGAGCGCGTGTCCGACGCTGTTCCAGTTTCTCCTCCTCGCTCAGCACAGGTTTCAGCTCCGGATCAGGGATGCCGGCTGCGCGACGGGCTTCCGCTTCCTTCTCCTTTTTCCTTGCATAGCTCTCACGACAGTGCCGCCGATGCTTTTCACGGTACGCCTTGGCGTAGTCGCTGACCGCGAGGATGCTGGTCAGGTTTCCATAGCAGTCCACCCGCTGCTCTATGCAGATCAGGTTTCTCAGTGTATAATCACGGTAGATGTTGGCAAAGCGTTTTTTGACCGCGCTGCCAAAGTAGGCGCAGAAATTGCCCGTCCGGAAGGTCCCACGTTCAATGATCTGCCAGGCGACGACGCTGCCCTCCTGCAGAAAGTCCTCCGTCTGGTAGGTGACCATCCTGCCCCGATATTTCTCAGCTTCATGCATGGTGATCGGCGCGATGTTGCGCAGCAGTACCGCCAGAGCGTCTTCGCTGTCTGTTTCCCGGATGATGCGCACCAGTTCCTCGTTGGTAGTCGTTTCGTACATACTGAAATCCTCGCTTTCCGCTTTCGTTGTGACCATATATCACTCAGGTGGCGAGAATTATCAAGTAAAATATGAGCCGTTTTGCCTTACATATCAAGGATTTTCGGGCATATTCCGCACAAAAATTCGGGTAGTAATCTGTTGCTTTTATGGGCAGAAAGCAATCAACACATACGGTACGCCCACAGGAGGAGAAGCCCCTCCTCCTATGAGTATTGCCGTTCTCCTGTAGTGGTATCAGCCCTGGGCCGCAGTACCCTTCATCTTGAGCACCTGCACGGCTTCAGGCAGGATCAGCTTGCCATCAATACGTTCCTTGGCGACAAAAGCCACCTGGCCGACACCGGCGTAGAGTTCGTGGAGAGCGGCGAAGGAACGAGCGCCACGATCGGCCACGTTGTAGTAGCTGAAATCACCGAAGGCGATCACGGGCTGACCAGCGGCAATGGTGGGAACGTACTGGCTGGTATATACCGGGAAGCCCAGCAGACGATCCGGCTCACCGGCAGTCAGGGCAGGCTGCCACAGATACTGCCCGGTAGAATCCTTCAGCTTACGGACAGCGGCCAGCGTACTGTCACTGGTGATGAAGACGGCATTGGCACGGTAGGGCCGCTTCAGCTTGTACACCAGATCGATGATTTCATCAGCAGTAATCGTATTACTGGCGGTCGTCACACCGATCTGACCGCCCTTGGTGGCATGAAGCAGACCCGTGGGCTTGGCATTACCGTCACCGACGAGGAACGCTTCTTCTTCAGCATTGGCGATGGCGCGACCGAAAGCGTTGATCAGGAAGGATTCCAGATCATAAGCGTTATCCGCCAGCAGTTCCTCGGAAACCTTCACAGCCACGGAGAGCTTGTAAGCATCCAGAATCACCTGGTCGAAGGTGGCGTCACCGAAAACCAGCGCGCCGTTTTCCTCAATCCAGGAGGCGGCGGGCTTGCTGGCCGCGACGTTGATCTTGCGTTCGCCGGAGGTCTGGATCACGGTGCCCAGGGAGCGGATCACATTCTCATGCTCCAGAGCCTCGATCAGACGGGTATCATATTCCGTCGGAACGAGATAACCGCCGGAAGCATCATTGCCCTCCATCAGCACATTGTTGACGGTGCGGAAGTTCGTGCGCAGAGCAGTCAGCATGGCGTTCTTGTAGGCGTCGGAGGCGCGGCCGGTTTTAGCGTCGCCAGTCATGCCGGGGCGATTCGTCAGCAGCGTTCCGACAGGCTTTGCCAGCTCGGCGTCCATGGCTTCGCGCCGTTCCAGAATCTCGATCTGCTTGCCGAGATTGGTGATTTCCTCTTCCATCGCTTCGTATCGCTTCACATTCTCAGCGCTCACCAGACCGTTGGCATCATGGTGGCTGTCGAGGAAAGCCTTGGCCTGTTCCCAGGCGCGGGCACGGGTTTCACGGAGTTCGTTGATGGTATAATTCTTCATGAAGATATCCTTTCTGCCCAGTTATCGTGATGGGCACACAAAAAAGCTCCGCATACAGATTTACGGAGCGTAGGGATTGACGGCATTGAGCCGTCTGTGTATATAAAGAACAGCAGCGGGAGGGGCTTCTCCTACTGCTGCGCTTTACTCTGTTTTGTTATCAGCCTGTTTCGTATACGCTGCACCGACCATGGACAGCGGAATCATTGCGCCCTGTACCATGTGGGTATCTCCGCCATCCTCAGGCGTAAGCAGATCCATATTCTCCAGCTTACGGCAGTCATTGACGCTGAAGATGCCGGTATTCACGGCGGTCTGGTATCCGCGCATACGGCTTTCGTAGGAACCCCGTAGCAGGCCATCCAGGTTAAAACGGATTTCAATATGCTTTCTGTCCTCTGCGGAAAGCAGTGATCGCATCATCGCCTGCTCAATGCGTACACACCAGGGGAGCAGGGTGTAATATACAAATTCCTGGCTCATACTCGATGAACTGTTCTTCCTCTTCCTGCCCGGGACCGCAGGTAACGTTGCCTATGACGGGAATGATTTTCTTTTGGCTGGTATGATCCATAGCCTCTGTGCGCATGGATCGCCGTCCATCGTAGAGTATCTCGCCGTTTTCGCGCATATTGACAAGCGTCCGATGAACAGTGCCGGCG
>JAEEGL010633913.1_pt1 | contig 12425 bp, 8 predicted proteins | sample 9134231 | NCBI WGS metagenome assembly JAEEGL01 (sample SAMN16246548, study PRJNA631951) | gut metagenome | biome: gut microbiome; feature: rumen; material: fiber-attached | host: Bos | place: Iran: Karaj | collected 2018-10 | reverse complement strand
TAATAAATAAAAAAATTAAAAAAGTAATCTAATTTAATAATTAATGTGTGTAAAAAAAGACACACACCGCTATTAGTTGATATGCTAATAGCGGTGTGAAGGTACATTTAGTTGTTGTGCATTTAGTGTCTGCTATTTTGTCCTGAACAGTAACTATGTGACTGCCAGGATAATGCGCTTCAAGTATAAGAAAATCTAATAACTTCATTTCTCTTGTTATGCACAAATTTCGGTGCAAAGGTAGTGTATTTTTTTAGAATACAAAAATCATTTGGCGAAAATAAGTGCTTGTTTTTTTAAAAAGTTTTTCCTAATTTTGCGGTTTGGAAAATAATACTCACTTTAACAATACTTTAAGTTATGAAAAAAATTTTTGCACTAGTAATGATTGCCCTCATGGCGGTCCTACCAATGATGGCACAGCGTCACAATTACACATCTACACCGACTAGTAATCGCTATGACTACGAGCGTGGCCACAGTCGCTGGATTCGCAACTACTACGGCAAGGACATGTACTTTGGTCTGCGCATTGGTCCTGCCTTCTCGCATGTGGGCGGTGATGCCATTAGCTATGCTAGCGGCAGCAAGACAGGTCTGCACCTGGGAGGTGTTGTAGGTTTTGAGATTACCAACCGCGCTCCAGTATTCTTTGAGACAGGACTCAGCTACGTGAACAAAGGTGGCAAGAGCGATAATTGGACTACTAGTTTGAGTTACCTTGAGTTGCCTTTGGTATTCAAGTACATCTATTACACTGATATGGGACTGTCAATTCATCCCCTCTTTGGCGGTTACTTGGCAGTGGGAGTTGATGGCACTATTAAAGACTACATCTCAAAATCTAAGTGCGGCGCTTTTGGTAAAGAGACTAAACTAGGTGTGCCAGGCTTCAAACGCTTTGACGGAGGTCTGCGCATTGGTTGTGGTGCAGGTTTCAGCATGTTCTATCTTGATTTGTGCTACGACATAGGTCTTGCCAACATTAGTCATAGCGACTACAACTCAAGCAGCAATCGAACATTCTACCTGAATTTTGGTGTGAATTTCTAAAAAAAAGGGACCTTCGAAAAGGTCCTTTTTTTATGGTTGAGAGGGAAGAATTTATAGTTCACAGTTTATAGTTCACAGTTCATAGTTCACAGTTCATAGTTGAGAGGGGAGAGTTGAGAGTTGAGAGGGGAGAGAAAACTAGCTCGCTTTGCGAGCGACAAAACCAGCGAAGCGTCAAGACCAGCAAAGCGTCAAAACCAGCAAAGCGTCAAAACCAGCGAAGCATCAAGACCAGCAAAGCGTCAAGACCAGCGAAGCGTCAAGACCAGCAAAGCGTCAAACCCAGCGCAGCGTCAAGACCACCTTGCTCTGCGAGCGTCAGAACTATCGCTGAATAATCAGCGCAATGAGTTCGTTTAGGATTGATGGGTTAATCCAGAATAGGTAGATGAAAAGCGCTATTCCCACGACTTGGAAAATGGTCATAAAGCTTTTTGAGGGCTTGTGGCCTGTGCATACCTCGTAGATGGATGTGACGGCTGCTGCTCCGTCGAGGGGATATAGCGGGAGCAGATTGATAATAGAGAGTGCGAGCGAGAGGTAAAGCATGGTGTTGAATGTGGGAGAGCCCGTTGCCGTGAACGTGAAACCGTTGATGGCAAAGCACACGAGGAAAGTGGCGAGGTTGACTAAGATGCCTGCGGTGTGAATGATGAGTCGCTGCCATGCTGGTTTGTGGTTGACGAACGGGCTTCGGCGGCTGTCGGCAGGAGCTGGAGTGGTTGCGGTTTCAAAGGTGGTGTATCCTCCGAATGGTAGCACGCCAAGTGTCCACACGGTGTCTTGCCAAGTGTGGGTGTCGGGATCATAGGAACTTGTGGCTCGCTGTTTATAGGAGATTGCTGGCACAAAGAACACCGCAACTTTTCTCACCACGCATCTAAAAAGCCTTCCTGCGGCATAGTGGCCGCATTCGTGCAGCAGCACGTTGACAGCTAGGCAAAGTATGAACAAGAGATAATCGGGGTCTTGCCATAGAAAAACAATCCCTGCCGCCAATAATATGAGGCCTAGAACATTAATCTCCAAGCCATCCTTGTCGTTATATTCTCGGTGTCGCCACCATTCGTTGTTGCTGTCATCCATAGTTAAGCGGTTTAGAGTTGAGAGGGGAGAGTTGAGAGTTCATAGTTCTGAGTTCACAGTTCACAGTTCATAGTTGAGAGGGGAGAGAGAAATCTAGCGAGCTCAGCGAGCGACTGAACTAGCGAAGCGTCAAACCCAGCTCGCTCCGCGAGCGTCAAAACCAGCGCAGCGTCAAAACTAAAACTGTGGTGGTGCCACTTTGAGCATATCGCTCACCTCTTTGAGGTCGCCGTCGTTGGCGGCTGGGGTAATGCCAAGCAGGTGTGCGAGCAGTGGATAGATGCACACGTTGCGGAAGGTGCCGGGTTTCACGTATCCTACTTTGAAGTCGGGACCAATGGCGCGGAATCCCACAAGCATGTCGCTATAGGTAGGGTCCCATCCGTGAGTGCCGCCACCCACTTTGGTGTTGTTGCGGAACACCCATCCTAGGTCGGGCACGACTACCACGTCGCCCATGTTCTTGTTGGTGCCATAGTGCAGGTATTCGGGCAGTTCGCCTTTCTTCCAAGCGCGGATGTGGTCCACCCCTTGCAGGGCGTTGACGATAGAGTCGGCATATTCGGGCTTGGTGGTATAGATAAGTGCTGGGCTGTCGCCGTCGAAATGCTCCACCCATTCTTTCTTCACATAGTTGTCGCTTCTCACCACACGCACGTCGCTCAGCCATGCCATGCCGTGGTCGCCTGTGATGATAAGGTTGATTTTATCGCCAATCTCGGGAATCGCTTTCAGGCGTGCCCAAAGCTTCCACAGCAGTTCGTCGAGGCTCTCGGCAACGCGGCGTGTCTTCTTGTTGATGGGGCCATAGCTGTGTCCTGAATGGTCGGGTTCCTCAAAGTAGCACATCACCAGGTGGGGACGCTTGTCTTCGGGCATGTTGAGCAGCTCTATTACCTTATCTACGCGCTCCTCGGGCTTGAGCAGCGGTTTCTTGCGGTAGTCCTGCCAGTAGTTGGGGTATTCGCCGTTGATTTTCACGTCGCTGCCCACCCAATAGACGGTGGCCGTCTTCACGCCTTGATGCTTAGCGGTGAGCCATATAGGGTCGCCGCCGTAGTTCTTGCCTTTGCCAGCCTCTTCGCTGCCGATGCTGTATTTGCCGTCGGAGTCAAGCAGGCGGAAGGTGTTGGCGATAATGCCGTGATGGTCGGGGTAGAGACCTGTGGCAAGGGTGTAGTGGTTGGGGAAGGTCTTGGTGGGAAACGAAGGTTGCATTACCGCCTTCACGCCCTCTTTGGCAAGTCGGTCGAAGAACGGCATGTCGAAGCACTCGGCGTAGTCCCAGCGCAGTCCGTCGCACGATACGATTACGGTGTAGTTGTCATTACCTGCTGCCCAAGCAGCACACGCCAGCACACATGCCAGCATCAAGTTGAGAAGTCGTTTCATAGCTTTATTGTTTATTGTTTTTTTTATCCTGAATCATTGTTATTTTAATTAAATGAAATTAGGTCAAAGAATTTCTCGAAGAATGCTTTAATCTTCTCAATGACTGAGTTTTTCTTTTTCTCCCTGTCACCACCTATGGCAAACGGGTTCATCGGTGGTAATATCTGGGCAATCTCAGTGCCACTAGTTTCCACTTCGCCATTGACAAAACAAGACTTGATGAATTTGCGAGCAGGCTCATCGCGCAGGTTCTCAGTGGCGATGATGTCATCAAGCTCTTGTTGCATACGCTCACGCACGAATGTGTTCCAGTCATCGTCGATGTTTGAGGTTGGGGTGAGAGAGTCAATAAACGCTTCGATGAGGTCTTTCTTCTTGCGCATTTGCGGGCTGGAGTTGATGGCTCGCTCTATATCGGTCTTGATTTCAATTTGACCATTTACAGTATGCTCTTCATGATACTTCTTGACAAGAGCAAGAATGTAGTCAATATTAATTTCAATCTGCTTTATCAACTCCATCTCAAACACGATGTCATCGTTAACCTCGGTGTTCTCGTGTTTGTCAGGACGAAGCTGGTCATGCAGTGTGATATACATGCTGCAATAGTCCTGCAAGTCACGGTCGGTCAAGAGATCTTTTTCCTCAAAAGCGTCAAAAACGCTAAGCACATTGCGTAGTTTTAGTATTGCACCAAAGAGGCGTATAAATCGCTTTTGGGTTTCTTCTCCTACAATCAGCTCGCCCACAGGAAACTCGTCAAACAGCTGGTCAATGAGTTCTTTGTAGCCAGGCACACTCTTGCCTTTGTCATCGGCGTAGCCACCAAAGTATTCGTCGAAGGTGCGCATCAGCATGATGCCGCAAGCGTCTTTGTCGCCAAAGAGTGATATGGCATCGTTGGTGGCATTCTCAAGGTTACGGAAACAAACTATGTTGCCGAATGTCTTGATGCTGTTGAGAATGCGGTTGGTGCGTGAATAGGCTTGCAACAAACCGTGCATTCGCAGGTTTTTGTCAACCCACAAGGTGTTGAGAGTAGTAGCGTCAAAGCCCGTGAGGAACATATTGACCACGATAAGCAGGTCAATCTCACGGTTCTTCATGCGCAGCGACACGTCCTTATAATAGTTTTGGAACTTCTCGCTCGATGTGTCGTAGTTGGTCTTGAACTGCTCGTTATAGTTAGCGATGGCAGTTTCAAGGAAGTCACGGTCGCTGTCGCTAAGTCCGCTGGTGTCCTCACTGTTCTCGTCTTCGGGGAAATCATCGCTCACCTCGTTGTTAACGCCGTAGCTGAAGATTGTGGCAATCTTTAAGCGTTCTGCCTCTGGCCGTTCTTGCATCTGTTTCAAGAACTCGTTATAATAGAGGCGAGCCATAGGAATTGAGGCGACGGCAAAAATCGAGTTGAAACCAGTGAGACGTGTGGCGAGTTTCTTTTCTTCCACATCTTTGCCTTTCTTGGTCTTTGCCACTTCCTCAATATTCTGCAACTTGCGGAACACATACGACTTGTCGTTGCGCTTAGTCTTCTGATTGAAGTGGTCTAGAATATACTTAGTGACGATTTTAATGCGTCGCTCGTCCATCAACGCCTTTTCACGGTCAATGTTCCACACATCATCATCGTCAATGTTTTCCTGCTTCTTCATCGTGCTGATATATTCCACACGGAAGGGAAGCACATTCTGGTCAGCGATGGCATCAACAATGGTATAGGTGTGCAACTTGTCGCCAAACGCTTGTGCGGTGGTCTTCAAGTTGGGATGGGCGTTGCTGCTGGAGTTTTGTGGGAAGATGGGAGTGCCGGTGAAGCCAAAGATGTAATATTTCTTGAACTTCTTGATTATAGCCTGGTGCATATCGCCAAACTGCGAGCGGTGGCACTCATCAAAGATGAACACGATGTGCTTTTGATAGGCCTCAAACTCGGCATTCTTCTTGATGAGAGTGGCGAGTTTCTGAATTGTGGTGATTATAATACGGCACTCGGGGTCTTGCAGTTGGCGACGCAGAATAGCGGTGTTGGTGTTACTGTTGGCAGCACCTTTCTCAAAGCGGTCATACTCTTTCATCGTCTGGTAGTCAAGGTCTTTGCGGTCAACGACGAAAAGAACCTTGTCAATAAACTCCAACTTGGATGCCATCTGTGCCGTCTTGAATGAGGTGAGCGTCTTGCCGCTACCTGTCGTATGCCAGATGTAGCCACCAGCCTCAATGGAACCGTAGGTGCGTTGATAATTGGCACGAATAATGCGGTCAAGTATCTGCTCGCAAGCCACAATCTGATAAGGTCGCATCACCATAAGCAGTTTCTCACTGGTGAGAATGCAATACTTGGTAAGGACTTTCAGGATGACATGCTTCGAGAAGAACGTAAGGGTAAAGTCTATCAAGTCGAGAATAGGCTTATTGGTAGCGTCAGCCCAATAAGATGTGAACTCAAAGCTGTTGCTGGTCTGCTTGCGGCCTTTCTTTGGATTATGCTTCTGAATCTCCTTGATATGGGCGTCGCGTGTTGTGTTGCTGTAATACTTGGTCTCAGTGCCGTTGCTGATGACAAACAGCTGCACATACTCATAAAGTCCTGTGCCAGCCCAGAAGCTTTCGCGCTGATAGCGGTTTATTTGGTTAAATGCCTCTTTAATGCTTACGCCACGTCGCTTCAGCTCCACATGAACCAGTGGCAAACCATTGACAAGAATTGTCACATCATAGCGGGTGTTGTGAGTCCCGCCTTCTTCCTCATACTGGTTTATGACTTGAAGCGAGTTGTTGTGTATGTTTTTCTTGTCAATGAGATAGATGTTCATTGGCAACTCACCACCATCACGCTCGAGAACCTGGATGTAATCCTCTTGAATAATGAACGATTTTTCTTCTATGCCGTCGTTGCGACGAGCAATGTTGCCCTCGAAGAACCGTTTCCATTCATCTTCGGTGAAAGTATAGTCGTTTAATCGCTCAATCTGCTTGCGTAGGTTGGCGATAAGGTCTTTCTCATTGTGGATGTGCAATCGCTCATACTTCTGGTCTTCAAGCTGACGGATGAAGGCTTTCTCTAGCTCTGCTTCACTTTGGTATTCGCTTTCATGCACTACCTGTGACTCATATTGAGCAATGACGGTACTTTCTTCGTTCTCGCTGATGAGGTTATATTGTTTCATGCTATCTTTTTAAATGTTAGCAGTTTGTTCCTGTAATACTCATATTGCTTGCGACGTGCCTCTATCTCGGCAGGCAAACCTGCTGTGAGGTCGTTGACAAGCGTCTCAAAGTTGTCAAGAATGACGACAATCCTCTCTTGCTCGTCAAGAGGTGGGATAGGGAAAACAAATTTTTTCATGCTATCTCCCGATACCCTCGTTACTTTTGTGCCAGTAGCTGCCATCCTCTTATATTTAAGAAACATTTCTGTTTGGAATAGATATGAAATATATTTCGGATTCTGATTGTGCCTAAAAATATATGAATCACCACTTATAGCAACCTCATTGTCACCTAACCATGCAACAGCTTTACAGCAGCCATCTACATCTTCACTTGTTGTTGCAATAATTAAATCGCCATACTTTGCATGTTTCAGTTTTGCAGCAAGTTTATTAGATGTATATGAGATTGAATTGTATGCATAAGTTTTATAATGAGTATGTATTTGCCCATAATGAATACACGGAAAACCATCTGTGGTAAAATCACTTTTTTGGAGGCCTCCTCCTCTTATAAATGTTCCCATTTCCCCAAGACTTAAATACTTGATATTCAGCGACTTAATGGGGGGGGTGAAACCGTCCCCTATCTGTTGATCTCCTCCAGTCACGGCGCCGTTGGCGACGGGATTGAAGGTGAGCAACAGATTGCGGTAGTATTCATACTGCCGCTTCCTTGCCTCCAGCTCCGCCTCCAGCTCCGCCTCCAGCTCCGCTGTGAGGCTTGTGAAATTGTCAAGAATCTCAACAATCCTTTGCTGAACCTCTAATGGTGGCACAGGGATTTCAAAATTAGAATACTTACTTATCCAGTGCCTTGCATGATCTTGAGGAACAAAATTAATACATTGCATAGAATAGTAAATATATTTAAAACTAACATCATTTTTTATAGGGCGAAGCATTTTCATTGCAGAACTTTTGATTTTAAAGTTAAAGTCTACCCAATGAAATGATGTTGTAAAATCATCAAAAATAATGGTTGGATTATCTTTAGAAGCTTGATAAATACCATCATTTTCAGAAGTATAACCCAATATAAAACTTTGACCAGCCGTTAATACTGGTGTTTTAAATGTGTCATCATATTCAGTACTATGAACAATATATTTTGATGGTTGTTCGTAGCCCAACAACTCGCCTAGTTTTTTAAACGGCACCCCATCAGGGCAGAGCTCCTGTATAAGTTTCTCTATCTCGCTCATGATTTTTTCTCCTCTTTTTTGTCTGCCTTCTTGATGCGTTTGACGGTATGTTTTATTTTTCCTATCAAGAAATTCAATTCAAGAGTTGATTCTGTTTCTGCAACCTCCAGATCTGGCATTACAACTTCTGTAAGTAGTTCGCCAAAGCGATGCATTTTGCTTGTTTGTAGCTCCTTGTCAGTCTCTTTATGCAAGTCTATTAACCCTCGTTTCAATTCACGGACTTTAGCAAAGGTTTCAATGATAGCAAAAGTCACATCTACTGCTTTCTTGCTTTTCAAGATGGTGGCTAACATATATAACCCCTTTTCTGTAAAGACTTTAGGCTGTACACGTGATTTGCTTGAAAATTTTGTGGTCGAAATTTTCGACCGCAAATATGCAACTTCCTTTGGAGTAAGTTCAAACATATACTCTTTAGGGAACTTGTTAGGGTTGTTGCGAACAGCTTCATTAATGCGTTTAGTCTCTACGCCGTAAAGAGCGGCCACATCAGCATCAATTATGACTGGTTGCTCTCTTATGACAATAATGCTGTTGTTGACTTCAGCAAGTAATTCGGCGTTAATAGCACTTGTAACGTCATTAGAATCGGTTTTAATGATATCTGTTGGTGTTTCAGTTTTCTTCATCTTAATTCGTTTATGATTTTATTGATAGCCATTCTCAGTTCATTCTCATGGGCGACTATGCGCTCTATCTCGGCATTGAGTTTAACGATGTCGATAACCTCGCGAGTGTCTTCTTTCTCGACATAGCTGCTCACGCTCAGGTTGTAGTCTTTCTCAGCAATGTCTGTATTCTTCACAAGTCGAGTGAAATGCTGTTCCTCTTTACGGGCAAACACAGATTCTTTGATGCGCTTGATGTTATCTTCCGAGAGTTTGTTCTTGTTGCCTTCGTGCACAAACTCGTTGCTTGCGTCAACAAACAGCACGCAGTTGTCGCCTTTCGACTTTTTGAGTACTATGATGCATGTTGCGATAGAGACACCAAAGAACAAATTATCTGGAAGTTGAATAACAGTGTCAACGTAGTTGTTCTCAATCAAGTATTTGCGAATCTTGCCTTCGGCACCGCCTCGATACAACACTCCAGGAAACTCAACAATGGCTGCAGTGCCAGTTGTCGAGAGCCATGACAGCATGTGCATCGTGAAGGCTAGGTCGGCCTTGCTCTTTGGGGCAAGTACACCAGCAGGAGAGAAGCGTGGGTCGTTGATAAGCGTAGCGTCACCATCACCTACCCACTTTGTTGAATATGGAGGATTTGAGACGATGGCATCAAAAGGCTCGTAATCCCAATGCTGGGGGTCGATGAGTGTGTCACCAAGAGCGATGTCAAATTTCTCGAAGTTTACCCCATGCAAGAACATGTTGATGCGGCACAAGTTGTAGGTTGTAATGTTTATCTCCTGACCATAGAAGTTCTTAACGTTGTCGCCCATAAGTTTGCGGAACTGGAGCAGTAGCGAACCGCTGCCGCAGGCAGGGTCATACGCTCTGTTGATGGTTTCTCTGCCATCAATAGCAATGAGTGCCAGCAACTTAGAAACCTCTTGTGGCGTAAAGAACTCACCGCCACTCTTGCCGGCATAGCTTGCATACATGGTCATCAGATATTCGTAGGCATCGCCAAAAATGTCGGTATTGGCTTCTTGAAGCTCACCGCCAAGCTTGAAGTCGGCAATGCGCTCTATAATGCTTGTCAGCTTGGCGTTGCGCTGAACGACAGTTCCACCAAGTTTATTGCTGTTCACGTCGAAATCACTGAACAGACCTTTAAGGTCAGGCTCGCTGGGCGTGCCTTTTGCGCTTCCCTCGATGTTTTTAAACACTTGGTCAAGTGTCATATTGAGAGCGTCATCGTTTTTAGCTCGCTTTGCAACGTTTTGAAACAGTTCGCTCGGCAAGATAAAGAAACCTTTCTCTTGCACCGTCTGGTCTTTGGCACGTAAAGCCTCCGCATCGCTCAACGAAGCATAATCGAAGTCGGTTGTTCCAGTATCAGCTACAAGTTTATTTAGGTAACGTGTCAAATCCTCCGAGATAAAGCGGTAGAATAGCATTCCCAAGACGTAAGTCTTAAAATCCCAGCCGTCGACACTGCCACGCAGGTCATTGGCTATATTCCAAATCACCCGATGCAGCTCGGCACGTTCTTGTTCTTTTGACATATTAGTTAAATGGTATATTAATTGCAGATTGCAAAATTACAAATAACTTACCTAATTGGCAAACTTTTTTGCAATCTAAGAAACGGCTAAAAATGTGTCAGTTTGAAGGGGAGCACAAAAAAATTATGCAGATGTTTCTCAACAGCCGCATAAAGTAAACCTTAAAAATCTAATCCTATGAAAAAACTTGGTGCAAAGGTATTAAGTTGTGAACTATTATGCAAGAGTTGTTGATAAATAGTGTTGTGTTTTAACTTTTTTTTAGCGGTAATGTGTAAGGTATTAACCTTTTTGGGTAGGCGTTGCTACAAATTTGTGTGTGTGAATAATTATTACTATCTTTGAAGCCGATTATGGTTGAAGCCTGAAATAAAAAATCTGTTGTTATGGACATATTGGAACTAAATATTTTGGGGTGTGGCTCGGCTAAGTCAACCTTGCAGCACCTTCCCACATGCCAAGTGCTAAATGTGCGTGGGCATCTGATGATGATAGACTGCGGTGAGGGCGCTCAGCTTGAAATGCAACGCTATCATCTCAAGTTTTCGAGGCTTAAGAATATATTTATCAGTCATTTACATGGCGACCACTGCTTTGGGTTGCTGGGGCTGCTCTCGACAATGGCGCTTCACAACATTGGAGGCACCATCACGGTACACATTTTCAAAGAAGGTGCCGAGCTGTTTGGAAGGATGATCGACTTCTTTTGCCGCGACCATTCTTTTGACTTGAAATTCAATATAATAGACACGCACAAGGCAGTGATTTATGAGGATAACGCTATCACTGTAAGCACGTTCCCGCTCACTCACCGAGTGCCATGCGTGGGGTTCCTGTTCCAAGAGAAGCCTAAGTTGCGTCACATCAACTCATGGGCATGCCAGCAGCACCAGGTGCCGCAATATGCCATTCGCAGCCTGCAGCAAGGCATGGACTATGTCACTCCTGGCGGAGTAGTGATACCCAACTCTGAACTCACCACCGATGCCGATCCTTCAATCTCCTACGCCTTTTGCAGCGACACGAAATACTCGAAGCGGGTGATTAATGCCGTGAAAGGAGTGGACTGGATTTATCATGAGGCGACCTACGACGAGGCAAACGTGAAGAACGCCACTAAGCGCTATCACAGCACAGCGCACCAGGCTGGCATGGTGGCGCGCGAGGCGGGCGTCAAGAGGCTTATTCTGGGGCACTACAGCAGCCGTTACCAGGACATTAGCCTGCTTGAGAAAGAAGCTCAGGCCGAGTTCCCCGACACCATCGCCGCAACCGAAGGGATGAAGATTGATCTTGCTCACTTGCCGCTTCGCTAGTTTTGACGCTCGCTTTGCTCGCTAGTTTTGACGCTTCACTGGTTCTGTCGCTCGCTGTCGCTTCGCTGGTTTTGTCACGTTATTTTAGTTAAAATAAAAAAGGAACCCCAACTCGTGAGGCTCCTTTGATTGATAAATGTGATGTTATTGATAGTCGTCGCTTGCTTGGCTTTATACGCCGAAGGCAAGTACGGTGTAGCTGTAGTCGTAAGTGCGCTCGAAGCCGAGGTTTACGAATCCAATTCCGTCGCCGCCATACCATGAGTACATCGAGTTGTTGAAGCTCACGGGGCTGCCATAGATTGAGCAGAGCTCGTTGTAGAGGTTGAAGAAGCGGTAGGTGTCGTAGTCGTCGCTGGTGTAAACAAACTCCACATAGTCGAGTCGATTGTTGCCATCGAACTGCATCATTACGTCATCCCAGCCATAGTCAAGCAGCTCTACGTCGGTCAAGTAAACGATGTTGTCCATGAATCCGTCGATGTAGTAGCCATTGTAGTATAGGTAGTTCAAAGCGTTGCCGAATGAAGTTCCCCATGCCAGTCCGAGCACTCCACCAATGGTGGGATAGCCGTAGAAGCGATTTACATTGACAGTTACGATAGGACGATAAACCCACATTGTGGCTGGACGCCAGGGACGTACCGAGGGACGAATGGGGTTGCTCCAACTCCAGCTGTTGTAACGGAAACTGTTGAAGAAGCGGTCGCCATCGTAGCGAGGACGCCAGGTGTTGTTGTAGCGGTAAGTCGAGTAGTCGATCTTGGGGCCGCCACCAGTTACTACATGGCCCTTAACCTTTGGACGGTTGTCGGGACGACTGCTAGGAACTGTGCTGTGTCCTGAGTTCGTGCGGTTGCCGTTGCCAGTGCTTGGACGAACGTTATTAGTGTTCTTGTTGTCACCAGAGGTGGGACGAGCAGTAGTGCCTGTTGCCGAGCGGTTGCCGGTGTTGGCATTAATAATAGTAGTGCTCACAGAGCTT
>JAEEGL017189387.1_pt1 | contig 12426 bp, 10 predicted proteins | sample 9134231 | NCBI WGS metagenome assembly JAEEGL01 (sample SAMN16246548, study PRJNA631951) | gut metagenome | biome: gut microbiome; feature: rumen; material: fiber-attached | host: Bos | place: Iran: Karaj | collected 2018-10 | reverse complement strand
GCCTGAATAATAGCAAGTGTAAGAGGAAGTCTGATAACCCAGGTTGATCCTTCACCAAGCTTGGTGCGAACCGTTACTTCACCTGAAAGAGATTCAACCTTAGACTTAACTACATCAAGTCCTACACCTCTTCCCGAGATTTCAGAAACCTGCTTGGCAGTTGAGAATCCGGGATGGAAAAGAAGTTCTACACACTGCTTTTCTGTAAGAAGAGCTGCCTGATCCGGAGTAACTACACCCTTTTCAATAGCTTTGTTCTTAACAGCCTCTGCGTCAATGCCGTTACCATCATCACCAACCTCGATAACAACGCTGTTACCATCCTGGAAAGCGTGAAGGAAGATCTGCCCTACTTCAGGCTTGCCTCTCTGTGCTCTTAGATCAGCGGATTCAATACCATGGTCAGCACTGTTTCTGATAAGATGCATCAAAGGATCACCAATCTCATCAACCACAGTACGGTCCATTTCAGTCTCTTCACCGGTCATGGTCAGTTCCATCTTCTTGCCAAGAGTCTTATTAAGATCTCTGATCATACGAGGGAACTTCTGAAGTACGCTCTCAATAGGTACCATTCGAACTTTCATGACTGATTCATGAAGATTAGTGGTAACACTCTCAAGGTACTCAATCTGCTCATTAACATTTCCGTTGCTGACACCTGATGTGTTAGCTGCTGATATAAGGGAGTTCTTGGCAATGATAAGCTCACTTACCAGATTCATAAGAACATCCAGCTTTTCAATATCAACACGGACTGTTCTGTTGACAACAGGCTTTCCAACAGGCTTTTTGCCTCCAGCTCCGCCGCCTGCCGGTGCAGGTGCAGGAGTCTGTGCTGCTGAAGCTGCTGCAGGGGTTGCAGGGGCTGCAGAAGCTGCGGGTTCCTCAGCTACAGGGGCAGCTGCTGCATCATCTTTATCGTCTGCTGTCTTTGCGCTTCCAAGATCAAAGTCACCTATATCGCAACCATCAACTTCGGAAACAGCTTTTACTATTTCCTCAACCTTTTCTTTTGACTCATCAGTAATAAGAACAAGGCTGAATGTGAATTCAAATTTTTCGTCCTCAATATCCTGGGTTGTAGGATCAGAAACTGCTATCTCTCCGATTTCTTCTAGTCCCTTAAATACAAGGAAGCCTCTGGCTGCCTTCAAAATACAGGACTCCTGGATATGAACGGTAACTCCGTAAACTTTTTTGCCCTGGGAAATTGCTTCTTCTAATGTAGATTTAGCTGAAGAATCAAGCTTGATGGCTCTGTAATCGGCACTTCCATCACCTGAAGGTGCTCCTGAATCAGAAGCAGCGGCAGCTTCTGCCGGTGCTGAATCCGCTGCAGGTGCAGCACCGCCGCCATCGCCACTGACACCATTTCTGATATCAGCAAGAGATTTTATGATATTCTGGTGTTCTTCAGTACCTTCGTCCTGATTCTCAGTGATATTGTCAACATATCCCTGAATAGCATCCAGGCACTGGAGCAAAACATCAATATCAGCGGATTTGATCTTGATCTTGCCACCACGAACGTCTGAGAAAACATCCTCCATGTCATGAGTAAGATTCTGCATCCTGGTATAACCCATTGTTCCGGCCATACCCTTCATAGAATGCGCTGATCTGAAGATCTCATTAATGCAATCTTCATTTTCAGGATCCTGCTCGAGAATCATAATGTTGTCATTGAGCGACTGAAGGTGCTCCTTTGCTTCATCGAGAAAGACACTTAGATACTGGGAAACATCCATAACCTATATACCTCCATAAGAAATGATTGGTTGCCAAAAGTAAACGGTAAAACGCATATTCTTGTACAAGTTATCGGTTTCTTGAATGGAGGAATTTAGAAGCTAAAGATAAAAAAAGTATAAAACTATGAAACCCCTCAATTCACACCGACACTCATTATTATTTCCTGGGCTACGTTATCAAGCTTTACAACCTGATCAACAAGTCCAGCCGTTGCTACAGCTTTGGGCATTCCATAAACGGTACAGGTACTTTCTTCCTGTCCGATTACATGTACTTTCTTTTTAGACTTTAGATTCTTGATTCCCTCAGTTCCGTCTGCTCCCATACCGGTAAGTACAACGCAGCAGATCTCATCATAGTCGGAATCCATCAGTGACTCGTACATATAGTTGGCGCAAGGCCTTACGCCTTCTCTGGTAGGGCCATCCACATAATGGATCGTGGGTCTGCCACCATTTTTAACTATATGCATATGCTTGCCTCCCCTGGAGATATAGACCGTTCCGGCCTGCAATACATCTCCCTCTGCCGCCTCCTTGACCTTGATCTCTGAAAGAGAATCAAGTCTTTCTGCAAGGGATGCGGTAAAACCTTCAGGCATATGCTGTACCAGTACAACCGGTGTTTTAAGGTTCTTGGGAAGCTTGGGGATTACTGCCTGCAGAGCCCTCGGACCTCCTGTTGAACTGGCAATTGCCACAATCTTGTTACCAGTGATCTTACTGGCAGATTTGGTAACCAGCTCAATAACCTTGCGGGATTCCCTGGCATCTTCAAAAGAGAAGGCTTTTGCCGGAGCCGGAGCTTTTGAATCCGCTACAGCTGCAAGAGTATTGATAAACTGCTTGGTAAAATCTTCACCTCTGCACTCAGATGCCCTGTCAGGCTTATGCACGAAATCGAGAGCTCCAAGATCAAGAGCATCCATGGTAACCTTTGCACCTTCTTTTGTATCGGTGCTGGCCATCATGATCTTTTGTTTGATCCCGGCCTTCTGCAGCTCCTTGAGAAGTGTGATACCGTCCATACGTGGCATATTGATATCAAGGACTACTGCGTCATAGGTCTTCTTTTTAAGAAGATCAAGACCTTCAATTCCGTCTTTAGCCTTATCTACTACCTGGAATCTTGAATCTGCATTAATAATATCACTGAGAACGGTTCTCATAAGTGCAGAGTCATCAATAATTATAATTTTTTTCATAATTAAGTCTGCTTCTTTCTGATTTTTCGTTCTTCCTCAAAGATGAAATGAATAATATCTTCTCTGGAATTTTCATCAATATAAATATACTGTATCCTATGTTCAAAAAGTCCCGGTCTGCTTTCCAGTTCCTGAACTTTTAGTACATTGCAGATCATCTGATACTCTTTATCGTTGGCGCGGCCAGGAAGGTGATAAGCACAGTATATGGTGCTTCCTTCCTCATATTGGAAATTAGCCACAAACCTCAGACCGCCCCCGCTTATATCAACTACAACGCTTCGCTGTAGATCATCTCCGGGATCAACCAGATATTTTCTGTTTTTTTCAAAAGCCTCAAGCTCCTCTTTAGTACAGATCCTGCTCTTTAGTTCAAGTGCACAGCTGAATCTGTAATACTCTCTGCGCTGAAGCTTACTCAGTTCACTGGTAAGGTCCATCACAAGAATATACATATTATCAGATCTGTATCTGTCCACTATCTTGGCAAAGCACTGATAAAGACCTTTTGTAGAATAAAAGCAAAGGCTGTATTCTCCGTCAACAGGAAGTAAGACAATCTTGCCTCTCTCAAAGGGCATCAGAATCTCAATCCTGTCATCAGATGTGACATCCATTATCTTGCTCATATATATGTGCTTGGTACGGGAATCGTCATCCATCCATACCTTGCCTGTTGCTTTTAGTTCCACCCTGTTGCCGGGCGAAATGTAGTCTGTGAGCATAATTAATTAGTTATCTCCATTAAGATTAATATAATTACAGTATATCATACTTGTGTACCATTTGTTACTTGAGCATTGGATAGTTTCCTTCCGGTAATAATATGGGAAAAGAAAGCAGCCATGCCCCTTTGCTTGACTTCCTGGGATGCCCCGGGATTCATCAGATTTCCGGCGATTGCTTCAAATGCCTTGACCGATTTTGCATTTGGATACTGAAGCGAAACCGGTGACTGCTGCATAACGCTTCGGGAGAGCATCTGGTCCTGAGGTATTGCTCCCAAATATGTCAGAGGAAGCTTAAGATATCTGGCCACAACTGCATTTAGCTTATTAAAAAGCTGCTGTCCTTCCTCATCGGAGGATACCCTGTTGGAAACCACCTTTACCTTGGTATTCTCTCTTGAAAACCTGGGTGACTGATTCAACGCTTTTAAAAGAGAATAGGAGTCAGTTATAGAAGTTGGCTCCGGTGTGGTTACGAGAATGATCTCTCCGCTGGCCACCAAAAACTCCATAACCGCATTGGAAATGCCGGCTCCTGTATCAATAATGATGATATCAGCTATGGCATCCAGCTGGGCCAGATTCACAATAATGTAAACCAGATAGTCGCGGCTTAGATTATACATGCCGGAGATTCCTGAACCTCCGGATATAAACCCAACCCCCTCAGGTCCCCAGGTAATGATATCCTTTATATTTTTTCCCTGATATATAAGATCACTTAAATTGTGCTTTGGAATAGTACCAAACATGATCTCTATATTTGCCAGACCAAAATCGGCGTCCAGGATGATTACTCTTTTCCCCATCTTGCGAAACTGCACTGCAAGATTTATTGCCACATTGCTCTTACCAACACCGCCTTTACCACTGGTGACAGTTATGATCCTGGCAAGAGGCCTCTGGGGCGCACTTTGATTTTTGATTATATTTCTAAGCTGTGTTGCCTGATCCATTTATTCCCCCGGGATTTAACTCTTTCCCCCTAACAGATTCTTGACGATCCTCTGAGCATCAAATACAGCAATATCATCAGGAACGTTCTGTCCATTTGTGATATATGCAATCGGTGCTCCTGTGTGAATCCTGATATTGTAGAGATTACCCTTGGCTCCTGTCTCGTCCATCTTTGTAAAGATAAGCTTATAAGCCACCATTTCAGAATAAGCGTCTGCAATCTCAATAAGATCACGGTACTTGGTGGTTGCGGAAAGCACAAGGAAATTCTCGCATTCCATATTGTCCTCCAGAACCCTTATAAAGCTCTCAACCTCAGTTTTAAGCTCCTCATTGTTCAGAGAATGACCGGCTGTATCCACCATGATGTAGTCATAGTCCTTAAAGTCCTCGATGGCCTGCTTCATCTCATCCACAGTATAGATGACCCTGAAGGGTATCTCCATTATGGATGCATAGGTTCTAAGCTGCTCGGCAGCAGCAATCCTATAGGTATCAACAGTTAAAAGAACTACCTTCTTCTTTTGGATCACTGACAGTTCAGATGCCAGTTTAGCAATTGTGGTAGTCTTACCAACTCCTGTAGGACCAATAAATATTTCAGCCCTAGGTCCTTCGGTTACCGGTTCTATAGGTTCTGACTTGCCGAACTTGAGCACCATTTTCTGATACACGTTTGAAAGTGCATAATCAAATGGAAGCCCCGGCCTTGCGATCTTCTCAACCTCATCCGTCAGCTGATTGACGTATATCTCATCAACTTCATTTTCAATAAGAGTATTGTAAAGGAGCTTGATAAAAGACATTATCTCTTCAGAAACATCATCGCTTTTTGATGATTTCGCCCCGGCCGATTCTTTTTCCTCGTCAAAGTCTTTTTTGTCCTCAAAGTCCTTCTTTTCAGGCTTAATAAAGTTCTTTTCAAGGAGATTGCTTAAGTTATCAAGCTTCTCTTCTATGGCGCTGTTATCATCTCTTATCACATCATTTTTAACCGGCGCTTTGGGTGTAACCCTGCCTCCGGAGGCAATGATAGTATCCTTCTGAGAGTAGTCCTCTGAAGGGCTTTTTGGCGTAACAGTCCTTTCTTTTTCGGGAGAAAAAGTCCTTGGTGCCCTCTCTGTCTCCTCCTCAAGGCCAACTGTTACCTCGATTTTCTGAGGTTGAAAAATTGAGAAAAATCCGGTTTTCTTTGCAGGTCGAACCGTCATCACAACGATGTTTGGCCCCAGTTCTCTCCTGGCTTCTTCAGTTGCCTCGCTTTCAGTTCTTCCAACATACTTTTTGATAATCATACTATGCCGTTACCATCCCCACTGATTGTAATTCGATAGTTGGTTCTACTTCATTATAAGATATGACGATAAGATCCTTGTAATAATCCTGTGTCATCTTCTTAAAATACATTCTCACAATTGGCGATGCCATGATTATCGCCATTTTTCCGGCATCCTCAAGACGCCTTATATTCTCCCCCACTGCCGTAAGAATTGATTTGGTCCTTGCAGGATCAAGAGTCAGATAAGCACCGGTCTCTGTCTGCTTGACGCTGCTCATGATCTCCTGTTCAATTTTAGGATCAAGAGTCAGAACGCTTGTTGTCTCACCCACAGCAAAATACTTGCTGGAAATAGCCCTTTTAAGGCTCTGTCTCACATACTCGGTAAGGATATCAGGATCGTGTGTGGACGGAGCAAAATCTGCCAAGGTCTCAAATATAGTAACAAGATCCCTTATGGAAATCCCCTCGCTAAGGAGGTTCTGAAGAACCTTCTCAATCTCACCAAGACTCATGAGCTTAGGCACAAGTTCATCCACAAGAGCCGGATTGTTCTCGCGAAGATTATCAACAAGATTCTGAACATCCTGCCTTGTCATAAGCTCTGCAATATGCTCTCTGATAATCTCGGTAAGGTGAGTTGCAATAATTGATGGCGGATCAACAACAGTATATCCAAGGCTCTCCGCTCTTTCTCTCTGTCCCTCTGTGATCCATGTGGCAGGAAGATGGAAGGAAGGCTCTGTAGTAGGAATACCGGTGATCTCATCCTCTACATGTCCGGGATTCATTGCCATGTAGTGGTCAAAAAGGATTTCTCCGTCACTGACCTGTATGCCTTTAATCTTAATAATGTACTGATTTGGATTGAGCTGAATATTATCCCTTAGTCTTATGATAGGAACAACAGTACCAAGCTCCAGTGCAACCTGGCGTCTTATCATTACGACTCTGTCAAGAAGGTCTCCGCCCTGATTCACATCAGCCAGGGGAATGATACCATAGCCAAACTCAAGCTCAATAGGATCAACCTGCAGAAGGCTGGTAACATTCTCAGGCTGTCTGATCTCTTCAGCCTGCTGTTCTTCTTCAGATGATACCTCGCCCTCAGCAACAGCTTCCTCCATTGTCTGGCTGGTAATACGGCCAAGAAGGATAAATGCTGCACCGAATGTAACATAAAGAACTGTAGGAAGAGGTGAAAGAATGCCAAGTCCCGCTACAACTCCGCCAACCAGATAAAGTGTCTTGGCAGTACCAAAGAGCTGACCAATAAGTGCGTGACCAAAGTCTGCCTCCTTGGATCCCTTTGTAACCAGAATACCGGTTGACATGGAGATCATAAGGGAAGGAATCGAGCTTACAAGTCCATCACCCATGGTAAGGATCGAATAGGTATTAATGGCTGTGTTAACATCCATACCCATTCTGATGACGCCCATTGCAATACCGCCGATAAGGTTGGTTGCAGTAATGATAAGGCCGGCAGTTGCATCTCCCTTTACGTACTTGGTAGCACCGTCCATGGCTCCGAAGAAACTGGCTTCTTCCTGAATCTTATCTCGCCTCTCCTTAGCCTCAGCATCTGTAATTGCTCCGGTGTTAAGATCCGCATCGATAGCCATCTGTTTACCGGGCATAGCATCCAGTGTGAAACGCGCCGATACTTCAGCTACACGCTCAGAACCTTTGTTGATAACCATGAGCTGAACGATGATAAGGATAATATAAATGATTGCACCTACTATCAGGTCACCTCCACCTACGAAGGAGCCAAAGACCTCAATAACCTGTCCTGCACTTCCCTGAGTAAGGATAAGTCTGGTAGATGAAACGTTAAGGGCAATCCTGAATATGGTTGTGAACAACAGGATTGTTGGGAAAAAAGACATCTGCAAAACTTCAGTAGCAAACATGGCCGTAAACATTATCACAAAGGAAAGGGACATGTCAAAAGCCAGCAGAATATCCAAAACCCAGTCCGGGAGAGGAATAATGAGCATTACAATAGCCGCAACAATATAAAGTGCCAGGCCATAGTCAAACACACGATCTCGCAGTTTCTTCAGATCCATCATTATCCTCCTTCCGTTTGGTTTATAAGTGCAAAAAAGTTTCCAAAATCAGCATCAGATCTTGCCCTTTAGGTGATATACATAAGCAAGAACTTCGGCAACAGCCTTGTAAAGCTCCGGAGGAACCATCTCTCCTACTTCAACGTTGGCAAAAAGCATCCTGGCCAGAGGCTTGTTCTCAACAATCTCAACCCCATTTTCTTTTGCAACATCCTTGATCTTCTGAGCCAGATAATCAGATCCCTTTGCTACAACAATAGGAGCATCTGCCTCCTGGGCATCATACTTGATGGCAACTGCATAGTGAGTAGGGTTGGTGATAACAACATCAGCCTGAGGGAGCTGTTGCATCATACGTCTTCTGGAGGCTTCCATCATACGCTGACGCTGCTTGCCCTTGATCTGAGGATCTCCCTCGGAATTCTTGAACTCGTCCTTGACTTCTTTCTTGGTCATCATCATATCTTTCCTGAACTTACGCCTCTGATAGATAAGATCAATGAAAGCGATGACCATATAAGCGGCTGCTATCCTGAGTCCCAGGGAAATAATCAGATTTCCCATAAGGCCGATTGCCTGCTTTAGTGGCATATCATAAAGGAGGAACAAGGACTCTGTTCTCCCTATAAAAAACGAATAAATAACAACAACCATTACTGCAAGCTTAAGTATTGACTTACCAAGCTCAAAGAGTTTTCTGGTTGAAAAGATCTTTTTCATGCCGCTTATCGGATTAAGCTTGGAAAACTTGGGCTGCAGCGGCTTGGTTGTGGGCTTAAAGCCTACCTGCACAAGGTCACAGATAAATGCAATAAGAAAGCCCAGGATCAAAAACGGAGAAGCTATAAGCCCCATGGTAAGGATGGCATTTTTTATAATGCTTGAAATATATGCAATGGGAAGTCTGCCATCATAGGTCCTTGCCACATCGGGAATACTGTTATAAACCCTGTCAAAGATGCCAAGGAAGTTAGTACCGATAAAGGGATAGACAAGCCAGATAATAAGGAAAAGAGCAAGAAGGGTAAACGCCGTGGCTATTTCCTGACTCTTGGCAACCTGTCCTTCTTTTCTGGCGTCGTTAAGCTTTTTAGCAGTGGGCTGCTCTGTCTTTTCAGCACCATTTGCATCTTCAGCAAAGAACTGCAGATTGTATTTAATTAAGACTTCCGGCCCGTCAGCCGCTCTGCATGCTGTATACAAAGTCTGAAATCATCTCCTTCATATTGATGAATATAAAGTTTGATGCATCCGTTAGCATTGTGATTGTTATGAACATTATCATAAGCCCCACAACTATCTTTATCTGAATACCCACAGAGAACATGTTCATCTGAGGAGAAACCTTAGCAAGGACACCAAGAACCACATTGGTAATAAATGTAATGATAAAAATTGGAAGGCATATCCTGAAGCCTATAACAATATAGTTCTTCATAAAATTCAGCATGGTCTGGAGCATCCTGTCGGAATGAATAACAGCTCCGTTTATCGGCACCAGGCTAAAGCTGTCTACAAGAGCTTTTAAGATGTACTGGTACATGCCTGAAATAATAAGCGCCATGGTAAGGTACTGTGAGTACAAAGATCCTGTTATTGTAACCTGCTGATTGGTTGCAGGATCCATCATGGATACCATGGAAAGACCTATCTGCATATCTACTACTGTTCCTGCAAAAGCGGCGATCAGCTCACAGAGATTAACTGATAAACCAATAAGCAATCCCACCATAGCTTCTTTGAGGACTATCACTGTATAACCAGCTACAGAGTTATAATCCGGAGGATTTACAGGAACTGCCCCATATAAAAGAATGGATAACAGTAGACCGTATCCGATTTTTACCAGGTTCGGGGTCTGTCTTCCTCCCAGGAAAGGACAGACATAAATGAAAGTCATGAGCCTTACAACAATCAGAAGGTAAACTTCCAGATCCCCATAACTGAAGGAATAATCTATCATATAGGGCCTCTATCGAACGTACTTTGAAAAGTCCGACCAAAGAGAAACTATAAAGCCGGACAATTCAGTAAGCATCCAGTTACCAATAAGCATGATCATGGTAAATACTCCAAGAACCTTAGGAACAAAAGTAAGGGTCTGTTCCTGGATGGATGTAACCGTCTGGAATATGGAAATGATAAGTCCTATGCTCATGGAGGTAAGAAGGATTGGCAGTGCCATCTTTATGACCATCATGAGAGCAGATGCTACTATTTGATTGATATCAGCAAGAGTGATCATTCTTTTCCCTCCTCATAAACGTTAATAAAATGATTTAACAAGGTTGCCGATGATAAGACTCCAGCCATCTGCCAGTACGAACAAAAGAATCTTAAAGGGCAACGAGATCGTTGTGGGCGGCAGCATCATCATACCCATACTCATAAGTACCGATGCCACAACCATGTCTATTACAATGAATGGAATGTATATTAAAAATCCAATGATAAATGCCGTCCGCAGTTCACTTACGATAAAGCTTGGAATCAGCACTACATTTGGGATACTCTCCAGCTCTCCGTCCCACTCAATGCCATCTATCTGCATAAAGAGTCTTACGTCCTTGGTCTGGGTCTGACCGTACATAAACTGCCTGAAGGGCTTCATGACCTCAGTAAAGAACTCTTTTTGATCCATCTGACCTTCTTCAAAGGGGATAACTGCTGTGTTATAAGCCTCTGTAAGAGTGGGCTGCATAATAAAAAGGGTCATAAACAAAGCAATCCCAATCATCACAAGGTTAGGGGGTGATGTTTGGGTACCAATGGCAGTCCTTACAAAATGCAGCGCAACGATGATCCTTGTAAAGGAGGTCATCATCACGATTAGTGTCGGCGCAAGGGATATCAGTGTCAAAGTTATAAGGATCCTTAACGCGCCGTTAAGTGATCCGTTGCCATTGTTGTAAGTCACAGTAACTGTGTTTGCAATATTCAGTTCTTTCAGATCATCAGGGGTCTGTGCACTTCCCGGAGCATTGATGTTGGTCCTCTCATCTCTGGTACCGGTAAGTCCAAGATCCTGATCAACAGTTGGATCTGTCGGAGTTGTGTCACTTATGATATTCTCTGTAGCATGGGTGGTCATGGGCAGAGTAAAGACAAGGAAAGAAGCCATTACTATGCAGGCCAACCCTGAAATAATGCCTCTCCTTAAAAGAATCTTTATTTGACTTTTATTTCCCTCTCCCCTGATTCTGGCCATTTACTTCTTGTTCTCACCTTTGAACTTTTCAAGAATATCCTTAAAACTCATATTTGCCTCCGGATTATCTTCCTTGAAAACAAGGTCCTCCCTGGATACTTCCCCGAGGTTTGTAACCTCATCCTTGCCCACGGCAATGGCCATGTATTTCTGGCCAATGCGGACAATCTGAATATATTTAGTGCTGGAAATTCTGGCAGTTTCAATTACCTCGATATTCCCTGATGCTGTCTGATCCTTCTGAAAGTTTGCCATCCATTTGGTAAAAAAGTATGTGGCAGCAAGAACGACAACAAATATTATCAGCATGGTTATAAACTGCAAATATGTACCCATACAAATTGCTCCATTCTTACTGAACAATCTCTGTCACACGGACACCAAAACTTTCCTCGATAACTACAACTTCTCCCTTGGCAACAAACTTGCCGTTAACAAGAACGTCAACCGGCTCGCCGGCTACCTTATCAAGCTCTATGATAGTTCCGGGAGCAAAGTCCAGGATATCTGCAATAGGCTTAGCTGTGCGGCCAAGCTCAACAGTAACCTCCAGTGGAACATCCTTGATTATACCAATATTTTCGCCACCAGCCATGATGGTGGTTCCACCTGCAAAGTTCTGGAACTGGGCAGGCTGGATATTCATGTTCATCATCTGAGGTGCCATCTGCATCTGCATCTGAGGCATTGCCATCTGTGGCATACCCATCTGCGGCATACCCATCTGTGGCATTCCCATCATGGAAGGATCCATAGAAGGCATAGGCTGCTGAGCAGGTGCCGGTTCCGGAGCTGGTGCAGGAGCCGGTGCAGCAGGTGCAGGCTCTGAAGAAGCCGAAGAATCAGCGCCAATAACAGTATCCTTGAGAGTCTTGGCAAAATCTATAGGATACAGCTGCATCAGTGTAGAGTCTACAAGATCTCCCACCTGCATCTTGAATGATATCTTTACAAAGGTTCCTGTCAGGAACTCTGCAATATCCGAAGGATCATCGTTGATCATATCAAGAAGAGTTGCCTGTGGCGGGCTGATATCTACCTTCTGATTGATCATTGTTGAAAGAGATGTGGCAGCTGCTCCCATCATCTGGTTCATAGCCTCGGAAATAGCTGAAAGCTGAAGCTCTACAATCTCTCCATCTGTATTGATACCGTCAACAACCATCTTAAGGTCTGTGATGACCATAACATCATGCTCTTTAAGAATGAGGATATTGGTG
>JAEEGL016600064.1_pt1 | contig 12426 bp, 9 predicted proteins | sample 9134231 | NCBI WGS metagenome assembly JAEEGL01 (sample SAMN16246548, study PRJNA631951) | gut metagenome | biome: gut microbiome; feature: rumen; material: fiber-attached | host: Bos | place: Iran: Karaj | collected 2018-10 | reverse complement strand
TTGCTCTGTTGAAGAAGCGGTCTCCGAAATCAAGAAAGGCAAGATGATCATCCTGGTCGACGACGAGGACAGGGAGAACGAGGGCGACCTCACCATGGCCGCCGAGTTTGCGACCCCCGAAGCCATCAACTTCATGGCCCATCACGGCTGCGGCCTCGTGTGCCTGGCCATGGCGCCCTCCCTCTGCGACAAGCTCGGCCTCGACCTTATGGTCAAGCACAACAACTCGCAGTTTGGCACCAACTTCACCGTCTCCATCGAGGCCCGCGACGGCGTGACCACCGGCATCTCCGCAGCCGACCGCGCCCACACCATCCGTACGGCCGTGGCCGACGGCGCCCGTCCCGAAGACCTCGTGACCCCCGGCCACATCTTCCCCCTGCGCGCCCGCTCCGGCGGCGTGCTCGAGCGCACGGGCCAGACCGAAGGCAGCGTCGATCTCGCCAAGCTCGCCGGCCTCAAGCCCGCCGGCGTCATCTGCGAAGTCATGAACGAAGACGGCACCATGGCCCGCATGCCCCAGCTCGAAGCCTTCGCCGAAAAGCACGGCCTCAAGATAGCCTCGGTGCGCGACATCATCCGCTACCGCATCGAGCACGGCCAGGTCTCCGTGCGCTGCGACGCTCACGCCCACCTGCCCTCCGTCTTCGGCGACTTTACGGTCTACGCCTACGAGAGCAGCACCGAGCCCGGCACCCACCTCGCCCTGGTCAAGGGCGACATCTCCGGCCCTGAGCCGGTGCTCGTGCGCGTGCACAGCCAGTGCCTCACCGGCGATGCGCTGGGATCGTTGCGCTGCGACTGCCGCGGCCAGCTGGGCGCGGCCCTGCGCCAGATCGAGAAGGAAGGCAGGGGCTGCCTTGTCTACATGCGCCAGGAGGGCAGGGGCATAGGCCTGGCCAACAAGATCCGCGCCTACGCCCTGCAGGACAAGGGCTACGACACCGTCGAGGCCAACCGCATGCTCGGCTTCCCGCCGGACCTGCGCGACTACGGCACCGGCGCCCAGATCCTCGTCGATCTCGGCATCCACAAGATCCGCCTGCTCACCAACAATCCCAAGAAGATCGTCGGCCTCGCCGGCTACGGCCTCGAGATCGTCGAGCGCGTGCCCATCGAAATCGAAGCCTGCCAGGACAACGCCGACTACCTCCAGGCCAAGAAGGACAAGATGGGCCACCTGCTCACCGGCATCCGCTGCCATTAGGCCTCAAGCTTCCCCCTGTCTGGAGCGGCGATGAACCGCTTCTGCAAGCTTTTGCCGCGCCGGGATCGTCTGCCGATGCCGGCGCGGCGCCGTCTTGAACGGCAGGCCCTGCCTTGCCAGGCTGCCTGCGTCCCGCACCCTGCATGCCCGCATGAAGGAGACGCCATGCCGCGAGCTCTGTCCCTGCCTTCCTGCCTTGCCGCCCCCCTGCTCTGCGCCTTGGCCTGCCTTCTGGTCGCCCCTGTCGCCAGCCCTGCCGCGCCTGCCGAATACGGGCCGGAGGGCCTGCGCTTCATGCTGGACATTCCCGAGGGCTGGCAGATTGAGCGGAGAATGGGCGGTGTCGATTTCTATCCGCCGGGAGGCAGGGCCTTTGCCTCCGTGCTGGCCCACACCCAGGGAGGCAAGCGTCCCGACGCCGTCGCCAAGTCCCTGTGCGCGTCCATGCAGGCCCGCTCCTGCGAGAAGACCCGCGGTGGCGCGTGGCTCATCGTGAGCGAGCGCAAGGGCACAAGGCTCTTCACGACCCTGCAGTTCGTCAGGAACATGCTGCTCCTGACCTCCTACGCTGGCGACAGCCGGACGGTGCAGCCGGTGCTGAAGACGCTGAAGGTCAAGCGCTAGGCGCAGATCCCCCGGCGGCCTGCGGCAGGGGAGCGCCAGCGGGGAGCTTCACGCGCAGCGGCCTTCGAACAGGCCGATGATCTCTTCTCTGCCCATGGCGTCGACGTCCTCGGGCGCCTTGATCCACCGCATGAAGCCGATGCGCTCTGCCGGCTTCGCGGCCGGCCGGCGGTCTCAGCCTGCACGACCTCTTCAGCGGGGCGGGACAGCTTCGTTCCGCCTTCGTGCTCTGCTCTCCTGCGGCATGCTTCTCCTTGTGGCGGCAAAGGCGGGGATCGGCTTCTGCCGGGACGGCGCCGGTCCAGGCAAGACGCCGTCCCGGCCGCAAGGCAGGCATGCGCGCTGGACGAACGCATCCGCCTGCCTGAGGCACGCTGGGCGCCCCTAGAAGCCCTGCTCCTTCAGTTCTCTGGACGACTCGCAGCCTTCCTTGCGGCCGCTGGCGCAGGGCCAGGGGACGCTCCGCCGCACGCCTTCCAGGGCAATCTGCCACAGGGAAGCAGAAGGTCAAGGGTGCCTGCGGCCAGCTCGCCGGGCCCGCGCTGACGTCGTGCAGACGCTGGCGCGGTCTTCGCGGGCAGGGGCGGGCAGGGCGCGCGGCGAAGGCCCCATTTCCCCGCAGAGGCCTTGCATGCTATGGTGGGCTGGAAGAAGGCGCGGCCCCAAGCCTGGCCGCGCGGGGAGGCGACATGGAAGCAGGCATGCCGGACATGCTGGCAAAGACAAGGCGCCTGATGGAACTCTCCGGCATAGCCGAGATGCCCTTCGGCCTCGTCTACGCCAAGGAGCGCCCCGAGGGCTTCGGGCCGAAGGACGGCGAGCTTTTGAACCGCGTGCGCGAGGAGCAGGGGCTCGTCGACTGGAAGAAGATGCGCGAGACCTTCTCCTGCCTCGTGTGCAAGCTCTGGCTTGCCCGCAAAAAGCGCACGGCCGCCTGGATCTCCCGCGAGCAGTGCGGCTGCATGGGCGGCGGCTACTACACGGGACTCTACAGCCCCTGGATGCGGACCATCGAGGCCTATGTCTCGACAGGCAATCCCGTCATGGGCATGGAAGGGGAGCGCTACATGCCAAGCCCCGCCAGCATGCGGGCCTTTCTGGCAGAATGCAGCCCTCCGCCGGCGCCGGCGCCGTACTGCGTCCTCAAGCCTCTGGACTGCTTCAGCGGGGAGGAGCGGCCCCTGGTCGTGGCCTTCTTCGGTCGCTTCGAGGCCCTGTGCGGGCTCTTCTCCCTGGCCGTCTTCGCCACGGGCGACGCCCACGCCGTGCAGACGCCCTTCGGCGCGGGCTGCAGCTCCCTCGTCGGCTGGCCGCTGGTTTATCAGGCCAGAGGTGAACTTAAGGCCGTGCTCGGCGGCTTCGATCCCTCGCAGCGTCGCGGCATGAAGCCCGACGAGATGAGTTTTGCCTGCCCTGCCGCCCTCTACGCAAAGATGCTGGCCTGCCTGGAGGAGTCGGCCCTGCCGAGGCAGGCAGGCCAGATCCTGCGCACCCGCGCCCGCGCCAGCCGCAGGGCCTGGGGCGAAGAGGCCTGAACCCGCCGCCAGGTCAAGACAAGGAGCTTCCATGCTGCATCTGCGCTTTGCCTCCACCGATCCGGCCATGAACCTCGCCCTCGAAGAAGCCCTCTTCAATTCCCTGGAGGAGGGCTCGCCAGGCTGGTTCCTCCTGTGGCAGAACGCGCCGTCCGTCATTGTGGGCAGGCACCAGAACACGGCAGAGGAGATAGACTGCGCTAAAGTCGAGGCGCAGGGCATACCTGTCGTGCGTCGCATGACAGGCGGAGGCGCCGTCTACCACGACCTCGGCAACCTCAACTTCTCCTTCTTGGCCTGGAGGAAGGAGGCAGGCCGCATCGACTTTTCGGCCTGGCTCAAGCCCGTGGCCCAAGCCCTCTCCGGCCTGGGCCTCGAGGTTGCCGTCACGGGGCGCAACGACCTCGAAATAGCCGGTCGCAAGATTTCGGGCTCGGCCCAGCGGCTCCAGAACGGCCGAGTGCTCCACCACGGCACCCTCCTTGTGGATCCCGACTTTGGCGCCATGTCGGCCCTCCTGCATCCCGATGAGGCCAAGTACGCCTCCAAGGGTGTCGCCTCGGTGCGCGCCAGGGTGACCTGCCTTGCCGACGCGCTGGGGCGCGCCGTTGCGGTGGACGAGGTCTGCCGGCTGCTGGCAGAAGCCTGCGCGGACGGGGAAGGCGCTCTGCCGGCAGGGGTGCTGGCCAACGCAGAGCGTCTGGCCTCGGAAAAGTACCGCTCCTGGGACTGGAACTTCGGGGCCTCGCCCAAGTACACGGAGCGCCGCGGCCGCCGCTTTCCCTGGGGCCGGGTCGAGGTCTTCTACGACGTGGCCAGGGGGCGCATTGCCTCCGCGCGCGTCATGGGCGACTTCTTCGCGGCCAGAGAGCTGGAGGAGTTCTGCGAGGCGATCAAGGACCAGCCGCGCCGGCCGGAGGATCTGCTCGCCCACCTGAGGACGCTCCCGCTGGGACAGTGGTTCGCCGGATGCCATGAGGCGGAGCTGGCGGCCTTTCTGGCCGAGCTCTAGCCGGGCAGGAGGAAGGCATGGACGAAGGCTCGCTCTATTCGCCTCTGCGCTGGTCCGAGTACGAGGCGCTGGTCAAGGCTGCCTGTCGCCTCTCCGGCCTCTTTTCCGGCGCTTCGGCAGCTCCCTACGTCGACTACCGCTTCGCCGAACGGCTCTTCGTGCGCTGCGCCGGCGCCAGGGACAACTCCCGCCGCGACGATTCCTTCGATGCCTTCGTGCAGGTCTACGAGAGCCTTCGCGCCGGCGTCGGCGTGAAGACCTTCACCGACAGGAGCGGCGGCCGGCCCCTGGAAAAGGTGGCTGAGTTCACGCGGCTTGCCCGCCTCGAGCGGCTTGCTGGGCTTTCGCCCGAAGCTCTGGTCCGCAAGGTGGCGGAGCTGCGCCGGCGGAGGGTGCTCTCGGACGCCTCCGCCAACGGCGTGAGCCTTGCCGGCTCCTACTACCACTGCCTTGTCCGCGGCAGGGACGGGGAGGGCGCCTACGCCTTTGTCCACGAGGAGACCTATCCGCTCATCGATCTGCACGGCCTTGCGCCCCTGGACAGCCAGGGCCGGCCCCTTGACGCCTATCCCAGGGAGCTTGCCGGCACGACCGTGCACTTCACGGACGGCTGCCGCAGCTACGCCTATTCCACGTCCAAGAACGTGCTGCTCATGCGCTTCGACCTGCATGCCGGCAGGCGCTCTCCCCGCATCCCTGTCGAGCCCGCGCACGATCCCGTGGCCCTGCTGCTGGGACTGGCAGGCGAGGGCGCCCTGTGGGCCGCTGGACAGACGGCCCCGCCGGAGGAGGAAGACAGGCGCCCCTACGTGGTCCTTCCGCTCTACGCGCCGAAGAGCCTCCTGTCAGCCAGCCCCCAGGTGGGGCCGAAGTCGGGCATCAGCCAGTGGAGCGCCGGAGGCCGTCCGCGCAAGTTCGGCGAGGCCTACATTCCGGTGCCGAAGCGCTTGCACGAGGACAGCCGCCTGGAGGGCTTCTTTCCTGCAGCCGACGGCGTCTGCCGGCCCTTCCGCCTGCGCCTGCCGGACGGAAGGGATGTGCGGGCAAAGCTTTGCCAGGAAGGGATGAAGGCCCTGATGAGCGACCCCAACGACGATCTGGCGCGCTGGCTCTACGCCATGATCGACGGAAGCTTCGAGAAGGCCTCCCTGCGCCAGCGGGAAGTCGGGGCCAGCAGGCCCTACACCTACGAAGATCTGGAGGTGGTGGGCAAGGATTCGGTTGCCGTGCTGAAGACGGACGAGGAGCGCTTTGAGCTCAGGCTCCTGCCGCTGGGGGCCGCCAGGCGCTTCTGGCAGCTGGAGGCCAGAGGCGGGGCGCCCCGGACGCTTGGCGGTTTCAAGGCCCTGCTTGACGCGCAGGCAGAGCAGGACGCGCAGGAAGGCCAAGGGGCAGGATAGCGCCTGCCGAGGCATCCCCTGGCGGGGCCGCTTTCCGCGCCTCTCCCTGTCTCTCCCCGTCTACCCCCGCGGGCGGGGCTTGACGATGCGCTTGGCGCGGTGCCTAGGCTTGGCTGGCGCAGCTTCGGGTGCCGGCTCGGACTTGGGGGCAGGGGCAGGCATGCCGAGGGCCTTGGCCATGGCTTCGGCGATGCGCCGCACTACCGGCACGGCGACGGAGTTGCCGGCCTGCTTGTAGAGGTGGCTGTTGGCGAGGGGCGGGAGGCGGAAGGTCTTCGGGAAGCCCATGAAGCCGAAGCACTCCTCGGGTGTGAGCTTGCGGAAGCCGTGGTCCGTGACCACGAGCGCCACGTTGTGGCCGCCCGTGCCCATGTTGGCGGTGAGGGTGGGGCACATGCCGGACTTGTTCTCCCGCACGTACACGCGGCGCCACTGGTAGAGCGTGTCCCTCGAGGTCATGGCCTTGGCAAGTTCCCTGTAGTGCTCGAAGCGCTCCTCGGTGTAGTAGTAGATGTCTTCCTGCCTGGCGTGGTAGTCGATGATGTCCGAGAGCCTGGTCGTCAGGGGGATGGGCTCGGGGAAGCGGAAGCGCTCGTAGGCCTCCCGGGACCTGAAGGCGCAGATGTAGATGCGCTCGCGGTTCTGGGGGATGTTGCCGTACTCGCAGGCGTTGAGCACCCGGAACCTGAGGTGGTAGCCGGCCTGCTCGAGGCGCTCCTTGATGACGCGGAAGGTATTGCCGCCGTCGTGGCCGGCCAGGTTCTTGACGTTTTCCAGGAAGATAGCCTGGGGGCGCTTTTCGAGGAAGACGCGCTCGAGCTCGAAGAAGAGGTTCCCGCGGTCGTCGCCGAAGCCCTTGCGGTAGCCGGCCACGCTGAAGGCCTGGCAGGGGAAGCCCGCGACCATGACGTCGAAGTCCGGGATGGCGCTGGTGGGCACCTTGCGGATGTCCTCCTCCACCAGCGGACAGTGCTTGAAGTTGGCCCGGTAGGTCTTGGCCGCGTGCATGTCGAATTCGTTGGCCCAGACGATGTCGAAGCCGGCCTGCTCGAAGGCTAGGTCGATGCCGCCGACGCCGGCAAAGAAGCTCGCGGTTCGTAGGCTCATGAAGGCTCTCCTCGGATGAAAATCAAAATTAAATTTTACCGTCACGTGGCTGAGGGTGCAAGGGGCGATATGCGGACTCTCTGGCCTGAAAATGGAGGCCAAAGGCTGGCCGAAACGCCGGCAGGTGGAAGAAAATCAAATGAAAACAGATAGTTGCCTGCAACAATCAGCCTTGTCCCGTGGCGGAGGCTATGCTAGATTGGATCCGCGCCGGCTCAAGGCGTATTTTTTCAAGGCAAGAGGCGGGTCCGGGGGCCCGCACGACGCGTTTGCAGGCCGTTCGCGAAGCTTTCGCGGGAGGCCAAAGGAGAAACGATGGCTGATATGTTTAAAACGCCGCTTGCGGCATGGCACGAGGCGCACGGCGCGAAAATGGCCCCCTTCGCGGGCTGGTGGATGCCCATCCAGTACGAGGGCATTCTGGTCGAGCACAGGCACACCCGCACCCAGGCCTCGGTTTTCGACATCTGCCACATGGGCGAGTTCACCGTAAAGGGCAAGGGAGCGAAGGATGCGCTTCTGCATGCCTTCAGCCACAGCCTGGCCACGCTCAAGGAAGGGCGCTGCCGCTACGGCTTCATTCTCAACGAGGAAGGCGGCGTGCTTGACGACTGCATCGTCTACAACATGGGCGAAGACGACTACTTCATCGTCGTCAACGCGGCCTGCATCGACCGCGACTTCAAGACCCTCTGCGAGCGCATGCCCGCAGGCGTGGCCTGCCAGGACCTTTCCAGCCAGATCGGCAAGATCGACCTCCAGGGCCCCAAGTCCTGCGAGGTGCTGGAGCGCTTCCTTGGCCAGAACCTGCACGACCTCGCCTACTTCGCCTTCCGCGAGACCGAGTGGAACGGAAAGCGCCTGCTCGTGAGCCGCACCGGCTACACGGGCGAGCTCGGGTACGAGCTCTACGTCGAGGCGGCCTCCGCCCAGGCCCTCTGGGATGCCCTGCTTGAAGACGAGCGCGTGAAGCCCGCTGGCCTCGGCGCCCGCGACACCCTGCGCATGGAGGCGGGCCTTCCCCTCTACGGCGACGAGCTCGACGAGAAGCACACCCCCGTTGAGGCCGGCATGGGCCGCATGATGAAGAACGAGTGCGACTACGTTGGCAGAAAGGGGCTCGAGCAGGTCAGGGAAGTCCTGCTCGGCCTGGAGCTTGAAGGCCGTCGCGCGGCCCGCCACGGCGACAGGCTCTGCCTCGAGTCCGGCGAGGAAGTCGGCGTCGTGACCTCAGGCACCTTCGCCCCCTCGCTCGGCAAGTCCATCGCCTTCGCCTGGTGCAGGGCAGGCCAGGAAGGCGCCGCCAGCTTCGTCATCGACAACGGCCGCGCCAAGCTCAAGGCCCGCAAGGTGGAGACGCCCTTCTACAAGGACGGCACCGCCCGCGTGAAGCTCCAGTAGCCAAGATCCCCAGACCTTTTCTTTCAGCTTCCCAAGACAGCATTTTCCCGGCCCCTGGCCGGAGGAGGAACCCCCATGTCCGATCCCAAAGAGCTCAAATACTCCAAAACCCATGAGTGGGTGCGCGTTGAAGGCGAAGAGGCCGTCGTCGGCATCACCCAGTTCGCACAGGACGCCCTCGGCGACATCACCTACGTCGAAGTTCCCGCCGAAGGCGATGCCGTCGAGCAGGAGAAGGAATGCGGCTCCGTGGAGTCCGTCAAGGCCGCCAGCGACCTCATCTCCCCGGTGACCGGCACCGTCGTCGCCGTCAACGCCGAGCTCGAGAACGCTCCCGAAGTGGTCAACCAGGATCCCTACGGCAAGGGCTGGATGTTCAAGGTGAAGCTGGCCGGCCCCGTCGAAGGCCTGCTGGACGCCGACGCCTACGCCAAGGTCTGCGCCGAAGAAGCCCACTAGGAGCCAGCGATGCCCTACATCCCCCACTCCCAGGCCGAGCTGGAGGAGATGCTTGCGACCGTCGGCGTGAAGACGCTTGATGATCTCTTTGCGGACATCTCCCCCGACATGCGGCCCAAGAGCTTCAACCTGCCTGAGGGCATGGACGAGGGTGCGGCCTGCGCCTTCTTCGAGGACCTGGCGGCCAGGAACCGCACGGCCATGGCCTCCTTCCTCGGCGCCGGATACTACGACCACAACGTGCCGAAGGCCGTGGATGCCCTTGCCGGGCAGAGCGCCTTCTACACCGCCTACACCCCCTACCAGGCCGAGTGCTCCCAGGGCACCCTGCAGGCCATCTTCGAGTTCCAGACCGCCATCGCCCGCCTGATGGACCTCGACTTCGCCAACGCCTCCGTCTACGACGGCGGCTCGGCCCTCTTCGAGGCCTCCACCATGTGCGTGCGCCAGACCAAGCGCAGCAGGGTGGTGGTGGACGAGGCCGTGAACCCGGTGTGGCGCTCCATGCTCGCCACCTACACCGCGAACCAGCCCATCGAGATCGTGACCGTCCCGCAGAAGAACGGCACGAGCGACGTGGATGCCCTCAAGGCCGCCGTCGACGGCCAGACCGCCTGCGTCATCGTGCAGAATCCGAACTTCTTCGGCGTCGTCTCCGACTTCACCGAGCTTTTCGCGCATGCCAAGTCCCAGAAGGCGCTCTCCGTCATCTCGGTCTATCCGGTCATGCAGGCCGTGCTCAAGACGCCCGGCGAGATGGGCGCCGACGTTGCCGTCGGCGAGGGCCAGAGCCTCGGCCTGCCCCTGAGCTTCGGCGGCCCCTACCTCGGCCTCATGGCATGCCGCAAGAGCTTCGTGCGCCAGATGCCCGGCCGCCTCGTCGGCCGCACCGTGGACACCCAGGGCCGCACCGGCTACGTCCTGACCCTCCAGGCCCGCGAGCAGCACATCCGCCGCGCCAAGGCCACGTCCAACATCTGCTCCAACCAGAGCCTCTGCGCCCTGCGCGCCCTCATCTACCTCTCCCTGGTCGGCCCCCAGGGCCTTAGAAAGGTGGCCGAACGAGGCATGGCGCTGGCCCGCTACGCCTCCCAGATGCTGCTTGCCCTGCCCGGCGTGACCCTGCTCAACGACCGGCCCTTCGGCAACGAGTTCGCCGTCTGCCTGCCCAAGGCCGCGGCGCCTCTCGTCGACGCGCTCATCGAGCGCTACGGCGTCGTTGCCGGCTATCCCGTGGGCAGGCACTACCAGGGCATGGACAACGTCCTGCTCGTGGCCTGCACCGAGAAGAACACCAGGGAGCAGATCGACCGCCTCGTGGAGAGCCTTGGAGGTTTGCTGTGAAAACCATCTACGAAGAATCCGTTCCCGGACGCGCCACCCTCGGCATAGTCCTCAAGGACGATCCTGCGCAGCCCGGCTGCGCGGACATGCTTCCTGCGCAGATGCTGCGCGGAGCCGCCCCGAGGCTTCCCGAGTGCGCCGAGATCGACGTCGTCAGGCACTTCACGGGACTGGCCGAGCTCAACTACAGCGTGGACGCCAACTTCTACCCCCTGGGCTCGTGCACCATGAAGTACAACCCCAAGTGCACGGAGGCCGTCTCCCAGCGGCCCGGCTTCGCCCGCCTGCATCCCATGCTGGCCCAGCTCAAGGCCGGCGAGAAGGCCTGCCAGGGCGCCCTGCAGGTGCTCTGCGACACCGAGCGCTTCCTGTGCGAGATCACGGGCATGAAGGGCTTCACTCTCCAGCCCATGGCCGGCGCCAACGGCGAGTTCACCGGCGTCTCCCTCATCGCGGCCTACCACCAGGCCAAGGGGCGCAGCCGCCGCGTCATGCTCATTCCCGACTCCGCGCACGGCACCAACCCCGCCTCCGCCGCCATGGCCGGCTTCACCGCCGTGACCGTCGAGTCCAAGGACGGCATGGTCGATCCCGAGGCCCTCAAGGCCGCCGTTGCGGAGCACGGCGACAACCTCGCCGGCCTCATGATGACCTGCCCCAACACCCTGGGCCTCATGGAGACCCGCCTGAAGGAGATCGTGCAGATCATCCACTCCGTGGACGCCCTGCTCTACTACGACGGCGCCAACATGAACGCCATCATGGGCAAGATGCGCGTGGGCGACGTGGGCTTCGACGTCGTGCACCTCAACCTCCACAAGACCTTCGCCACGCCGCACGGCGGCGGCGGTCCCGGCTCCGGTCCGGTGGGCGTGTGCGAAAAGCTCCTGCCCTTCCTGCCCGCGCCCCGCGTGGAGCGTCGCGCCGACGGCTCCTACGGCTTCATGATCGACAGCGGCAAGTCCATAGGCCGCATCGGACCCTTCTACGGGAGCTTCGGCGTCATACTCAAGGCCTGCGCCTACATCGTGCGCCTCGGCGCCGAAGGCATCAAGCGCGCCTCCGAGTACGCGGTGCTCAACGCCAACTACATGCGCAGAAAGCTGGAGGACGTCCTGCAGGTGCCCTTCGACCGCATCTGCATGCACGAGTTCGTGGCTTCGGCGCCCGAGGGCATGCGCGCCCTCGACATCGCCAAGGGCCTGCTCGAGCTCGGCTACCATGCTCCGACCATCTACTTCCCCCTGCTCGTGCACGAATGCCTCATGCCCGAGCCCACGGAGACGGAGAGCAAGCAGACCCTGGACGCCTTCTGCGATGCGGTCCGCAAGGTCGTGGAGGACGGCAGGAAGGACCCCGAGGCCCTGGCCCAGGCGCCCCGCAACCTGCCCGTAACCCGCCTCGACGAGACGGCGGCAGCCAGGCATATGATCCTGACCGAGGACATGGCCTAGCGTTCGTCCGCATCTGGCCCAGTCCATTCAGGCCGGCTCCCTGCGCCTTTGCGGCACAGGGGGCCGGCCTTTTCTTGCTTCCCGCCGGAAGGTCCCGCACCTCCTCCCAGCGCGAGCCGCAGGGGATTGTTTGGTCAATCAATTTTATATTGCCGTTCATTGGCAGGCAAAGGCCCCGGGCGCAGGGCAAAGCCCTTTCAATACCGCGCAGGCAGGGCCGCTTTTGGAGCCAGCATCCGCAGCTTGGCACGGCTTTCACAGGCGCCAAGTTGGGAAAAGCCATGGAAAGCTGAGTTGTGAAAAAAAAAGCAAGCCAAGTACAATGCAGGGCTGAAGGGAAAAATGCGCAACTGCGCGCTTTGCGTTGGCATTTAATTGCCGTATCAAAGGATGGAAACCTGCCGTATCAGTGCCAATGACACCATGAAAAGTGTGCGCCGAGTTTCCGCAAGGAGGCGTGAAAGTGCGGGGGCCTCTGCTCTTTTACATGGGGAAGGCGCTGGAAAATCGGATATTTTCTTGACGCAAGCGGGAAGAGGGATTAGAAGGAAGGAGGAAAATCCACGCTCTGTCGCCAGCTAAGGTTCCGGCTTTACGTCCGGTCCGAAGGGGTGGCGCCAGCGCGGCTTTCGGCATTTGTGGCCGGAAGCCTGCGTCCTGGCGCCGGGCGGGCGGCAGGCGCTTCGCCTCAACGGATTCGCCGGGCCGTCCCTGGCCCTGCCGGGACGAGCCTTCACCCAATCAACGCCACCTGCAATCTACAGGAGATGTGCCATGGCAAGTCAGGCGCTCATCAAAGATTTCGAGCAGTTCCTCGGCCCGGAAAACGTGTTCTCTTCCGAAGTCGACCGCCACACCTACTCGTTTGACGCGGCCGTCCTTC
>JAEEGL015496933.1_pt1 | contig 12426 bp, 12 predicted proteins | sample 9134231 | NCBI WGS metagenome assembly JAEEGL01 (sample SAMN16246548, study PRJNA631951) | gut metagenome | biome: gut microbiome; feature: rumen; material: fiber-attached | host: Bos | place: Iran: Karaj | collected 2018-10 | reverse complement strand
CGGACGAGTATGAATGGGCTGACATCAAGAAATACATTGCCAACAATGACTTGCAAGTGAAACATTTGTTGAACACACACCTGCATTTCGACCACATATGGGGCAACACTTTCGTACATCGTGATATGGGATTATGTCCTGAAGCCAATTACGAGGACTTGCACATCTATGAGAACATGGATGAGCAGATTCGTTCTGTTATCGGTGTTGGCATTCCCCACCCTCCTCTTCCACCACTTGGTACATCATTGCTCGATGGAAGCGAAGTGATGTTTGGCGAAACAACCCTTAAAGTGCTCACCACACCAGGACACAGCCATGGTTGTATCTGTTTCCATTCCGAAAAAGACCATATCCTCTTTTCTGGCGACACCCTCTTTTGTGGCAGCTGCGGACGCACCGATTTGGAAGGCGGTAATTACGAATCCCTTATGCAGAGCCTCAAAAAGCTGGCAAACTTACCTGACGACACAAAAGTGTTTTGTGGACATGGCCCTTCCACCACGATAGGAAGAGAAAAGATGTACAACCCCTATCTGAGAGGCTGAACTCTTTGCAACATTAAATACGATTCAATAATAGAGAGGCATCCCCAAACAGGAAATGCCTCTCTATTATTCTGTAGAAGTCTTGTCTATCGTGTGAAGAGGTTGAGATCAATCGATTCACCCATCTTCTGATAACCAATGGCGTTCGGATGCAGCCAGTCGTTCTCGAAAAGGAAAGCCGGATTGAGACGGTCAGGCTGTTCAGGATCTCTTGTGGCAGCATCGAAATCAATGACACCATCATATTCGCCAGAGGTGCGAATCCACTCGTTCACCATCTGACGACCTTTCTCGCGTGATTCATTATAATAATTGTTACCCTTGAATGGCATAATGGTACCACCATAGATTTTAATGCCTTTCTCATGCGCTTTCTTAATCATTGCCTGGAATGACTCAATCAATTGTTTAGCAGTCGCTTCACCATCGCGAGAACCACCCAAATCATTGACACCTTCAAACACAATGGCATACTTTACACCTTCCTGCATTAACACATCACGATTGTATCGGCTGTTTGCAGTAGGACCCAATCCACCACGCAGCACACAATTACCGCCAAGTCCTAAATTCAGAACACTTAAGTTCTTGGTCTTCTTGTTCTGCAAAAGGCGTTCTGAAAGTACGTCTGTCCAACGATTCTGTCCATTGGTAGTAGTACCTCTACCGTCTGTGATGGAATTACCAATAGCAGCAATAGCACCAAACTTCCCTTTCGGAACAGCTACCAACAAACTGTTGATATAGTACCAATGGGCAGTTTCCACAGCATCCTTGAAATCCTTCGTGTCCCCCTTGGCTATGTAAGAACTAGTGCGAGAACCTGGGTGTCCCGTCACATCTGTCTGCGAAGCCTTACCAAAATGAATGGTGATGGCTACGTTCATGCGAGGTTTCATCTTGAATGCCACGAGGTCAGATACAATCACCTCACCAGGTTTCATGGTCACACCTCTTTTACCATTGAAGAACAAAGGTGTAGACGAACCTTTAATCTCAGAAGAAGCACCCTGTGAATCAGCCTCAGCCAGTTCCACACCCAGAATTTCTGTTTCTTCCGTATTGAATTCATTGGACAACTTCAGTGCAACTTCTTTACCACCGAAAGACACCTCCACAATCTGCCTCAAGGAATTACCCGACAAATATGGAGCAGGAGCCAGATTGTGAGGTTCCACTTTCTGAATGGCAGTAGTCCACGTTGCCACATACTGCTGTTTTTTCTCTTTTGCCGAGAGAGTCGCAGCTGCCATTGTCATTGCTACCATTAGCAATACGATTTTTCTCATATTATAATAATTATTTTTGGTTAAACATCATTACTTGTTCTTCATCCAGAAAGACAAGAGACCACCTTCCGCTCCTGGAATCAAATAATCATACTTCACAAATTCCGACTTTCGTTCCTTCATGTCCTGCACAATCTTCCCTATCTGCTCATCCGTCAACTTGTCAAAATCAAATCCTTCCATAAAATCCTGTTCAGGCCAACATGCCATTGATTTCGGATACTTGAAATAGTATTGCAATTCGCCCTCTTTCGCCTTTCCCATGAAAGTCAGCTCCTTCACATTTCGGTCACAAAAAATCTCGCCACGGTTCAGCTCGGGAAATGCCAAACAACCATTCATCAGCACGCCCACTTCCAAAGTTATACCATGCAGTTCATCTTGTAACACACGCAACACAAGTCCCTTAAACTTTCCTTCTTTGAAAATTTTCATGTCCATTCCCTCAATCTCGGAATCAATTTCCTCCAAAGCATCTGCTGTTGCAGTCTCCGGTTCCACATCCTCCACATCTGCCTTCTTCACAAAACCAGACTCTATGTCACAATTATCGTTATAGATGCTCACCTTGTAGAAGTCACCTTCTTCACCAAGCACAGCAAACACCTGACCAGGATAAGCAAAGCTCTCATCACAGCTATAGCCGTCAGGCACATCTTCATTTGACCACTTATCCACAATGATGGCCATATCCGACTCAAGGTCTTCCATCCATGTTACAAGCCAAGGGCTCTCGGGATCAGCATATCGGAAAATCTCACTGTTTTCCTTCACGACCCTCACAAACTTCTCCACCATAGGCTCTCCCACATTCAGAATATTTCCCGCTTGTACAGAGTCGCCCACAGCGTCACCATCGGAGTTACCACCAGAAGTCTGTCCCTTACAATTCATAAACATCAGGGACACACAAAGTCCCAATGCATACAAAGCTAGTTTCTTCATATTTGTAAAAGTATTAAATAGTGATTGCAAAAACCTCTTGCAAAGTAACGACATTTTCTGCAAACCACAAAATCTTTCCAAGAAAGTTTCCCAAATCTTTGTTTGTTTCAGGAATTTATTCGTAACTTTGCGACATCAATCACTTTATTTACTAATCTAATAAAATCAAACAAAGAAATGGCAAAGAACAGATGGCTCCTAATGGCAGTAGCCATGATGCTGACCATGCATATGTCAGCACAATTCCCTGGTGGTTTCGGCAACTTCGGGCAGATGGCGAAACGTCAAGCGCAACAGAAAGCTGCTGAAGCAGAAAAGAATTACCAGAAAGGCAATGAATTGCTCGAAGCACAGAAGTTTGACAAGGCATTTGCCGCCTATGAAAAAGCAGCAGAAAACGGACATGCCGGTGCACAATACAACATCGGCACATTCTATGTGGAGGGTAAAGTGGTGCCACAAGACATCAGCAAGGCAGTGGAATGGTTCGAGAAGGCAGCAAACCAAGGGCTGAAAGATGCACAATTCAACCTTGCCTCCATTTATCACCAAGGAGCAGGTGTGCCTAAAGACGAACAGAAGGCAGAGTATTGGGCAAAAGTCTATAAGGACATCATCAAATTGGAAGTGAAGAAAGAAGAGCAGCCACAGTTTCCTTTCCCACCACGACAAATGGAACCTGTAGAGGAAGCTCCCGATGTACAAGCCGAGTTCGAAGGCGGACAGCAAGCACTCATGACATGGCTCTCACAAAACATGCAATATCCAGAGGAAGCACAGAAGGATGATGCGCAAGGACGAGTGATCGTCAGTTTCATTGTCAACAAAGATGGTAGCATCGATGAAGTGAAAGTGATGAAATCCATACATCCCGCTTTGGATGAAGAAGCTGCACGAGTGGTCAAGTCAATGCCCAAATGGACACCCGGAAAAAAAGACGGCAAGCCTGTACGCGTAAGATATTCACTCCCCATCTCCTTCAGAATGGCTGCTCCTGAGACAGAGAAAAGCGATGCTGCAGCAGAGAAACAAGAATAACCTTCTGAACAGACGTGACGTTGCAGCTATGCCAGATAAATAATCCTTCACTCGTTGCATAAACTCGCAAGGAAGGCAAAAGTTTGCACAAAAACTCCTGATTCCCTCAAAAACTGACAAAATTTCATTGTTAGTTGAGGGAATTTGTGTAATTTTGTCACGATTTTGTGTTTTGACCACCATGGACGAGAAAGCTATACAACAAATCAAGCAACGATATGGCATTGTAGGCAACTACGATGGTTTGAACCGCAGCATCGACATAGCCATTCAAGTGGCACCGACGGAGTTATCGGTGCTGATATATGGTGAAAGCGGTGTGGGTAAGGAAGTGTTGCCGAAGGTGATTCACGATAATTCCACGCGAAAGCACAACAAGTATTTCGCCATCAACTGCGGTTCGCTTCCGGAAGGCACAATAGATTCCGAACTGTTTGGACACAAGAAAGGCTCCTTCACAGGAGCACTGGATGACCGTGAAGGCTATTTTAGCGTGGCAAACAACGGAACACTCTTCTTGGATGAAGTGGGTGAACTTCCACTTGCCACACAAGCACGTCTGCTGCGTGTGTTGGAGACAGGTGAATACATCCGTGTGGGTGAAAGCGAAGTGAGAAAGACCAACGTGAGGATTGTGGCAGCAACAAATGTGAACATGCAGAAAGCCATCAGGGAGGGAAAGTTCCGCGAAGACCTGTATTATCGTCTGAACACGATTCCCATCAGCATGCCTCCATTGAGAGAAAGAGGACGCGACATTGAACTGTTGTTCAGAAAATTCGCTTACGACATTTCCGAGAAATACCGCATAGAGCCTGTACGCCTGACAGAAGAAGCGCGCATGCTTCTTCTGAAATACAAGTGGCCAGGCAACATTCGTCAGTTGCGCAATTTGGTGGAACAAATCAGCATCATCAGCCAGGAACGTGAAATCACTCCTCAAATTCTGATGAGTTATGGTGTGACAGACGATTCACTGGGAGAAACCAGTTTGGTGTTGCATGGTGCCAACAGAGAAATGCACACCCCTGAAACACACAGCTACGAGAAAGAACGTGACTTGTTGTTCCAACTGCTGTCAAGCATTGGCAAGGAGGTGAAAGATTTGAAAGAATTGGTACACAACAACATGGACCACATGCAGAATGTACCACAAGGGCATTATGGGCTTTACAACGAGGAGGCAGAGGAACTGCAACCCTACATTGTTAACAAACAACGGTATCAGCCGCAAAGCAACATGCCCTACTCCAGCCACAGCATACAGGACGTGGAAGACATTGAGACGATTGAGGAAGCCCCCATGTCGAACAAGGAGCTGATGAAGAAAAACATCATCGACTCGCTGAAACGCAACAACGGCAACCGCAAGAAGACGGCTCAGGAGCTTGACATCTCCGAACGCACATTATATAGAAAAATAAAAGACTACGGATTGGAGATTTAGAAAACCGGGCATTGAGAAGTGCAAAGATGACAAATCAGAAGAGATGAGAAGACACATCACCATATCAAGTTTGACACTGTTGCTTGTGAGTGTATTGGTAGCTTGCAGCGTGAGCTACAAGTTCACGGGCACAAGCATTGACTACACTAAGACCAAAAGCATCAGCCTCGACAAGTTCCCCATTCGCGCCAACTATGTGTGGAGCCCGATGGAGTCGATGTTCTATAACAGCATCAGTGACGTGTATGCTCAAAAGACCAAACTGAAAGTCTTGAAGCGTGACGGTGACCTCCAACTGTCAGGCGAAATTGTTGAATACAGTCAGACGAACAAGAGTGTGGGTTCAGATGGATACTCCACGCAGGTGCAGTTGAAAATTGTCGTGAATGTGCGCTTTGTCAACACCAAGAATCATGAAAAGGATTTCGAACAACGATTCAGCGCAACAACTGAATACGACTCATCCAAACAATTGTCGGCAGTGCAGGAGGAATTAGTTCAGCAGATGATAGACGACATCGTTGACCAAATATTTAATGCCACAGTAGCCGATTGGTAATCAGCCACTAAAACCTATTTACTTAAAGAAGACAATGAATATAAAAGAGTTATTGGAAGACCCTTCAAAATTAAATGACGAAACACTGCCAGAACTGAAAGCTTTGGTTGAACGATACCCATTCTTTCAGGTGGCACGACTGCTCTATATATCCAATCTGTACAGACTCCACTCACAAGATTTTGGTGCAGAACTGAGAAAGGCAAGCTCGTTCGTTCCAGACCGTACAGCTTTATTCACCTTGACGGAAGGCATCAACTACACCCTTCCCACTCACAGCGACACCCTCGACATCGAGACTGAAGGTGAGAGCGAAAGAACCATATCGCTGATTGACCGCTTCCTACAGGAAGGAGGCATTGAAACAGATGATGACCATGGTCCACAACGTGAAACCCCGTCATTGATTGACCTGACCAATGATTACGCCTCCTATCTCATGCAACAGGATTCACAGACGCTTGGCACATCAAACGATGCCAGCGGCGAAGCCCCCAAACTCAAAGGTGCCGACCTCATTGACAGTTTCATTGAGGAGACAAAAGGGAAACAGCGCATGGACATCTCCGAGATGGATGAAGAAGCATTCGAGTCTCCGGAATTTTCAGCGGAAGATGAAGAGATTTATACCGAAAGCATGGTCAATATCTACATAAAACAAGGCAGATATCAGCAGGCTTTGGAAATATTACGCAAGATTTCTTTGAATAATCCAAAAAAAAGTTCTAACTTTGCAGCGCAAATTTATCTGCTGGAGGTGCTCTTGAAAGAAAACAAGTGATTTTTCCCCTCAGATATTGAAGCAAAAACAAGATAAATAAACAAAAAATCAAATAACAAAAATGTACCCACTAATCATTGTACTTATCATTCTCGCATCACTTTTGATGTGCGGAATCGTTCTTATTCAGGAATCCAAGGGCGGTGGTCTTGCATCCAGCTTCGCCTCTTCAAACCAGATCATGGGTGTTCGCAAGACAACCGACTTCCTTGAGAAAGCCACATGGGGTTTGGCTATTGCGATGGTTGTGCTCAGCATTGTTTCTGCAGCATTCGTGACCAGAAACACAGTGGAAGAAGCACCAATCAACATCACAGCTCCAGCTCAGTCAACCGACGCAGAGAATGTTCCAACCTTCCCTGCCACCGGCACACAGACTCCTGCAAAATAAAGAACACATAACAAGAGAAATGGGAGTCACATGAAAATCATGTGGCTCTTTTTTATAGTCAAAATGTTGGGGTTTGTGGACAAAACGTACAATTTTCTTAAAATAAATATGTAAATATTGCGCATATTATAAAAATACATTGTATCTTTGTGGCATGATTTCTATAGCAAGACATATTGAATTATTGCTGCTCGAGCATGACTGTGTGATTGTGCCGGGTTTGGGTGGATTCATTACCAACCATGCCGATGCCAGATACACAGGGGAAGAAGAAGGTCTTTTTCTCCCTCCCTATCGCACAATCGGGTTCAACCAGCAGCTTCAAGTGAACGATGGCTTGTTGGTACAGTCCTACATGGCTGCCTACGACACATCCTACCCTGCTGCCAATCTCCAGATGGAAAAAGACCTGGAGAAGATGATGAACGAATTGGAGATGAAGGGTGAGTATGAGTTGGAAAACATCGGTATCATCAAGAAAGGGCTCAATCAGAACATTTCTTTCATCTCACCCGAAACAGGAGCACTCACTCCATCCCTCTACGGGCTGTATTCCTATGAGATGAAATCTCTCCAGCACGTCATCAAGGAGAAAGACATAGAGCGGAACTTGCAGGCTGCCGCCGCTTCCATGCACATCGCCAAGCAGGAAAAAGAAACATCTCCAAAGCCCACCGAACAGAAAGCAAAACGTGGAGATGTGATTATCCACTTCAATCGCCGTTGGTTGGACATGGGCATTGCAGCCGCTGCAGCAGTAGTGCTCTTCTTCTGCTTCTCCTATCTGGTCATGAATCAGCCGAACGGCAACTCCGACACGATTGTCGCAGCCTTCCCCACGATGGACAAGGTTGCCGTCAAGCCAGCCAAACCAGCTACCGTTCAGCCAATTGCCGCTCCCGTCAAGAACGAGGCAGCTAAGCCCGTTCCTACCAAAGCTGAGCCAGCAAAGGCAAGCGAAGCCAAGGAAAATCCTGCTCAAGTGGAAAAAACTCGTTTTGCCATTGTTCTTGCCACCTATGTGAGCCAAGACAATGCCGAGAAATTCATCAAAGATCTTGCCAAGGAAGGATTAAGCGAGGGACGATATGTGAAGAACGGCAAAGTAAGCCGTGTCCTCTACTCTGAATATGCAGACGAATCAGCAGCACAACAGGCACTGAACAAACTTCGTCAAGAGAATGCTGCATTTGCCGAGGCATGGATACTTGAACTGTAAGAAGGGAGGATGGCATGAAGAGAGTCAGATGTCCTAAATGCGACAGCTACATTGTCTTCGACGAAACAAAATACGCAGATGGCCAGTCCCTTGTCTTTGTATGCGAACATTGCAAAAAGGAGTTTGGCATCCGCATCGGAAAATCAAAACTCTCCAACAGGCATGAAGAGAAGAATCTCGACGAGCATGCCTACAATGAGGACTATGGTAGCATAGTTGTGGTGGAGAACAGATTTGCCTTCAAGCAAGTCATCCCATTAGATTTAGGTGAAAATGAATTTGGGAGATACGTACGGGGCACCAACATCAACAAGCCCATCGAAACACGCGACCCCAGCATAGACACCTTCCACTGTGTCATCACAGTCAAAAAGAACAAGCAAGGAAAACTGCAATACATCCTTCGCGACGCCCCGAGCGACACTGGCACATTCTACATGAATGACATCCTTCGTGATGTTGACCGCATCAACCTTGAAGACGGAGCCATCATCACCATAGGAGCCACAACGCTCATCCTGCGTGCAGCAAACGGCTGATACATCACTTAATAATAGATACTTCATCTTATAACTGACTGATAATTTTTAACTTAAGAACCCAAATCATAGGTTCACAGCATTTGATTATGATTCTGAAAGGAGATCTCATCACTCGAGACGATGCACAAAATGCATTCTTCTCTTCCTTCGAAGGAAAATACACCATCATGGACAATCTTGACGAGAAAGGTGATCCCGTCATCCATGCCAGGAAAGAAGTCTACAATGCAGAATACATCTACGTCACCATTGTGTTGCGAGGCACCCTCAACATCATCATTGGAGGCACCGAGCTTGAAGTGAAAGCCAACGAATACCTTGCCGTCATGCCTTGCATGAGCGTGGTGGTCAAGGAGTCCCGCTGCATTTTCTTCTCTTACCTCACTCGCAGTCACCTGATGGCAGACATCTATAAGCGGACACACATACATCCCAAGTTCACCTACAATGCCTTCAAATTCCATCACATGCATTTCACTCAAGAAGAAACGGAAACGCTGTTGGAATCATATCTTCGCATCAAACGTGAACATCAGCAAGAGAACTACCCCATGAAGGAAATTGTGCTGCGTGCATACTATTCAGCATACGTTGCCAAACTCTTCTCCATGATTGACGAGAAGAAATTCATCCATTACGTCAAAGACTCACGGCAATACAAGTTCTTCAGCGACTTCATCAACACGCTCAACATGAAGCACAGGGAAGAGCGTTCCGTGCAGTACTATGCCGAACAGTTGCACATCACCCCCAAATACCTGACGACCATCGTCTACAAATACACGGGGCTTACAGCATCTCAGGCAATAGACCAATACATCATCTATGCCATCAAGCAGACGCTCTACAACAACGAGTACAACATCAAGAAAATCAGTCTGGAATACAATTTCCCCAGCCAAAGTTTCTTCGGGCGTTACTTCAAGCGCATCACAGGCATGTCACCCCTTGCCTACGTGAAGCACAACAACATCAAATCCATCAATTTTGCATCAAACCAATAATTTCCGACCAACAATATGAACTACGTCGAGTACACCGATATATTCTCACGGGAAGACATCATTCCTTCAGCAGGCATCAAGGACAACCTGCTTCTGTTCGACACATTCAACGGCATCAACCCCCTCGAGCAGCTCAGCAATGCCATATCCACAAAGATATATCAGAGGCTTTCCCTTTATGTAACGGACGGCGAATGCCAACTCGTCATCAACGGGCAGGAAGAAACCATCGGGAAGAACACGTTCGTGACCATCATGCCTGAGAACACGCTACAGATTCGTTTCCGTCATCCCGACATCCAATACTTCATGTTTGTCACCTATCCCAAGGTGTCCAATCAGATTTATCAAGAGACAGGCATCACATACAGCAATGCCCGCCTCTCCCTCCGTCATTTCATCTCTCCCCTCTCCTCCCAGCAGCTCGCTGATGTTCTTCAAATCTACAAAGACATCAAACGGGATTTGCAAGCTCCTGACTATGAGTTCCGCAATGTGTACATCAGTTCCTTGCTCAATGCGCTCATGATCAAGAACATCAACATCCACAACTATAACCCGCTGCCCCTTGAAGGAGACAGTAGCTCTCGCCAATACGACGTCTATTGCAAGTTCCTTTCCCTGCTCAACAAATACGCCATTCAGCAGAGAACCGTACAGTATTATGCCGAGCGTCTTGGCATTTCCAGCAAATACCTATCTTTCGTCTGCACCAGCTACAGCAAGAAAAACGCCTCCGCATGGATAGACGAAGCCGTCATACAGAAAGCGAAGGCAATGATTTTGGTGCATCACTACACACTCGGAGAAACCAGCGAGGCGTTGCATTTCCCCACTGTGAGCAGTTTCAGCCGATACTTCAAACGCGTCACAGGCATCACACCAAAAGACTTTGCCAATTCAAAGACGCTATAGCGAAACTCAGAGAGTCATTTTAATTGATAAAGGATAAAAAGATTGTTTTATGAGACTTATTCCCCTCTACACTTGGAACAAGGGGCTACACTCCATGAAGATATCTCAGACGAACTTCAGGAAGCAGCCTTGGGCAAGTGGTGTGACATTGCTCGTGTGTGTCATCATCGCCATGTTGCTTGCCAACCTTCCCGCCACCTCACACTTCTATCATGAGTTTTTGGAGACCAGCCTCTCCATGACCATCAGCAACGAGACATTCACCATCAGTTTCCCGCAAGACATGACCGTTGAGAAATTCATCAACGACATCCTCATGGTCATCTTCTTCTTCACGGTGGGACTTGAAATCAAGCGTGAAGTGATTTGCGGTGAACTCTCCAGCGTGAAGAAAGCACTCCTGCCCGTCATTGCCGCAGCAGGTGGAATGGCAATCCCTGCCCTCTTCTACACCCTCTTCAACATAGGCACCACCACGGCAGGTGGTTGGGGTATCCCCACTGCCACCGACATCGCCTTTGCCGTTGGCATCATGTCCATCCTTGGCAACAAAGTGCCCGTCTCCCTCAAGATATTCCTCACCGCCCTTGCCATTGCCGATGACCTCGGAGCCATCCTCGTTGTGGCACTCTTCTATGGCGGCGACATCAATCTGCCCCTGCTGCTCATTGCCATCGTGCTCATAGCAGGCATACTCATCATGAACAAGCTCGGCGAGAAACGCATGATGTTCTACCTCATTCCCGCCATTGTCGTGTGGTTCCTGTTCTACTACTCAGGCATCCACTCCACCATGTCGGGCGTGGTCATGGCATTCATGATACCCATGGATGCACGTTTCAGCCGCTCCTACCTCAATCGCAGCAACCGCAAGTACCTCACACGCATCGCCAAATTCGATGACGACGAATTTGAACAAGGCACTCCATTCCCCAATGGACCCCAGCGCCATTGCTTGCGTCGCATGAGCTACATCACCAACAACTCCATCGGCATGTCCTATCGTCTTGAGCATGCGCTCAACCCATGGGTAAATTTCCTCATCATGCCCATCTTCGCCCTTGCCAACGCAGGAGTGGTCATCCCCGATGTCAGCTTCTTCAACATCTTCCAGGCACTGCCTCTTGAGGGAGTCGGAATGGTCGGCATGGGCATCTTCTTCGGATTGCTCTTAGGCAAGCCTATAGGCATCACCCTCGCCTCCTTCATTGCCATCAAATGCAATGTGGGCGCCATGCCCGAAGGAGCCTCATGGAAGATGCTCTTCGCTGTTGCCTGTCTTGGAGGCATCGGTTTCACCATGGCAATCTTCGTCGACACCCTCTCCTTCGGAGAACTCGACGCAACCACTACCGACATGCTCCGTTCATCCGGCAAAATTGCCGTTCTGCTCGGTTCACTCAGTGCCGGCATACTCGGTTCACTTCTCATCAGCATCTTCTCCAAAATGGAAAGAAGGGGATAATTGAGTTTCTTTTGTGGGGGGAGGTGAAAGGTGAAAGGTGAAAAGTGAAAAATCTAAGTTACCTTGCTCTTAGAAGACAGGGTTAGGGTTAGGGTTAGGGTTTCAATTCCTAATTCTCAATTCTCAATTCTCAATTTCCCACCGGAAGGCTCACCACGAAGCGGCTACCACCAGTGTATTCTGAGTCGAGCGTGAGGGTGCCGTTCATCAGCATGACCACACGTCGGCAAAGGAACAAGCCAAGACCGAGACCTTCGGTGAACATATCCACTTTCGTGAACTT
>JAEEGL015262312.1_pt1 | contig 12426 bp, 7 predicted proteins | sample 9134231 | NCBI WGS metagenome assembly JAEEGL01 (sample SAMN16246548, study PRJNA631951) | gut metagenome | biome: gut microbiome; feature: rumen; material: fiber-attached | host: Bos | place: Iran: Karaj | collected 2018-10 | reverse complement strand
CCTGATAAAAATTGATTTTGAAAATGGTACCAGAAGTCAACTTAGAAAATGTGTTTCGAAACTTTATAGGGCAGGTGAGTTTGGATTAGTAAAAGATGCATCTGATTCTGAGGAAGCTAAAAATCAGAAAGAAGCTGCTGCGGTTTTGCTGTTGGACAGCCTGTTGAATGAAGCAAGGCTTCGCAATGCTACGGATATTCATATTGAAAAAAGTTGTGTCCGCTTAAGAATAAATGGACGACTGGAAAAGTATATTGAACTTCAGAGTGAAAAAAGTGCGGAGCTTATTCAGAGAATCAAATTGCTTGCAGGTATGAATGTAATTGAAAACAGAGTCTGTCAGGATGGGCAGTTTGTATATGGAAATAAAAATCCGTTCTTCATAAGAGTATCTGCTATGGCTGTTGTTGGAGGTGGGAAGGTATGTGAAGAATCAATAGTCATGAGACTTTTAGATACTTCACGAATACCACTGACTTTGGGAGAACTGGGATTCAATTCCTTACAGCTTGAAAAACTTTGTGGTGAGAATGGTTTGATTTCATTGCCAAATGGTCTTGTTCTGGTATGTGGACCAACTGGTTCAGGAAAATCAACATCTGTTGCAGCTCTTCTTGTTGAAATTGAAAAACGTACTTCAGGAACTCTGAAAATAATAAGTCTTGAAGATCCACCTGAATATGTAATACCAGGCGTAACCCAGGTAAAAATTGATGAACGGAATGGTTTTTCCGAAGCAATAAATCATCTTTTCAGACAGGATCCTGATGTAATTATGATTGGTGAGATTCGGGATGAAGAAAGTGCTGCAACTGCTTTAAGAGCGTCTCTAACCGGGCATCTTGTTTTTGCAACACTTCATTCTGGAGGCGCTGCAGAATCTATATTCAGACTTGAAAATCTGGGGATTCAAAGAAATCTGTTATGTCAGGTGTTGCGGGGAATAATCTGCCAGCAGTTGAATGAGCTTGGCGGAAAAATGAGGCTATATGCTGACATCGCGTTTCCTGTGAACGGTTTTAGTGAGAAGGCAATATCAGCAGGTTCTGAAGAACAGCTGGAAAAATATATGGAGCATTTTACAAATTACAGTGAAATACTTTGTGAAACTATGCGGCTTTTTAAAGCAAATGCCAGAAAAGGTTCTGCGAAAAAGAAAGCGTTTATACCTTTTTATTCAAGGGGGCGAGCGGATGCTGGAATTTACAAAGGTATTGTATGAGCTTTTTATTAAGCAGGGGCTTACGCTGACTCAAAGCCTGCTGATTATGAGGTCAAAACCAAAACATGATCGGATTAGCAGGGCAGCAGATGCAATTTATTCTTCACTTGAAAATGGAAGCCTTTTTTCAAATGCTCTAAGAGTCTGCAGGTATTGCTCTTTTGATGCCGTTTATATTTCGTTTGTAAGTGTGGCAGAAAAAAACGGAGACCTGAAGACAACTCTTACATTTTTAAAACAGAAGCTTGAGCGTGAAGCAGAATGCAGGAAAAAAATCGAAGGCGCTTTAATTTATCCGATATTTGTTGTTTCTGTTTCAATCGCTGCAACAATATTTATTGGTCTTTATACAAAGACTGAGAATTATCAGTTATTGATGAAATTTGTACTGGGACTGATTTCTGTCTGTGGATTTCTTATTTTTCTGATAATCAAAATGCTGGGGGAGAACAGACTCTTTGAAGCCTTTACTGCTGTAGATTTTTTATTACGGAATGGAATTGAACTTTCAGAAGCAGTTGGGTGTGCAATCCAGATTGCAGGTCCTTCCAGCAGAACAGGAAAACTTTTTGAAAACGCAAGAATCAAACTATTGTATGGGATGAATTTACAGAATGCGTTTTTACCTGCAGAGGAAGATCACAGGCTTTTCAATTCAAAACTTCAGGAAGCTTTTTACTATGCAGATACTGGTGGAAGTAAAGAAGATTTATTTGGAAGAATTGCTGCCTATCTGAATGAAGAAAAAGAACGGATCAGAAATGTTTGTATTTCTCTTATAGAGCCGCTTTTTATTGTTATTACCGGTGGATTTATTCTTCTGCTTCTGATGACTTTCTATATGCCGCTTATCAACAATATTGTCTTAATCTGATTGGGAGGTTTAAAAATGGATAGAAAACTTTTTAACAAAAAACTCAGGAGGTTTTTGTATGAATTCAAAAAGTGTTCAGAAGGTTACACCTATGTCGAAACTGTGGCCGTCATTGCAATCGGCGCAATACTTACAGCAGGCAGTGTATTCTCGGCGTCAAAAGTTATTTCCGTCGCGAAGAAAACGGCTGCACGAACTCAAATTGAACAGTACAGCAGCGCACTTCAAACCTACTTCCTCGATTGTGGAAGATTTCCGACAACAGAGCAGGGGCTCTCAGCTTTGTGGGAAAAACCAGTTTTGTATCCAGTACCGGAAAACTGGGATGGACCATACCTTGACCGTGAACCCGGTAATGATCCGTGGGGAACCGATTATAAGTATCTCAGCGCTGAAAGTTCCATTATGCCGTCAGAGGTTCCTGAGAAACTGCCCTTTATACTTATCTCGTACGGACCGGATGGAAAAGAAGATTCCGGTGCCGGGCAAGGTACAACAGGAGGCTCAGATGATATCTGCTCATGGAAGTAAATCTGTTCTTCTAGTTTCTCTAATGTTTTTGATGACAATAACATTTGTTCTTGGGGGTCTGGTCTCTGAAAAACGTGCGAAACTCCACCTTTACGAAAAGAATTATTCAAAGACATTGTCATATATCCAGGAAAATAAATGCGACTTTTAGAGTTGATAATTCTTTCTGTTATGCTGTCTCTTTTTGCTTCAATTTTTACTGATTTAATTCAGCAGTTTATTCATATAGATAGGAAAGTTAAGGAATTAAAGACAAAGAATGATTCTCTGGTTTTTATATCTGAAAGTTTTTATAAAACCTGCCGTGGGGAAGGCTTTTCATCTCTGGATGAATGGAAAGAACAATGCAGTGAATTATGGAAACTGGATAACATTGAATGGAAGATGCAGGAAATAAATGGAGAAAGCAGATTATGCGGAAAATGGAATGTTGAGGATGATTTTGTGGAAGTTTATAGCAAGGTTTTAAATGCTCAAAAGGCAGGTGAAAATGAATCAAAAAACGAATGTAATAAAAAAGAATGATTATGAAAAATATGAAATTTTAATTCCTTTTAGTAATGTTGCTGGAAAAAAAGAAAAACAATACTTATGTGCAGAATTAGAAAAACGACATCCTTGTTTTTCTGATGAATATGAATTTGACAAAGTATTAAAACGAATCACAAAGAAAGGTTTATATTCTGATGTTCTTGTAATAAATAAGCATAAACTTGCAGAGTATGAGGGTAAAAGAACTTTTGCGGGAACCGGATTTTTTGTTGATGAGGAAAAAAAAGAAAACGGAGTTAGATTAAAACATCGATTCTTTATAACAGCAAAATGGAAACTTACACGATGGTCAATTATAGCAATCCTTAGCGTAATTATTACAGGTGTTTTGAGTGGGATTTATGCAGGTTCTTCTTCCAAGATTGCAAAGAACAATCAGAGTTCTATTGCTTCCAGTACTACAGCTTCAGAAATCACTTTGTCTGAAATAATTCCAGAAGTAAATAATCTGTCTGAAAAAAAATGTGTTCAGGACCTATTTGAAATTATCAGTACCAGTAATGGAAAAATCAGCAGCTTTGAATGGAGTATGAATGGTTATATTCAACATTTAAAAGTAAATATAAGCAGAGTATTTCCCGAACAGCTTTTAGATTATGAGAAATATATAGAAGATTCAGTTATTTATGAAAATGGAGCTCCAAGGTTTACTATTGATTTTTCCAGTCGAATAGAACAAATCGATTTGTTTACATCAACTGAAGCTCCAGTTTTGACAAATTCAGATTTTAATAAAGAAATTAGAAATGTTATTTTGAAATATGGTGGGGAGTTAAAAGTGGAAAAGGCGCCTCCTTATCATATTGAATATGTTTGTCATGAAGAGAACCAGCAGCAGCTGCTTTTTAGGGAGCTCGCAGAAATTATCCGAACGGATAACAGAACTGTTACAGAAATACTTATAACAAAATCCGGTTTAAATGAACTTAGAGTCGGTCTTACAGTAGAGGTTCTTCCATTTTTTACAGATGTTTTTGATTTGGAAGAAATCGCTGAAAATTTACATTTATTTATAGATGAAAAAAAGAGTAATTTCAACACACATTATAGTCCGCAAAACAAAACAGAGAAACGAACAGATAAAAATGTAATTATTGGTGAAATCAAAAGATCTGATAACAGCACAATAATTTTTTACAAAGATTCAGAAGGAAAAATCAGACAATCAATTCAGTAATCAATTTATCAAAAGGAGATAAAGTAATGAAAAAAGTATTATTCAGTTTTTTGTTATTAGTATTATGCGTGTTTGTTTCTGGCTGTGCTTCGAAACCGGCTTTTAAAGGGAACGGCGATTTATGCGGACTTATCATAGATGAAAATAATAAACCTGTAAAAGATTTTATTGTTTATTGTCATTCTGCTGATGCGAAACCTTTTTATGCCAGACCTGTAATTACAAATGAAAATGGTCTTTTTGTTTTTAATGATATTCCTTCAGGAAGATATCAGATTTCAGGTGAAAAGAATAATTATCTGAAAATAAATAAAGTTCCTTATAGTTTTGATGACCGCAGTAAAATTCTTTGTCTACAAACAAAAAATTTCAAATCTGCTGTTTTGAGTGCAGAGAAAATGATTCGCTTAGGACAGCTTGTAGAGGCTGATGCCATGTTAAATGAAATCTCTTGTGAATCAAAATCTTTTGAAGAAAGTTTGATTACAGCATTCCGGTATTTTACAAATGAGAAAGAACGGAAGAAGAAAACTCTGGTATCACAGCTAAAAAAATATAAAGGAAATGAAAGTGAGTTTTTTATGGAATATGCAGAAAAACTTGAGGAGGCATGTAAATGAGAAAAACTTTAAGATTTATTTTATTTGGTTTCTTATTTTTGATTTTAGGTTGTAAGGGATATACGCTTGATTCTATTCCTTATGTAATTTCTGGTGAGTTTGTTATGGAAGATGATATGCAGGAATATGAAATCTGTGGAGTTGATTTTTTCCTGATGAATCAAAGTGAGAAGGAGATTTCGAAAATCAATATCATTTTCTTTTTGTTTGATCAGGATGGTGAACCTGCGTATGAATGCAGAAATAAAATTTCTATAGAAACAGAACTTACTGTTAGTGCTGGAGAAAGTAGTAACTTTATTTTGAGTTTAGATCAGTTTATGAATTCAATTCCTTCTGATCCATTGTTAGTGGATTATTTATATCTCGCGAAAATTGAATATGAGGATGGAAGTATATGGGAAGATCCTTATGGACTTATAGCATTTAAGTGAGGTGTTATTTATGAAACTTAAAGAACTTTTTTGCACTTTTGTACTTTTAGGGATTTTTATTACGGGTTGTATAGAATCACCTTATGTTGTGTCTGTCGTAGATAAAAATCAAAAAGTTGAAGAACCAGAACCGATTGAAGAATCTGAGCCGGAACCAGAACCTGAAATTGTAAAACAACTTACCTTAATGGTTTATATGGCTGCAGATAATGATTTGGAAAGCTATGCGTTACAGAATCTGAATCAGATGGAAATGGCAGTTTGTGATAATATAAATGTCCTCGTTTTGCTGGATCGTTCCGAAGGTTATGATGAAACAGATGGAGACTGGAAAGATACAAGGCTTTTTGAGGTTTGCAAAGATATTTCCGGTAGTGCATATATAGTATCACGTAGAATTGATTGTCCAGATCTTGGTCTTTTAACTTCTGATAAAACTGAACTGGATATGTCAAATCCTTATGTACTTAAACACTTTGTTGAATTTGTAAAAAAACAATATATAACAGATAAATATGCTTTGATAATCTGGGGGCATGGAACTGGCTGGCGTTATTCAAATGAAATAACGGATTCTGTTCGTGCAGTTGCTATCGACGATAAAAATGGCTCATACATGAAAGTCTCCGCGCTCGGATCTGCTTTACGTGGCCAGGGCCTGAACGTTATCGGTTTTGATACCTGCTTTGGCGGAGTTTTTGAGAATATATATGAACTTAAGAATTGTGCTGAGTTCACAGTGGCAAGTCCCGGAATAACACCTGCATCAGGTTGGGATTATAAACGCTTACTTGAAGAAATATCGTCGGGAGATTTTTCCTCTCAGACAATAGCAAATCAGATGTGTAACAGTTCATCTGCAAAAACAACGGTTTTTTCTAATTCCAGACTTGATACTCTAATGAACTCGGTTGAAAACTTTTCAAAAAATCTTGCGTTGCAAATTAAAAATGAAGAAACACGAAGAACTGTCTTTAATACACTGTTAGCAACCAGAGCTTATAAATACACTCAGTATCCCTGCGATATGTATCTGGATATTTATTCAATGGCGGAAAACTATGCAGGCGATTCAAATAAAGCTCTTGCCAATTCCGCGGAAGAATTAAAAATTGCGGTATGCGAGGCAATCATTTCAGAGTCTGACCATTCTGGTTATGGTATAGGCATCCATTTTATTCCTCTGGTTTCTTCTCAAGTAACAGCCGTCTCTCATTCTTTTGACTATATCAAAAATCCTGAAAATCTGAACCAGTGTTCATTTATCAAAGAAAGCGAGTGGTGGGTTCCGACTCATGACGGAAAGTCTGGAAGTCTTTTGAATAAGATTTTTTATTCAACTTATTAGAATCAACTTATTAGAAGGAGATTAATTAATGAAAAAGAAAGTGTTTTTATGTTTTTTAATTACAACTTTAATTTCCAGTCTGGCATTTACATATTCTGAAAATGGCAACGGATATCCTGCTTCTTATGATTCTGGTGTTTATGGGGGCAGTAGTGATAACGGGAATGGAGGAAACAATTCTGGAAATAATCCTGATCAGCAGGGTGCGCCAACATTTGATACCGAGGGAGACCAGATCACAAGTGAAGCCAATCAGTTAAATTCAGAGGTAACGGAACAGCAGTCTGAAATTGATTCTATTTCATCGGGCGATGGAGAAAATATAAATACAGGTGATGCTGTAGCTGCTGAAGAATCTTTGCAAACTGAAGTTGCCGATTCAATAGCCGGTACAGAGGCTGATATAAGTGAAAATGTTGATAGCAGTACAGAAGAAAATAATTCCAGTAATTCGTTGCAAACCGGAGATCCCGTGAAAATTTCCCGGGGAACATATTTTTTATCTGAAAATGATATTGTTATAGGATGTAATAAGCTTTTTACTATAAAAAGGACTTATAATTCAGATTGTAAAATAACAGGTTCATTTGGAACTGGATGGAATACAAATCTCGACGAAAGAATTATCCTGGGGACAAGACCTGCTCATCATAATGATATCAGAAGTATGAATGATTATGTTAATAAACTTATCCAATTGATAACGTTATGGAGAAAAAAACTTGAGAGTCATTATTGTGTTACAGATGTTTATAATGCTCAAATTGAAATCAATAATAGAATTGCCAGTTGTGAAAATCATATTTCTGAGCTTAATGATCTTATTTCAAAACTTGAAAAATTAACAGGACGTGCGAACTATCGTATCGGACTTAAACTACAGATTGGTCAATATATAGAAAATGCCAGGAGTGTAAAAAAATCCGCAGAAGATAAAAAACAAGAACTGGAAATGCTCTATGAACAAAGCCTGATTGATATTGAGTTTTTGCAAGGGCTTGAAATAAAACTTAATCAGGCCCAAATAAAATTAGATGAAATGAAAAAACTTATGCAGGAGGATATCAAAAGGAATATACGTAATCAAAGAGTCCTATTCTCTGGTATGGAAAAGTTTTATGAAGAAACTGGATTAGATACAATTACTGTCATTGATTCAGATGGATATCCACATATATTAAATGAAGAAGGTGCCCTTTGGGAAAATAAAAAGGATAAACTGTATAAGTATTGTGAAAAAACGGATGATGGATTTTTGCTTTATGAATGGAATGGTACGGAAAAAATATTCAATGAAGATGGATTTTTAATTTATATAAAAGATAGAAATGGGAATACTGTTGAAATAGTCCGAAATACAGAAGATAAGATTTTGTGTATTAAGACTTCTGATAATGAATGTTTTGAATTTGAGTATGAAAATCGATTTATATCAAATATAAAAAACAGCCGTTCAAATGATGAAACCGTAATATACCGTTATAAAGGAAATAAACTGATAAGTGTTACAGATTCAGACGGTGATACTGTAGTTATGAATTATGATTCGGATAATCATATAGTATCATTATTAAAATGCGACGGAAGTCTGGTTCAGTTCAGGTATGGTGAACAAAACTCTGAGGGGAAAATTCTTATCACTGAAACAATAAATGAAGAAGGAGCATCAGAGTTTTTTGAATATAATATTAATGATAAAAAGACTCTTTATACAGATCACGATGGAAATAAATATACATATTTTTATGATGATAGACATAGAACCGTAGAAGAATATCATCCAGATGGAACTGTTATAAAAAATGAATATGATGATTTTGATAATCTCATAGAAACTAATACGAATGGTAGTATTGTTAGATATGAATATGATGAACGAAGGAATAAAATTCGGTCTTCTTATGAAGATGGCTCAAATGAAAAATGGGAATATGATAATTTCGGATTTATCATATTTTATAATAACAGAGATGGTGTAGAAGAAGAATTTGTCAGGGATTCTTTTGGCAGATTGATTACATATAGGAAAGGTGGAAAGACAGTTTATACTCAGGAACTTAATGCGAAAGGTCAGATAATTAGAAAAACTATTAACAGTGAACAATTGGAGACTATAGAATACTTCTATGATTCTTTTGGTAATCTTATAAAAGAAATCTGTGATGGAATTTGTAAAGAATACTTTTATGATAATAGAAACAGATTAAAAAAATATTCAGTTAATGGTTTTATAATCTCAGAATATACTTATGGAAATCATGAAGTTATAAGAAAGAATTATAATGGACTTTCAGAGAGATATAAGACAAATGGTCGTAAAGATATAACACACCTGATTCAGAAGGATGAAGTAACAGGTGAAATACATCAGCTTCGTATTGAGTATGATAAACGCCATTTACCTTTGAAAGTTTTTATGGGAGAAGGGGAAGTTGAAAAACTGATAATAGAATGCTCATATACAGCAGAAGGAAAATTGAGTTCTGAAATTCTTTATGGCGCAGAGAATATTGTAAAAGATTTTAATTATAAAAATGGAATTATTAGCGAGATAAGACAATATAAAGAAAATGAAAAAAATAAAAAACTTTTCATTGTGAAATATGATTATCAAATTAGAAATAAGAATCAGAGAAGTCTTACTGTTTCAAAAATATCTGGAATTACAGAATTGTTTGAATATGACAGTTTTGGAAATCTTATAAAAAAAGTTGATGGAAATGGGGATGTGCGTTTAAGCAGATTTTCAGGAGCTGGACTTCTGTCTTCAAAACAATCTGAATATGGCGGCTGGTATGAGTATTATTATGGTACCGATGGTAATCTTATTGCTGCAGGTGAGCAGGGAAAAAAACAGATAAAGTATAGTTACTATCCGGATGGAAAAGTTCAGTCTGTAAAAGACCGTTGTGGTGAAATAACTGAATATCATTATGATAAGCAGGGACGTATAAGCTGTATTCAAAGAGAAAATCAAAAAATATGGTATGAATATGATTTTCTTGGGCGGATAATAAAAAAGATTTGTGGACCATCTTCCACTGAAGAATCTGCAGTTTATTATATAAGTTATGATTACAGTTCTGATGGACGAACTGTAATCATAACTGAAGGTGGGAAATATAAGACTACACAAAAACTTGATGCTTTTGGCAATGTAATAAAAGTATTGGATGGAAATAATAACGAACGTTCGTTTGTTTATAACAGTTTTAATCAAATTGTAGAAAGTATTGATGGTTATGGAAATAAAACCTTGTATGAATATGATGCACTTGGAAATGCGATTAGAAAAGTTCTGCCAGAAAAGAGTGAGATAAATTATAAGTATAACTGTCTGGGTTTAATTGAAGAAGTGAATGATGAATGTGGTCTTGTTTATAAAGCGGATTATGATGGGGCAGGACGACGGATAAAAGAAAAAAAACGTGCTGAATGTGAACAAAGTTATGAATATGATAATGCAGGTCGTCTATTAAAAATACTGAAGGATGGAGATATCGCTCAGAGATACGATTATAGTGATAAAGGTAGAACTGTATCATTCATAGATGGAAATCAAAATAAATATTTATATTATTATGATTTGTTTGGCAGATTAGTCAGAGAAAAGAATCGAAATGATAATTTTCAGATTTATTCATATGATGAAGAGGGCTTTATAATTTCAAAAAAAGATTTTGCAGATAAAAATATCAACATTAATTATTCATCAGATAAAACTTCAAAAACTTTTCTTTTTGCAGATGCTAGTGAAAATCAATTCTTCTATGATTCAATAGGAAATATTCTTTGGGCTCAAAATGAGTATGGAAGGACTGATTACTCCTATGACCAGGGTGGACGTCTGATTTATCAAAAAGATTCTTCATCAGGTGAAGAAATTCATTATGAATATGATAATGCCGGAAATAGAACGACTCTTTTTAGTTCAAGTCGGGAAACAAAATATGTATATGGGAAAAATAATGAAATAAAAGAAATTTTTGACAATAAACAAAAGCTGAGTGTAAAATTAGACTATGACAAAAACGGTAGGGAAATATTGAGAAAATATGGTAATGGAACAAAAGAAGAAACTCTCTATGATAAAGCTGGACGAGTGATTGTAAAAATGCTTAAGTCCGGGAGAAATGAATTACTCTGGGGCGAAGGTTATGTTTATGATTCTGAAGGTAAACGTACAGCAGCTGTTGATAATAACGCACGCATTACTTTCTATGAATATAACAAAAAAGGACAGCTTTCTACCATTTATTATCCTTATTCAGATGAAATAATAAACAGTCAAAAAAGAGAAGCAGAAGAAAATGGCCTTCCTGTAATTGCTGCTGCAGGAGAAAATCGGTTCCTGTCTTCTTCAGAAAAGAATTCAGTTATACCACTTTTGAATTCGATGCAATATGGACTTGCTTTCCAATTAACAGATTTGCAGATTTTGATAAAAGAAAGTTATAGCTATGATTTAAACGGAAATCGTATTTCTAAGAGTACTTCCTATGGGACAATTGAATATACATATGATAAAGAAAATTGTATTTTAGCCAGTGGTTCCAGAGGACTGAAATTTATAAAATACACAAGTGATAAAATGGGAAATCTTCTGAGTGAAGAAAGTCCTTCTAAAAAAGTCAGTTATTCTTATAATGCTCAGAATCGGCTTGCATATTGTGAATCTCAAAGTTTTTCAGATAAAGAATTTGCTCAAACTTCATATAGTTATGATGCTTTTGGTCGCAGAGTTCTTGTACAGGATAAAAATCAGACAGCGATTCGAACTACATACGATGGCCTTTCTTTTGATGTTGTAAAACAGGATACGGTTTATGAAAAAGAGGGGCTCTCAAATCTGCCTACTGGTGACCGTTACCGCTATCTTGATGATGATGCATATAAAGGGGCAGACAACCGTTATTACGGAGAACGTACACAATTTTATGTAAATGGAAATCTTGCTGCTCAAAGGACCTCGGATTCAGAAATAGAATATTTTACGACAGACCAGCAGGGAAGTGTACGTTTCCTGGCTGACTGTTATGGAATGAAAAAGTCAGACTATTCGTATGATGCTTTTGGAACTCTAATAAATGGAAATCTTTCGCGTACAAGCGACAATGGGTATCTTGGAAAGTCATTTGAACAAACTTCAAAACTGTATAATTACGGTTACCGTGATTACAAAACAGACACATCCCGCTTTACAACAATTGACCCAATCCGCGACGGCTCAAACTGGTTTGCATATTGTAATGGGGACCCGGTAAATTTTGTGGATATTGATGGATTGTTTTTTTATTCCGCATCTGGCCAGCATTCTGTAACAGAGAACAAACAGACTACTGTGGTTATAATCCGAAATAATGATGGTCTGGGCAATTCTTTTGATTCAACCAGGTATATTTATAAGAATGATGGAATAAATACAAAGCTTGTGTATGCAGATACTGTTGGTGCGAATTGTAAGGAACAATATTATAATGATGGTACAGGTTTTACGACACCAGATGGGGATTATTATTTATCCTCAGAAACAGTTACTAAACAAGAGGATGGTACATATAATTCGGCATCTTATAAAAATGTACTTGCACTTAAGACAAATGATCAGACTATATCTGAAGAAAAAAGAGATGATATTAATACAGGGGATAGACTTATGCATACAGAT
>JAEEGL014587121.1_pt1 | contig 12426 bp, 8 predicted proteins | sample 9134231 | NCBI WGS metagenome assembly JAEEGL01 (sample SAMN16246548, study PRJNA631951) | gut metagenome | biome: gut microbiome; feature: rumen; material: fiber-attached | host: Bos | place: Iran: Karaj | collected 2018-10 | reverse complement strand
TAGAGCGTCACGTATTCGGGGTTCATTGCGATGGTGTACTTGACGGTGTTGGCGAAGTCGTCGTCGCTCTGGTTGAGGAATCCGTACATCAGGTCGATGTTGAGCCTGTTGTAACCCGCAAGACGGATGTTTTTGACCGCCTGTTCATAGATTGACTTGCTGCCCTCGCGTCCGAGCGATTCGAGGAGGTTGGCGGAGACGGTCTGGAATCCCATCGAAATCCTCTCGTAACCCATCTTGCGTACTTCGGCGAGTTTTTCCACTTCCTTGGCGGCGATTACGGGCGTGGTCTCGATGCTGAATGTGGTGCCCGCCTTGAAATTGAACTTCTTGATGCTGTCGGTGATGCGCCTGATGTTGTCGAGAGTCAGGTACATTGGAGTGCCGCCGCCGAGGTCGTAGCCCACAATCGGCGTATTGCCCACCATTGCGCGGTACATCTCAATCTCGCGGAGGAGGTAATCGACGTACTTGTCCTGCGGCACTTCGTTGGGGTCGTTCATGACGACGTACTCGCAAAACTTGCAACGCGCCTTGCAGTACGGCACGTGGACGTAGAGGTTGAGCTCGCGCTGTGCCTTGATGTTGGTCTCCACGCAATTGCGGATAGCGTCGGTGTCGTGCAGTTCGTACTGCGCCAATGAATTGACCCTCAGCGGATACGCCGTGTTGGCATAGTGATGAAACTTGATGCCCATGTCGAAGATTTCATCGAAAGTGTAGTTGTTTTTCATAATGATTTGAAAATTTTGTTCGTCTATTTGTGTAATTTTAACGCAAATACAAGCAAAATGTTTCAGACAAGACGTTAAAGAATGTTAAAAAATCTTTACGTCAATACTCAAATTCTATTCGCAAAAATCAAAATGTATGGAGCGCGTTTACTTTTTGGGCTGCAATATCTCGTTTGCGACGTTTTTGGTGCGCTCGAAATACTCGTCGGCGGCGGATTTCTTGATGTGGTTCTTGTCCTGCATCATTTTTTTGCGGCTTTCGGTCTCGATTTTCAGAAGAGGATCCTTGTCTTCCTCTTCCTGTTTCTTTTTTTCCTCCTCGGCTTTCTGTTTATCCTCCAATTCCTTCTTGGCCTCATCGGAAAAGGTGGTTATTGATTTCAACGTTTCGTCGAAGGCGTTGAGCGACTGAGGTTCTGGCTCCTCCTTCGCCTCTTCCTTGGGCTTGCGGCGGTAAGCATATATCATCGCCACGATGAAGCCAAACAATATGATGAGCATAAACGTCCAAAAAGCCGCCGTATTCATCATTGGTTGAGTAGTTTCCGGATTCATAATTGATTGCATTACAGTTTATTTGAAAAAATTGCGGAAGAACGGCACTTTGGCTGTCTTGCGTTTTTTCCTCATCTTCTTGTTGGTCTGCTTATGGTGTTTTTTCATGTGTTTGCTCATCTTCTTGTCCTGCATCTGGATAATCGCCTTGCGCGCCTTCTTCTGGTGCTTGCGCTCTATGCGGTCGAGGCGGTCTTTCTCCTTCTGACGCTTCTTGTCGTCCTTCCAAAGGGTCTTGCGCTCCTTGTCGGTAAGATTCTCGCCGCGCTCGTCCTTCTCGCGGAGTTCGCGGATCATCTGCTTGTGCTCGTTCTCCTTGAGGATACGCTGCGCCTCCTTCTCCCGCCTCTTCTGGTTTTTCTTGTGGTCGGGGCCGTCGCCCTCGCCCTTCTTGAACTCCTTGGTAGCCTTGCGCGCCTCCTTTTTCTTCTGTTTTTCCTCCTTGGTGAGCTTTTCCTTCTTTTCTTTCTTCTTTTTCTTGTCCACCACCTGCACATCTTCCCTCTTGACTTCGGGGCGTCCGTCCTCATATTCCAGGCTTTCGCCTTCCTTGCCGAAGTCGTCGAAGTCGGTGATTTCGGGGTCGTAGTCCTCGTCAACCGGTTTTGGGTGCTTCTTGTCGTATTTGGCTTTTCGGGCGGCGGCCTTTTCGGCCTCGGTGGCGGCGCGCATCTCGAGCTTCTCCTTGTCGCGCTCCGCCTTCGCGGCGTCGGCGGCCTCCTTCTGAACCGCCCTTTCGGCGTCACGAACCTCTTTTTCTGCATTTTTGATGGCGTTGGTGGAGTCCTGTATCGCTTTTTTCTGCTGTTTCTTCAACTCCTTCTCTTTTTTCTTCTTCTGCTTCTCCCACATCTTTTTCCATTTCTTGCGCTTGATGCCCTTGTTGATGTCGAAGCCGTCTTCCGAAAACTGCATGCCGCTCGGTGCATACTCCGCGTTGAAGTCGGGTATGCCATTATAGTCCTTGTTGTCTTGCTGCGCCAACGCTTCGCCGCTGAATATTGTAATCGCGGTCAATAATATCGTTATGTATATTACAAATGTCTTCATTGTATATTGTCCGTATTTACAAAAATGATTATTTTTGCAATGTTTTAAAGTTGCAAACTTAATAAATATAAACGATGAAAACTAATTTGTATTGGATTTTTGTTCTAATATGCCTCAATTTTTTTTCGTGCGGACACGAAGACAACCCCGTACCCGACCTTTGGGTGGATTTTCAGGTGAATGTTTACAACGCCGATTTTTCCGCGCTGCAAAATCCCGGCGGATGGGTCTATGTGTCGGGGGGGTATAATGGAGTGTTTTTGTATAACTTTGACAATCAGACTTATTACGCCTACGACCGAGCCTGTCCCGACGACATCCGTCACGCCCCTCTCGTCTATGACGAAAAGAAACACGAACTCCATCACGCCGACACTTTGGACAACTGCAATTCGCGGTTCAGCGTCCTGCTGCACGGCGCAGTCACTCACGGCAATTCTAAATATCCGCTCAGGGAATACAAGGTGTCGGCGTATGGGGGGAAACTGAGGGTGATGTCGGAATAGAGGATATATTTGGTTTACATTGAAAAAAAATTTATCTTTGCAAACGGAACAAAAAGCGAACACACTATGGCAAAAGAATTCAATACATCGGGCACCTGCGACCCTGAGACACACTATATGGTGGACACCACCGCAAAGATGAAGGTATTTGAACGCCTCATCGACAAGAAAAAATATTTCACCATAACTCGTGCACGGCAGTTTGGCAAGAGTACGTCGCTCAATTGGATATTGCACAACATGAGCGACAGGTATCTTGTAATACCCGCAAGTTTTGAGCAATATTCGGCTGAGAATTGGACTGACGACAAGGCGTTCTGCAAGTATTTTTGCACAAAGATAATTGATGCGTGCGTCAAGATGGAAGACAAAACCATAATTGATTTTTGGAAATCGGCAAAGCGAAACTCCAAAATCAACTTCGACTACCTGTCAAAAAAAATAACAAGTTTCTGCAAAAAATACGGACAAAAAGTGGTGCTTACCATCGATGAGGTTGACAAGGCATCCAACAACGAAGTATTCGTGAGGTTTCTCGGGATGCTTCGCAATATGTATCTCGACCGTGCAAAATACCACGACGACACAATGACTTTCTGGTCCGTCATCCTCGTCGGCGTATACGATGTCAAAAACCTGAAACTCAAAATCCGCCCCGAAGACCAGCACCAGTTCAACTCCCCATGGAACGTAGCCGCCGACTACGACCTCGACATGACTTTCAACCCACAGGAAATCAGCACGATGCTCACGGAATACGAAAACGACTACCATTTCGGGTTCAACGTACAAGAGATTTCGGAGGAGATTTACAAATACACGTCGGGCTATCCAGTTTTGGTGAGCCAGGTTTGCAAAGAAATTGACGAGAATTTGGGCAAGGACTGGACAAAGGAAGGTGTATTGAAGGCGGTGAAAAAAATCATCAAAGAAAAGAAAGTGTTGTCGGACGACATTACCAAAAACCTTGAAATCTACCCGAAACTCAAAGCGTTCCTCAGGGCATTATTGTTGGAGAATTTTTCAATGTCGTTTGACGCCAACAATCCCACGCTCGACCTCGCCAATATGTTTTCGATAATTAAGGAAGGCAAAGGCGGAAAGGTGGAAATCCACAACCTGATTTTCCAACAGATGCTATATAATTACTTCATCTCGGAAAACACACTCAACAAGATTACCGTGGACAAAGGGTCGGGCATATACATCGACAAAAACGGCGACCTCGACATGCAAATAGTCATCGACCGTTTTGCACAGACTGTCAAGAGATTCCGCAACGACGAGAAATTCCTCGAAGAACAGGGGCGACTGATTTTCCTGTGCTTCCTCAAACCAATCATCAACGGCACAGGATTCTATTACGTAGAGCCCGAAAACGACGATTCGTCGCGGATGGACATCATCGTCAACTACCACAACAAGGAGTACGTCATAGAACTCAAACTATGGTACGGCGTCGAGTACGAAATCTCAGGACGCGACCAGATAGCACGCTACCTCACCGTCCGCAACCTCCCCGAAGGCTACCTCATAACATTCTCCTTCCTCAAAAACAAGGTCGTCCAGGAAGAACCTCAATGGATTGAACACGAGGGGAAGAGGATTTACGAGGCGGTGATTTGAGGAAAGAGGAAAGAGGAGAGAGGAAAGAGGAGAGAGGAGAGAGGAGAGAGGAAAGAGGAGAGAGGAGAGAGGAAAGAGGAAAGAGGAGAGAGGAGAGAGGAAAGAGGAGAGAGGAGAGAGATAATCAACAAATCAACAAATCAACAAATCGAAATGTTTGACATAATTGCAACGACATTTTTTGGGTTCGAACCCGTCCTCGCGGAGGAATTGAAGGGAATCGGGGCCAACGACATAAAACAGATTACAAGAGCCGTCCTTTTCCGTGGCGACAACGAGGTGCTGTACCGCGCCAACCTTTGGTGCAGGACGGCATTGAAAGTGCTCGTGCCTATCAGGACGTTCCAAGCATACAACGACAGGGAGTTTTACGACTTGGCAAGGCGGATAGATTGGCAGCGGTATATGGCTGTTGACGACACCTTCGCCATCGACTGCGTGGCGTCGGGTCCGATATTCACGCACAGCAAGTATTTGGCGTTGAAATGCAAGGACGCCATCGCCGACTACTTCCGCGACAAGCGGGGCAGGCGACCCAACGTAGATGTGGAATACCCCGACCTCCGCGTCAACGTCCACGCCTACAATTCGGAAATCACAATCTCTCTCGACTCAACGGGCGTCCCGATGAGCAAGCGCGGCTACAAAGTGCGTCAGGTGCAGGCACCGCTCAACGAGGTGATGGCGGCGGGCATCCTGAAACTTTCGGGCTGGGACTGCAAGACACCGTTCATAGACCCGATGTGCGGCTCGGCGACCTTTGCTACCGAGGCGTGCATGATGGCGATGGACATCGCGCCGGGCAGTTACAGGAATTTTGCGATGGAAAAATGGCGCGACTTCGACTCCAAACTTTGGGGCAGTCTGCATCAGGAAGCCAAAGACCGCCGCAATACAATGTCATCCATATCAATCTCCGCCTACGACCGCGACCCGATGGCATTGGACATTGCGTCCCAAAACGTCGAAAAAGCGGGCCTCGCCGACTTCATCAACCTCGACAGGAAGGATTTTTTCAAGTACGACGACGGCGCGAAATTCTCAGGCAAGTTCCTGATAATGAACCCGCCCTACGGAGAACGCCTCGAAGACAAGGATGAGATGACGGACTTTTACCGTCAGATGGGCGACGCGCTCAAAAACCACTACACCGACAGCCGCGCCTGGATACTCAGCGGCAACCTCGACGCAATCAAGCGCATAGGCCTCCATCCGTCCAAGAAGATAAAACTCTTCAACGGCGCGATAGAGTGCAGGCTCGAATGTTTTGAGATGTACGACGGCTCAAAGAAAAATAAATTTCAATAAACTGGTTCAATATTGCACATAATTTGTTACTTTTGCCGTTGAAAAACAAAGTAGAAATCTTAAAATCATAAACAAATCACACAATATTGATTTGTATGATTTGAAAAAAATTTGGATGATTTCTCGCGAAGCGACAAAAAAACTTACCCATTAGGAAAGCAAGCAAATGAACGAAAAGATACTCGACGCCCTGATGCGTCTTTTTGCATTGATTACCGACCCCACCGACGTAGCCAACAACAAGGGCGCGCGCGTCGTGGTGGAGGCGTATCTCCGAGGCTTGCTCTCCCCCGCCCTCGTCAACGAGTACATCGTGCGTTTCGACAAATACCTCAACGAATACCAGGACAAGAACTCGTCGGGCAAGGCGTCGCGCAAAAACATCTCCGTCAATTCGGTTAAAGTGCTCAAAATCTGCGAGCTTATCAACCAACAACTGCACCACCGCGAGAAGATTTACGCTTTGATACAATTGATGGAATACGTCTGCACCGACAGTTTCCTCACCTCACGCGAAAGGGACTTTGTGGAGACGGTGTCGCAGGCTTTCAACATCGAACACAACGAACTCAAAAACCTCGAGGCGTTCATAGAAAACGACATCGAACAGGCGGCGGCACCGCAAAACTTCCTTTTCATCGACTCGCTGCCATACGCCACGGGCGGCACAAGGCACGTCACATACCCCGGACTCGACGGAAGCATCAGGATACTGCTGATAGACAGCATTTCGAGTTTTTTCTTCATTTACCAGGGCACGCCGCCAGTAAGCATCAACGGGCGCAAGGTGCAGAATGGCAAGGTGTATCGCTTCGACAACGGCGGCATCATCCGAGGTCCGAAACTCGGCGCAGTCTATCAGAGCAACATCGCCAACATCTTCATGTACAACGACGAAATCCCCAAGGTGACTTTCACTGGAATCGACGTTGAATTTACATACAAGAACTACGACAACGGACTCAAGCCGTTCAGTTTCACCCTCGAATCGGGCAACATGGTGGGCATCATGGGCGGCTCCGGCACTGGCAAGAGCACGCTCCTCAACGTCCTCACAGGCAAGTACAAACTCGACAAGGGAAACATATACATAAACGGTCACAACGTGGTGGACCGCGACGCCATACCGGAGGGAATCATCGGCATCGTGCCGCAGGACGACCTCCTCATCGCCGAACTTACTGTCTGGCAAAACCTCTATTACAACTCAAAACTCTGCCTTGGCAACCTTTCGGAGGAGGAACTCGTGAAGCACATAGAAAAAGTGCTCATAGACCTCGACCTCTACGACATCCGCGACCTCAACGTGGGCGACGCGCTCAACAACGTAATCTCCGGCGGCCAGCGCAAACGCCTTAACATCGCCCTCGAACTCGTCCGCGAACCGGCAATCCTCTTTGTAGATGAACCGACGTCCGGATTGTCGAGCACCGACTCCGAAACCGTCATGCACCTATTGAAGCAACAGGCTCTTAACGGCAAAATCGTGGTCGTCAACATCCACCAGCCGTCGAGCAAGATTTTCAAGATGTTTGACAAGCTGTGGGTGATGGACAAGGGCGGCTACGTGATTTACAACGGCAACCCTATGGAGGCCGTCTCGTACTTCAAGACACTCAGCGACTACGCCGACGCTGGCGAAAGCGAATGTCCTGTCTGCGGCAACGTCAACAGCGAAGAAATCCTCCAGATTGTGGAATCCCGCGTCGTTGACGAATACGGACACTACACACAGGAACGCCGAGTTTCGCCGCAGGAATGGCACCAAAAATTCACCGAAATCAACAATCTCTCCCTCGAAGACTACAACAAGGACGACACCCCGCTGCCCGAAACCAAATTTGCAATACCGAGCAAGTGGACGCAGTTCAGGGTGTTCATCACGAGAAACATACTCTCCAAACTCTCCAACAACCAATACATGGCGATTACCTTCTTGGAATCTCCGCTGTTGGCGTTCATACTCGGATTCTTCACCAAGTACATCAACGACGAGGGCGAATACGTATTCGCCGACAATAGGAACCTGCCAGTGTTCCTGTTTATGATTGTGGTGGTGGCGTTGTTTACAGGACTGACGTGCTCCGCCGAAGAGATAATCCGCGACCGCAAGATACTTGAACGAGAAAAATTCCTCAACCTGTCGCGTTTCAGCTACATATCGAGCAAAGTGTTCGTCGTGTTCATAATATCCGCAATACAGACCCTCTCGTTCATACTTGTCGGCAACCAGATACTCGAAATCAAGGGCATGCTGTGGTCGTACTGGTTTGTGATGTTCACAACGGCCTGCGCCGCCAACATGATTGGTCTCCTAATATCCTCGGCGTTGAACTCCGTGATAGCCATCTACGTGCTGATACCGTTCATATTGGTGCCTCAGATGCTCCTTGGCGGCGCGATGATAGATTTCGACGACCTGCACGAATCGGTATCCGACAAGATCAACGTCCCCTTCATCGGCGACCTGATGGTGTCGCGGTGGAGCTACGAGGCACTGGCGGTGGACCAGTTTGAAAACAACCCCTACGAGCGCGAGCTATACGACCTCGACGAGGAAAAATCACGCGACATCTACCTGAGCACATACCTGATGAGCGAACTCGACAACATCGCAACACGCTGCATCAAAATCACCGAAAACGCCTACCGCACACCCGTCGAGCAGGAGGAGCGCGAAGACCTGCTGCTCATCCTCAAAAACGAAATCGAATACCTCAACTACCGCAACCCCTCGATATACTTCGACCACACCGCCGACATCACGCCCGAAAGGTTCAACAGCATGATCGGCAACTTCCTGCAACTCTTTCTCCGTGCGCAGAAGGAGTTTTACAACGACGCCGCCGAGACCGTAAACGCCGCCCGTCAGCGCAAACTTCAGGAAATGGAGACAGAACTCGGCAAGGACGGCTTGTACCAGTTGCAGAAGGACTATTACAACGAAAAACTCGCCGAACTCGTGCTCAACAAACGTGCCGTCAAGAAATTCTACTACGCGCCCAACCACCGCCTGATTCAGAAAAAAGACCCGATATTCATGGAGCCGGTGTCGGACTGGGGACGCGCCCACTTCTACGCACCCTGCAAAATCATCAAAAACCACCGCATACCCACCTACATATTCAACATGGCCATGCTTTGGATTTGGTCGATAGCGATGTACCTGATATTGCTATGGGACTTGCCGAGGAAGGCGGTCAACTTTGTCTCCAACATCAACCGCCTCCGCAAAAGCCGCAAAAAACAGCCCCAAAAATGACACGATTCATTATCCTGCTGACAACAATCCTGCTTGCCGCACCAGCAACGGCGCAAGTGCGTTTTGGCAAATATTTCCAAGACCGCACACTCCGCCTAAAATACACCATTTCAGGCGACAGCACAAACTGCCGAGCCGACTTCAAGTCGTGGGACGTCCAGGACATTTGGGCGGGTGCACGCAAAAACCTCGACATCCTCCCCTCGCCAAGCGGAATGTCAATCATAATGAGCGACGACGCGACAGGACGCACAATCTATCACAATTCGTTTTCGTCGCTCTTTTGCGAGTGGCAGATGATGCAAGACCCCAATCCAAGCGGCGATTACAAGGAGTGCGTGAGGATGCCGATGCCCAAACATCCGTCAACAGTCTATTTGACAAGGAATTACGATTCAGGAGCGACGGACACAATATTGAAACTCGCCCTTGACCCTGCCACACTCCCCCACCCCGCAGACGTCAGCCCAAAATATCAAGTAACAACGCTCCACGCCGCCAAAACCCGCCGAAGCATCGACCTCGTATTTCTGCCCGAAGGCTTCAAGGCTGACGAGATGGACAGGTTTTTGGAGGCGGCGAAGAAGATGGCGAAAGGGCTTTTTGAGTACGAGCCGTTCTCGCATTACATCCGCGCCGTCAATATCCACGCCGTCCTCGCGCCCTCGCCCGAAAGCGGCATCGACATCCCGTCGGAAGGCATTGAGAGCAATACATTGATGGATTTTTCATACGACACCTTTGGATCCGAACGCTACATAGGCACACGCAACCATTGGGCAATCAGCGACATAGCGTCCAACACGAATTGGGATCACGCCATAGTTTTAGTCAACAATGAAAAATACGGCGGCGGCGGCATTTACAATTTTTACAGCGTGTTCCCCACCGGCGACCCGGAGATTTTGGAACTTTTCGTCCACGAATTTGGCCACGCCTTCGCCAACCTCCCCGACGAATACGCCGAACCCGACAATCCAATCGGTCAAAAGGAAGAATCCAACCGAGATTGCATTATGAAAGCCCTTAACTTCCATTTCTATTGCGACGAATGTAAAAAGATGGTGGAAAAGGCGTTGCGAAATCGATAAAATCATATTTCATTTTCCTTCCACCGCGCCACCGCCGCCCTGAACGACTTCACACCGTTGTGATATTCCGGGTACAGGTCATACGTATCGTTGACAATCTCCTCGATGTGCGTGCCGTAATCGAAAACCGCGTCGCGAAATTCGTTGACGTTGATGTCCATACGTTTCACCATATCGAAATAATAATCGGCGTAGCCAACCACGTCAGCCATCGACGGCGAAAATTCAAAGTTGCCGCCGTCAAGCGTGGGGAGTTTTGAGAGGTCGAAGTCGTATTTTTGACTTGCGGAGAGCAACGCCTCGAATGGCAGGTCAAGTTCTGACAAGTTGATTTCCAATGGGTTTTGCAACGCGCCTTCCGGCAATTGAAATCCGTCAAAAACCTCGCTCAACGCCGTCACGACATCCACGCCCGACTTCGCCAAAATGTAAAAATCGTTGCTGCGCGAATACAGCCAAACGCCGCCCGGCAGATACACCGACTTCCACACCGTCGGCGACATCGACGCATCAAGCCTAAAATACTGATAATCAACGGTATTTTTATTACCAATGGCAACAGAACCGCCCAACGTATATGAGCCGCCAAGATTGCGCAAAGTTCTTAGCATTGCCACTACAAGACGTTGATAATTAATACGATACGCAGGCGCACAGCGCAGCACTTTGCTGGGTTTAAGCGTCACGCCCTCGCGCAATACCTGCACGTCGCCGTCGGGTCGGGAGATGTCGCGGTAAGCCTTGTTGCGGAAATGATTGGCAAAATCGCGCAAAAAGTTTCTGTCCTGAACGGCGTAAACCACCTCAGGATATACCGTATTGGGGCGTATCGAGTGCAATGCCTCAGCCGCCGAGGTCAATTGACGGTAATCAAAAAGACCCTTCGCGCCGTCATTGCCGCCAAAAATCCCCTCCTCCAAAAATCTGCACATTATCAGCCCGCCGCGCAGTTGCCAAAGCGTCTGAGGCACATCCAAATGGACTTCCGCGCCACCCGCCGCAAGCATCAACGCCGCAAAAGCATCGGACAATGTGGTGAAATTGATGTCAACTTTCATTGTAAAATTTTATTCCGCAACCTTCCATTCAATAATATTTTTCTCCTTGCTCGAAAAATTGACGCCCACTTTTATGAGTTTGCGGCTATCCATCTTAAAGCGACCAGCGTAATCTTTTTCGTTGATTTGGTCGAGGGCGGTCTGTGCGTCCTGATCCATCTTAAACTCAAAGAGATAGACATAATCATCGTTGACTACTATCGTGTCTGCCCTGCCCTTAGAAGAGTGGTATTCCGACACGACAAATTGTCCACAAATGGTGAACACCAAGAATATCACATTCTGAAAATCGCGCTCCACCCACTTGTCGTTGTCATTGTTGGCATACGGGATTGTGCTGTATAGGGCTTGTAAACGCTCCATAAGACTGTCGATGTCGCCTCTACGGAAGTCACGTAGGAAGTCAGCATAGATGAAGCCGGTCATACTGTCGGGAGCACGGTAAAATTCGTTAATCAGTCCTTGCAGAAAACTGAGTTTTATCTCGTTGTTTGGGAATCCGAGGACGTAGGTGCGCGTTTTGCGGTCGTAACTCTTGATGGTGAGGTATCCCGTATAATAGAGCAACGGCACAAGATCCATATTGTGTTCGTCATTCTTGAAAGTTTTGAGGTCGTCCTTGGAATACTCCACGTCGTTTTCAAAACGCCTGAAATCATAATACGCACTATGGATGCGCTTCATAAGCATCTCAGGGTTGCCGGTGTCGTACCAATAATTTTGGAAGTCGAGACCGTCAAAAGCCCTCAGAAGGCTTACAGGATTGAATACCCTCTCGCCGTTTTCGTGAAAAAGGTAACTATCGTACCAATGTTTGAGTTCGGCAACACATTCGTCGAAGGTCAAGCCTTGATTTTTTGCGAGTTTTTCGATTTCGGGGGTGAAATTGGCTGTTAACTCCTCGTGAGTGATACCGCAGATGGCTGAAAATTTTTCATTGTCAGTAATGTCGTTGGGTTGATTAAGACCACTGAAAATCGATGTCTTGGCAAACTTGGTGACGCCCGTGATGAAAACAAACCTTATATATTCGTCGGCAGATTTGAGGACAGAGAAAAATCCTCGGTAAATCTTTTTGGATTCTGTGAGGTTCTCGCTTGTAATAAGAGGGTTGTCGTATTCATCAACGATGATTACTGTGTTAAGACCTGTCTTTTCGCTGACAACGCGCATATCGTATTTGAAACGGTACGACAATTTCTTGCCTTCCGATTTGTCCTCATCTTTCTCGACCTC
>JAEEGL014213981.1_pt1 | contig 12426 bp, 10 predicted proteins | sample 9134231 | NCBI WGS metagenome assembly JAEEGL01 (sample SAMN16246548, study PRJNA631951) | gut metagenome | biome: gut microbiome; feature: rumen; material: fiber-attached | host: Bos | place: Iran: Karaj | collected 2018-10 | reverse complement strand
TTCCTCAGGAACATTTTTTTTCCGTCGGGACGGCCAATCGCCTTTTTCATCAACAGCACATATCGTCCTAAATGATAGAAGAATTTCATTCTAAAATAATTTTGCATAAAAATACATTTTTTTCTAAGAACTACGACGATTACAACAGAAAGTGTTATTATTTTTGTACAAATTCATTTTCTATGGCAAGCTATTCTGACATCAAAAAACTGCTCGACGAAATTAGTTCGTTCATCGGCAAATATCAATCACTGCAAGAGATTCCAACCATTGAACGTGACATAATTTTACAAAAACTTCGTTCTGCGTATGACTCTCTCTGTTTTTCTGCAAATACTGCTTGTGAACAGGTGAAACAACCTACTCCGACAATTTCTGCTGCGGAACAGCCAACCGTCGTTGAAAAACCTGTAGTTGATGAGCCACAAGTTCAAATCCAGCCCGAAAATACGGCTGTAAGAATAGAAACACCCATATCAGCACCGATTCAGCAAGAGCCCAAAGAAACTCCGCAAGATTTGTTTGCCGCAAAGCCCCGGCAAGACCTCAACAGCATACTTGGCAAAAAACCGATTTCAGACATTATGAGCGCAATCGGTCCGAACGACCGCATCCGTTTTCGGGCGGCTTTGTTCTCGAAAAATCAGGAATTGTTCGAAAACACCGTTACGCTTTTGAATCATCTCAATTCATACGAAGAAGCTGTTTCATATTTGAAAAACACTTTCGATTTGGACTACGAAAGCTCCGATGTGACTGATTTTCTTGCCATTGTGGAACGCAGATATTTGTAATATGGGGAAATTAGTTGTCGTACCGACACCTGTCGGAAATTTGCAAGATATAACATTCAGAGCCGTCGAAGTTCTGAAACAAGCAGATTTGATTCTTGCCGAAGACACTCGTACTTCGGGGAATCTTCTGAAACATTTCGGCATTGAGACAAAAATGATTGCCCACCATAAATTTAACGAGCATGCCACACTTGGCAGAACACTCGACATTATCCGCGAGAATTCGCTCACGGCTTTGATTTCCGACGCAGGAACGCCGTCAATTTCCGACCCAGGATATTTGATTACCAAAAACTGTATTGAAAACGACATTGAGGTGGAATGTCTTCCAGGAGCCACGGCATTCGTGCCAGCTCTCGTAATGAGCGGTTTCACTACCGATAGATTCTGCTTCGAAGGTTTTCTTCCGCACAAAAAAGGGCGTCAAACACGGCTTCTTGCTTTAAAAGACGAGACACGCACAATCATTTTCTACGAATCGCCCCATAGAGTCGTAAAAACTTTGACGCAAATTCAAGAATTTATCGGCGAACGCAATGTGGCCGTCGTTCGCGAAATCTCAAAAATATATCAGGAAGTTGTCCGTGGCAGCATTCCTACCGTCATAAAACATTTTCAGGAAAAACAGCCCAAAGGCGAGTTCGTACTTCTTGTGGCGGGAAAGGACGACACCATCAACCTTGATGAAGAGGAAGAATAATATTTTCCCTCGAAATTCTTATTTTAAAAAGAAGGATCGCGTATCGTACGACGGCACGTTGGGACCTCGCTCAAGGACATGGGCAAGAAATGGTTCGCCATACTGAAAATGCAGGAAACAAAGACGGGGGATTTTGGCGAGGGGTTTAGAAATAGTTTCTCTCTTTAATCCTTCTTTATAGGAAAATTGTTATCTTTGCATAACACAAAAATAACAATTTATGGCTAAACCAATTAGAAATACACCAATATTGTACGGAAAGGATGCTTCCGCTTTTATTGAGAATTCCCAAAAATGTAAGGACTTGAATGCACGTATTGCCGAACGCAGTCGCATAGAAAAAAGCATTTTGAAGTTACAATCTCTTTTAAGTTCCCAACACTAATGGATTTTGACATATTTACAAGATTGACGGAAAATCATATTTTTCGCCAGTTTGATTGTGGTGACGATGATTTAAATTCTTTTTTGTTGATAGATTCGTTTGATTATCAAAAACAATTACTTTCTGTAACGTATTTTATTGAAAAACAGGATAAAACAATTTTATTCTTTAGTTTGTCGAACGATAAAATCACTGCTATAGAAACCACTAATGGATTTTGGAGAAAAATCAAATCAATTTTTCCCCATTCAAAGCACCGAAAAGATTATCCTGCCGTAAAAATAGGTCGTTTTGCCGTACATAAAGATTTTCAGAATACAAGTGATCACTGGGGTTCGTTGGTTATTGATTACATAAAACACTGGATGTTGGAAAACAACAAAACAGGTTGCCGTTTTATAACGGTTGATGCTTATTTGTCAGCCGTTCCTTTTTATCAAAAAAACGGTTTTGAATTTATGGGAAATGAAGAACGTATCCGTTATGAAAAGAGCAAAGGTGACACTGTAGCAATGTATTATGATTTAATGAATATAGCAAAATTATCCTGAAAATGCAGGAAACAAAGGAGGGGGATTTGAAGAAAGTTTAGGGGAATTTCAATACGGCATCATCCAAAGAAGAATATTCCAATGTTTTTTCAAACCTAACAAAAATGCCCTTGTAGATGACCGTTCCGACCATTTAACAAAGAAAGTGAACGTTATTCTTCGCCCTTCTGTAGTTCAAGATTTATAGATGGTAAAATTATGTTATACTCCTTTTCATCATCTTTGCAATACCAAGAAAGAACGAAACGAATTTTTGCTGTTTTTGCAATGAATCCCATATTTTGATACATACTAAGTTTCTCTGAAAATGCTTTAGAGAACTTGGCTACTCTATAATTTTTATAGAAAATATAACTATCTAAAATTTCAAGTTTTTGCCCACTCATTAGTTGAGAAATTAATAATTGTTTGTCTTTAAAAAATGCAAGATTAACATCTTTATGAGTTAACGCAACAATTAATTGTTCAGGGGACTCATATTCGGTTTCGTCTTCAAGAAAGTTTGTGACAGATTTTTTCAGAAAATCTAACTCTACAGATTTGTAATGAATGCATAGATGTTTCTTGGCACGTGTAAAACCAACATATAATTTACGCTTTTCTTCGTCATAATTAATAGAGAAACTATTTAAATACATAAAAACGTAATCAAACTCACGACCTTTAGCTTTATGGATAGTTGACACCATAACTGTTGCTCGTTCGGTTCTCACGAAATCTTCCAATGCGGATTCTTGCAGAAAAACCTGAAAGTCAGAAAGATACTTGTCCTTGTAGTTAGTTTCAAATGAATAAATTATATTGTTTGCAATATAAAGACTATGACTAGAAGAAAATCTTTCATTTAGTTTTTGTTTTGCATAATCCCATATTTCCTGACTAATTTTTTGTGTTGTTACATTTTCTTTTATAGTTAGAACAAAAAATCGAAGTTCTGCAATGTTAGAGAGGTCAAAGCCGTCGTTGCTTTGTATTAATTTACATCGAATTTTATTATGAAGAAGTATTCCCAGAATAGCAAGGGCTTCTTCATTTGTATTGGTTAGTACTGCACAGGTTCCTTCTTTATAATAGGTCATCAAGTCCTGTACTAAGGCATATTCAAAACTATTTTGGCAAGTATGTTTTACAAGTGTCACAGTACCTTTTTTTGTACTATTTGAAATAATCGGTTCTGTTTTCATTCTGTGACTTATTGTTTCGACAAAGCAATTGGAGAATCCCACGATTTGACTTTCTGATCGATAATTTACGTTTAAATTATATTGTTTAGCCTCATATTTTGTTATTAGTTTCTGAAGATATTCTGATGAAGAACCTCTGAATTGATAAATATTTTGGTCGTCGTCACCAACGGCGATTACTCGTAAATTCTCATTATTTTCAATCATGGCTTCTACTAATCGGAATTCATCCTCGTCCATATCTTGTGCCTCGTCTATAACCAAGACTTTCTTGGTGATTTTATTTTGCTCAACTTCATGATTTAAAATCATTTTTGTTGCTTGTGGGACTACATTGTCTGCTTCTTCAATTTTTCCAACTTGTCCAATTAAATCGAAACAGTATGAGTGAAATGTTTTGATTTCAACATAATTGATACTGTTATCTATCAAAGAGTACAATCTATTCTTAAATTCTAGCGCAGCTGCTCGTGAGAAAGTCAACATCAAAAGTTGTTCATGTTTGATGTCCTCCAACAATAAAAGAGATGCTAATTTATGAACCAGCACACGAGTTTTCCCACTTCCTGGTCCTGCGGATACTACAATATGGGGAGATGTGTTATCGTCAATTATTTCTTTTTGTCTATCCGACAATGTTTCAAAAAGTTTTTTATATCGTTGTGGCGTGATATTCCGTTCTATTTCTTTTAAACGTTTTTGGTTAAAGTATTTGGAGAGAAATTTTTTATAATCCAAATAAAAATAATCATTTACAAATTTCAAAGCAGCACTATAGTCCTTCACCATCATATTGGCAAATTCCCCTACAATATGAATTTGTTCTATTTTGTGACGATAGAATTCATCCATTTGACGATAATCCTCCTTTGTATAACTTTGACGGTTATTCATGTTTATGCGATTGATATTCAACCCCATATATATGACAAGAAAACCTCCTTCAAGTTTTACAGAATTAATTTTAGCTAAAAACAAAAGAGCTTCTTCTATATCGGCAATATTGGCATCAAATGTTTTTATCATAGAATTATTGTACCCTTTTAGAAGTTCTATAACGGAGAAATGGATTAGATGCTCTTTGTCTTCTGTGAAATGATAATTCAAGAACTCTATGGAAAAATCTGATATTGAATAAATTCTACATTGCCTTTCCTTAAGTTGTTCCAATGAAATCAATGGTATAATTTCAACAGAATCCGATTGTGAATCTTGTGAGAATTTTATGTATGATTTGATTTTCCAAAAAAACAAGATTGTTTTTATGTCTTTAATATTTGATTTGATAGATGAATTTACAGCATTTTCATTTAACACCTTCAGATTTAAGGAAACACCTTCTTCCTTCAAATTGTCTATTATATACAATGCCAATTGATTGATGTTATTTAAGATTTTTAGAGATTCTTTTGTTGATTCTAGGGACGCAGAAATGTCACGGTCATCCATTAAAATCTTTTCTTGTCTCATTGTTTGTATTGCAGAAATAACATCCTGCTTTTCTATACCTAAAACATCGGCAAGATAATCTATGCGGCTTTCTGCATCATCGTTACCCGCTTTTGCTATATATTTACTTGAAATCAGGGATTTTATTATTCGTTTGGCTTGGTCTTTACTATTGTTGTCAACAAAAAGAGTTGACGAATCTATTTTTTTTGCTGCTTCTTCAAAATTCTTAACTAATATACTTGTTGCATACACATGTGGAGAATTTTTTCCTCGTTGGATGAATTTTGCGTTTTCAAGAGCCTGTAATGCAGTTCTAACCCGTGTTTCAATATCTTGAACTCCATAATCCCAACCTGCAGCACGAGCAATCTCTAATGCAGATGAACAAAAGGATTTTCTTACTTTTGTAAGGCTTTTGATTGCACGCCAAACCTGATTGATTTCTGCACATGATATTTTTGTCTGATTGTTTAAAACGAAGTGCTTATCCAAATCGTTATCGTTGTATAAGACAAAACATTCAGCTTCCAATTTGGGATCTCGACCAGCACGCCCAGCTTCTTGAACGTAGTTTTCCAACGAGTCAGAAATATCATAATGAATTACTAATTTTACATTTGATTTATCCACGCCCATTCCAAATGCGGAGGTTGCAACCATAACTTGAACTTGGTCATTGATAAAAGCATCTTGGTTTTCCTGTTTGTCATTAACATCCATTTTGCCATTAAACGCAAGTGCTTTAATACCATCACGAGAAAGTTTTTCCGCCAACTGTTGTGTTCGTTTTGTTCGTGAAACATAAACAATAGTTGGACAATTTCTAGTTTCTATTAAATTTCTTAATGTTGTGTATTTTTCATCATCCGTTTCTTTAAATAAAACCTGATAACGCAAATTTGTTCTTGACGCATTAGTGGCAAATATTTTCAGATCAATATTTAATTTTGATTTGAAATAATCTTTAATATCAGAAATGACTTTTTGTTTCGCTGTAGCGGTAAAGCATGATACTGGTATTTCATTACCTCCTTTTTTCTCAACCAATTCTCTAATATAGTCGCCAATATAAAGATAATCAACCCTGAAATCTTGTCCCCAAGCACTAAAACAATGTGCTTCGTCAATTACAAATCGTGCAATTTGCCGTTTAATTAAAAGAGACTCTATAGTTTTACTTCGAAGCGATTCAGGTGCTATATATAATAAAGACGCAACGCCTGACTCAACACGTTCTATAGCTTCTTGACGTTCAATTGGACTTAACAATCCATTGATTGTAACCGCATCAGCAATTCCTTTTTTTTCAAGATTATCAACTTGGTCTTTCATTAGCGATTGTAGAGGTGAAATTACCACAGTCAATGCGCGTTCTGTTATTCCAGATATCAAGGCAGGCAACTGAAACGTAAGACTTTTCCCTCCTCCTGTTGGAAATATTGCCAATAAAGACTCATTTTTTACGGCAGCTTCAACGGCATTTTGTTGAAGAGGTTCACCATTGTAGGTCCTAAAACTATCAAATCCAAAAATTTTCTTCAGATGTTTTTGTGGGTTCAACAATTCCTTACAATAATCGCATGTGTTACAAGGGGTATTTCTTAATAACTTCAAAATTGTTTCAACCATAGGAAACTGACGATGAACCCAATGTGGAATTATAGAAGTCTTATCTTTGGTTGTAATAATAGCAAGGGCATATGCAAGCGGAACTGGCGAATTTCTAATCAATTCTTCTAATGGAGCATTCTTGCATATTTTTTAAAAAAAGAAATCAGATATAAGCTGCAAAATATCACCTTGTGGGGTAGCCTTTAGAAAAACAAAAAAGCCTCTGAACTCAGGTATATTATAAAGCAAATTAATCAAAATATTTTTATATGCCTGATTGAGAGATTGAAATTCGTTTATTTCGTCATAAAATAGTTCTTTTGCTTTTATTGCGTCATTTAACGGATTAGAAAGGTCGTCCGATACTATTTTATCGTCTTTAAGAAGTTTATGGTAAGGTTTTTCTGGAAATAATAATGGTGATAAATATAGTGTGTCAATTAGATTTTTGTTACTATTCTCAAAATATTTAGAATCGTGATGGAAGATGTTATGCCCACATATAAAGTTGGAATCTTTTATAAAATTCTCAAATTCAACTTTCTTTGTGGTATGTATGTTTATTCCATTTGATTTTATAGCACCATAATCCAACACTTTTTTAGTTTGTGGATTAACTTCAAGGTCAATAAAAACGACATTACTCATAAATCATCTAAAAAAATCCAAAACGACGATGCTTTTTATTTTCGTCGTTGAATAAATTTTGGTAAAAATAAGAATATTTATGGTTTCTTAGTTATGATTATGGATTTTTATAGATAACTACAGGCATCTTTTTATCTAACTCCATTATATTAAATACATTTACTCCGCAAATCAACAGTATATATTCTGTTAGTTCTTTCCAATAAGTATGTAGGCAGAATTTATAGAAACAACCTTAAATCCTAAAACTTTTCGTTCTACAAGTTGTTCTTTGTCAATGGCTCATAGCAATTTTTTAGTAAAATGCACAACTTTCTTTCAATAAAAATCACCTCAAAAACCGTCCCCAAGTGGTACACTTTTCACTGCGAATCTGGTACAGTTTTGAATGAGAATATGCACCTAATCCGAAAAAACTATTGACAACCGCCGAGGATTGTTGTATATTTGCAACGTCCTAGGTGAAAAATGAAGACGAAAGTTTAGAAACACGTGGGCAGTAGCCATTAAATTGGATTGGGCTCAAGGATACGTCCATTGAGACAGAAAAAAGGTTGAGGAATCAACCTTTTTTATTTTTTTCTGTTCCAAAGTTTGAATATAACATCAAAACATATTTTTGAATTCACTAATTTTCGCGTAATGGAAATTAATCTTGATTTTTTGAACAAGTATAATTCCCTTAGATTTTCATTTTTTTCAAAAGAGGTGAATATTTCTGCGAGAAAAGGTTTGAATTTAGGTTGACTAATGAAATTTATAGCAATTCTATCTGCTTGTTCCGCACCTTTTTCAAATCTATGCACCAATGAACTACCTCCCGAAGAAGTCTTTCCTTCTACATAATACAAACAATTCCGTTTCCGAATAATAAAATCAGCGCTTTTTGTTCCTTTGGGATTTGAAAGCAGAAAAACATCGTAGCCGTTCATTACAAACTTTTGTGCAATTTGCAGATTGTTAGGTGTTTCACCTGTTTGCAGCATCTCATCATATTGGTTTGTGTATAAGGTGTAAATCTTGTTTTCTGCCAATGATAACCGTTTCAACTCGGTAAAAGCTGGTTGAGCAACTATCCATTTCAAAACTTCAACCTTTTCACGATTCGTTGAAAACCTATAATAATCTTTTAATGCATTCGTAATCGTAGTGCCTTGATAAGCAATAGGTTTCTCATACTCGGCAGCTGGTTCGCACACGAGTACAATAACATTTTCCGTACGCTCTGGGTACGGTGTTGGTTCTTTCTCAATCATGATGTGGCAAAGATAGAAAATAATGCACAATTCACAATACATATTGCACAATGGAATGATAGAGGCACGAAACAAAAGTGGTACACTTTTCAATGCGAATCTGGTACAGTTTTGAATGAGAATACTTATGAAGAAACTATTTGTTTTAGTTGTATGCGTGGTAATGGGCGTAAGTGCATTTGCGCAGAAGGAAATATAAAGTTACCAAACCAGACTTTTGTGTCGCTATGGTAGTCAGAATGTTTGGCTCGGGCATTCTTCAGCAAAACTCAAAAAAAGTTTGGAACTCTGTGTGTGAATAAAATTCGTGCTGACAAACATTTTTCGGAATTTTGATGATTTTCTTGCCGATAACGGCAAATTTTGTTAGTTTTACGGTAAATTTTGATAAAAACTTGCCGATAGTATGGAATTTATTTCTGTCAGTCAGTTTGCCGAAAAGTATGGCATTAGCGAGCGAACAGCCCGTAATTACTGTGCTGTTGGCAAGATAGATGGTGCGTTCCTCACGGGGAAAACCTGGAATATTCCCGCCGATGCCGTTTTGCCTCAAAAGAAAAAACAGAAAATATATCCTTTGCTCAAGCGTTTGCGTCAGGAAAAGGAAAGCGGTCTGAAAGGCGGCATCTATCATCGTACGCAGATAGATTTAACGTATAATTCCAATCATATTGAAGGTAGTCGTCTTACGAAAGAACAGACACGCTATATTTTCGAGACAAACACTCTCGGCATAACTGCCGAAAATACTCGTATTGACGATATTTTGGAAACGGTCAACCATTTCCGTTGCATTGATTACATTATTGTTCACGCTACCGAAAAAATAACGGAACCACACGTGAAACAACTGCATTCGATCCTGAAAAACAACACATCCGACAGCCAAAAGTCGTGGTTTGCCGTGGGCGACTACAAGCGGCTGGCAAACGAAGTTGGCGGAGAAGAAACCGTACAGCCGCACGACGTGCATAAACGAATGAAAACGTTGCTTGCCGAATACAACGCAAACAAACACGTTACATTCGACGACATTCTTGATTTTCATGTGCAGTTTGAACGCATACATCCGTTTCAGGACGGAAATGGTCGAGTGGGACGGCTTCTCATCTTTTGGCAATGTCTGCAAAGTGGCATCGTGCCATTTATTATAACGGAAGAACTACGAATGTTCTATTATCGTGGTCTGCAAAACTGGGGACGGATAAACGGCTATTTGCACGACACCTGCCTGACCGCACAAGATGAATACAAAAGGGTGATGGAATATTTTAAAATATAAAATAGTTAAAATGTACAATATATGAATAATCTCATTAACAAAATTTTTGGTTTTATCCGTAATGAAAGCCTTTCAATTTCTCCGAAAACAAAACCATTGGCTGCGGTGCAAATAGGAGAGAAATGGGGATATATAGATACGACAGGAAAAATTGTTGTACAACCGCAGTTTGATTGTGCCTACGCTTTCAACGAAAGTGGTCTTGCTCTTGTGGAAAAAGACGGGAAAATTGGGTGGATTGATTGTACTGGAAAATTCATTATAGAACCTCGGTATATAGCCGTTCGCGATGTTTACGATAAGCCATGGGATTTTTCGTTTGGTCTTGCGCCTGTTGGATTTGGAAGTATTTCGGATTGCAAATATGGTTACATTGATACCTCGGGGAAAATAGTTATAAAACCTCTTTTTAACGAAGCACGTGGTTTTGTCGATAATGGTCTCGCCGCGGTAAATGTCGGTGACGGAAGAAACGACAAATGGGGTTACATTGACACTACGGGGAATTTCGTAATACAACCTCAATTTGAATGGGCAGATGATTTCCAATATGGTATTGCGCGTGTGGAAGTGGAAGACAAGTGGGGTTTTATCAATGCTTCGGGTAAGTTTGTGTGCGAACCACAATTTGAAAATGTGGAATATTTTGTTAAAGACGGTCTTGCTCCCGTGAATATAGGTGGTAAATGGGGATATGTTGACACTGCGGGAAAATTTGTCGTTGAACCGCAATTTTATTCTGTTGATGACTATTGTTATGGACTTGCCCGAGTGATATTTGCTGATGAAGGGCACAAGTGCGGTTATATTGATACGTCGGGGAAGATGGTAATCAACCCTTTGTTTGAAGAAGCAATTAGTTTTAGAGAAAATGGACTTGCACCCATAAAAATGGAATCGGATGGAAAATGGGGTTTAATTGATAGAACAGGAAAAATAATTGTCGAACCTCAATTTGACGACATAGGTTTTGAAGGAAACGGTCTCACACCTGTAAAAATTGGTGAAAAGTGGGGGTATATGGACGATATGGGGCATTTATGCATTTCTCTGCAATTTGATTCTGCTTCTTATTTTAATGAAAGTGGTTTGGCTCCCGTAATGTTTGGTGACTACGAACACCGCAAATGGGGATACATAGACACGACAGGCAAAATCGTCATCGAACCACAATTTGAGGAAGCGGATTATTTCATATAAATTCCATGTTGTTGTTGGAAGTTTTTGGCAAAATAACTATTTTTGCTTATCAAAATTTTTTTTTCTAAAAACGAAACAATTAACCTCAAAATAATATGAAAAAAATAGTTAGAAATCTTATGCTACTGAGTGTTGCAATTGCAATGTTCACAGCGTGTGGCAAGGAACCAGAAGTAACAAAACAAGGCGACGTGACCATCGAAAACGGAGCGATAAAGGCGGCTTTCTCCGTTTCCGACAGCAAGCAGGTTTATTTCTCGCAGGGTAACTTACAATATCAAGCAAGCACAGACGTATGGCGTTTTGCAGAAAACCAATGGGATTATGTTGGAACGCAGATGCAAGATCCTGATGCGCTCACCAATTCGTATATTATAGGGGGAACGGTTAATGGCAGTGATAATGCTTATACATCTGAAAACTATGATGGTTGGATTGATTTGTATGGTTGGGGGACAAGCGGTTTCAATGGCAAGAATCCGTATTGGACAAGCACGGGATTTACCGACTATGGAGACGGTCACAACGATATTGCAGGTACAAACTATGACTGGGGCGTGAACAACGCCATCTCCAATGGTGGAAAACAAGCAGGATTGTGGAGAACGCTTACAGATAGAGAATGGAACTATTTGATTTTTGATCGTTCGCAAGCAAATCACTTGATGGGACAGGGAAATGTAAACAATGTGAACGGTTTGATATTGTTGCCCGATGATTGGGAAACGTCGTCGTCGGTCAAGTTTACTTACGACCCTCGCAATTATTCAACAAATGTATATTCTCTTGACGAATGGGCAATAATGCAGTCGTATGGTGCAGTGTTTCTTCCTGCTGCGGGCTGCCGTGCTGGTACACGTGTATACAGCGGTGTCTATGGCAACTATTGGTCGAGTTCGGCTTATGGTGGCACCGAAGCACACGATATGAGGTTCGGAAGCGACACCGTGAACACATACTCCGGTTATCGTGACTGCGGGATCTCCGTACGTCTTGTGCAAGATGTACAGTAGTTAGGATTTAGGAATGAGGAGATAGGAAAGGCTGCCAAGAGGTGGCCTTTTTTAATGCGTAATGCTGAATGCGAAATGCGTAATGGAGATGCCTCACTTCGTTCGGCATGACGGGCGTGGTGGGGGATAAAAAGGAAAGAAATCTCGTTATTTCCCCAACACCAGCTCATACTCTTTTGCATCGAAATAAACGACTTCTCTGTCGGGATAGATTTTCGTCACTTTGCAGTATGAGGGGATTTTGAACTCTTTTCCGTCGTGGAAATTGCCACCTTCGCAACGCCAACCGACGGGAATTGTTTTGCCGTCTTCAACTTCGGGTTCCTGTCGTTGGGCACTTTCGTAACGCA
>JAEEGL014173857.1_pt1 | contig 12426 bp, 11 predicted proteins | sample 9134231 | NCBI WGS metagenome assembly JAEEGL01 (sample SAMN16246548, study PRJNA631951) | gut metagenome | biome: gut microbiome; feature: rumen; material: fiber-attached | host: Bos | place: Iran: Karaj | collected 2018-10 | reverse complement strand
CGACAGGGCGATCATCGTCGGCGTCCACACCAGCCACATAACCCGTTGCGGCGTGGAGACGATGTTCGACAACTGCGATTTCCTGACCGCATGCGGATCCAGATGGACCAGGGAGGTCGCCAAGGAGAGAGTGGTCCTGGTCGCAGGGAACAAGGTCGAGATATTCGGGATCACGGATATCGGGAAGAAGCTCGTCCTGGACAAGCTGGAATCCATAGGGAAGAAACCGTATTCCGGCGAGCCGCTTGACGAGCCCTCGCCTCTTCTGGAGTGGAACGGGCAGTCTTCCTCATGAGAGGCGCCGGTCGGGGTCCGTCCGCCAAACGATTTCGCTCCGCTCCACCGCCGATGTTTTTCCGGTCGGCGGGGAGCAGGAGCGGCCTCGGCGGCGCGATCGGCGTTTGAGCCTGCCGATGCCTTCCAGGTTCTTCAGCGCCTTCTCGAGGGTGTCCTCGTTCTTCGCGAAGTGGAGGCGGGCGAGGTTGTTCACCGGCTCCTTGAAGAAGCTCGATCCGGGGACGGCCCCGACGCCTACATAATGGGCGAGGTCCTCGCAGAACCTCTCGTCGTCGTCATAACCGTATTCCGATATGTCGATCAGGACGTAGTACGCCCCTTGTGGAACGTTATGGGCTATCCCCGCCGCGTCCAGGCCTTCCATGAAGAGGTCCCTCTTCGCGGTGTACCTCTTCTGGAGGTTCTTGTAATAGTCGTCGCCGAAGAGCAGCCCGGGCACCAGCGCCTCCTGCAGAGGGGCCGGGGCCCCCACCGTGAGGAAATCATGCACCTTCCGGACCGTGTCGATGATCTTCGCGGGACCGATCACGTATCCGAGCCTCCATCCCGTGATGGAATAGGTCTTCGACAGCGAGGATGTCGAGATGGTGCGTTCCCACATGCCAGGCAATGTGGCGAAATACGTGTGCTCGTTGGGCTTGTAGAGGATGTGCTCGTACACCTCGTCGGTGACCACATAGGCGTCGTACTCCTCTGCGAGCCTCGCGATCTGCAAAAGCTCCTGCCGAGTGAACACCTTGCCGCAGGGATTCGACGGGTTGCACAGGATCAGGGCCTTGGGATGCTGCGCGAAGGCGGCCTCCAGCTCCTCCAGGTCGAAATGGAAATCCGGCTGGCGGAGCTCCACGTAGATCGGGACGGCTCCGGACAGTATGGTGTCCGCGCCGTAGTTCTCGTAGAACGGGGAGAAGATGATCACCTTGTCTCCGGGATCCACTATCGAGAGCATGACGGAGATCATGGCCTCCGTGCCCCCGCACGTGACCACGACCTCGGCGTCGGGATCGATCCTGCGACCCATGAAGCGGGTCTGCTTGGCAGCAAGGGCCTCCCTGAAGTTCTGCGCCCCCCAGGTGACCGAGTATTGATGCGGCCCCTCCCTGGAGACCTCTGCGAGGCGGTCGAGGATCTCCTTGGGCGGATCGAAGTCCGGGAACCCTTGGGAGAGGTTCACGGCCCCGTATCTGTTGGATATCCTGGTCATCCTGCGGATGACGGAATCGGTGAACGATTGGGTCCTTGCTGCCAATTCGCGCATGATATCACTCAGATGACGTAGTTGAGCGTCCTCTCGTCGATCACGCGGTGGGCCTTGTGGGTCGCCCTCTCAATGGTGCCGTCCTTGACGACGTTCACCACGGTGGGCTTCACGCCTACGCGGGCTTTTATCGCGCCCTGCACGCGTGCCGCGATCTCCTCGTCCGTCTCGACCGTGTTTCCTTCCTCCCTCTCCACAGTCACATCGAAATGGGACGTGTGCTTCAGGTCGTAGATTCTTATCGTGTATTCCCCGGTTATCCCTTTGAGCCCGCGGACGACGGCCTCTATGTCGGACGGGAACACGTTGACTGCGGAGACGATGAACATGTCGTCCTTCCTTCCGGTGATGTGGATGCGCCCATGGGTCCTTCCGCAGGGGCAGGGCGTCTTGTCGAACCATCCTATGTCTCCGGTCCTGAACCTGATCATCGGCCTGGCCTGCTTCCTCAGGGTGGTGTAGACGAGCTCTCCGGTCTGTCCAGGCTCCAGTATGGCGCCGGTCTTCGGGTCCACGGTCTCCACGTAGATGTGGTCCTCCGCGATGTGCAATCCGTTCTTCTCCTCGCACATGGCGGCGCATGCGCCGAAGATGTCCGATAATCCGAAGAAGTCGTAGACGTCCGCGTCCCACAGGCTCTCTATGGCTTCGCGGGTGGCCTCGATGGAGCCTCCCGGCTCTCCGGCGACGTAGATCTTCTTTATCGCGAGGTCCTTCGCAGGGTCCACGCCCTGCTTCTTGCAGGTCTCGCCCAAGTACCATGCGTAGGAGGGAGATGTCCACATAACGGTCGGCTGGTACGTCTTGAGGACGAATATCAGCCTCTCGCTGGGCAGCGTGCCTCCCCAGATGGCCAGAGCCCCGAGGTTCTGCGCGCCGATGGCGTCGGGCCCTCCCACGTACAGGGAGAAGTTCAAGGCATGCAGGTAGCGGTCGTTCTTCCTCATCCCGGTCTGGTAGAACCACCTGCTCTCCACGTCCTGCCACTCGTCGAAGTCCTTCTTTGTGAAAGGGGACATCGTCGGAACCCCGGTGGATCCCGACGAGGTCGCCATGAAGATTACGTCCTCCTCGGGGACGGCGCAGAGAAGCCCGAAGAACGAGCCCTTGCCCTGGGTGTCCCTCTCGGTCAGCTTGTTGATGAACGGGAATTTTACCAGGTCGGCGAGCGTCTTGAGGTCCGACGGCTTCACCCCCGCCTTGTCGAACGATTCCTTGTAGTAAGGCGCGTTCTCGTAGGCGAACTCCAGCTCCCTTTTGAGCTCGGCCAGCTGGAACTCCTCGAACTGGGGGCGGGGCATGGTCTCGATCTCCGGCCTCCAGTATTTCCCGTCGTCGGTATGCACCGGAACGTTGTAGTTCCGTTCTTCAATTTTTTCCAAATCTATCATGTTGGTCACTTTTACTAAATTACTATTTTCATATATGAAATATACGTAATATCACGGCAGGAATCTTCCCCATCTCGCGTCGCGTGATTCCACGATGTGGGAGATGTCCTCCTCCGTGAGGTGGGCGAAGCGCTTCTGAGACCTGAGATACCCGCGGATCCCGTCCGGGTCCGTGATGTCCCTATTCAGCCTGAACTCGCCGTTCTCGTACTCCGCCAAGCGCCACAGCCCCGTGTCGACGGCCTTCTTGGCCAGCTCCACCGTCATATCGGTCTGGGCTCCCCATCCCGTCGGGCAGGGGGCGAGGACATGGATGAACTTGGTCCCTTTGATGAGGGAGGCCTTCTTGACCTTCATCATGTAATCGTCCAGGTATCCGATGCTGGCGGTGGCCGCATAGGGGATGCCGTGCGCCGCGACGATCTCCAGGAGGTTCTTCTTCTCCCGGATGTTTCCGCGCACGACGGAACCGGCCGGGGTTGTGGTTGTGGATGCCCCGAACGGGGTGAGAGAGCTCTTCTGGGTCCCCGTGTTCATGTAAGCCTCGTTGTCGTAGCAGATGTAGATGACGTCGTCGTTCCGGTCTATGCACCCTGAAAGAGCCTGTAACCCTATGTCTGCCGTTCCTCCGTCGCCAGCGAAACCGACGACCGTATAATCGCTCAGCCCGCGCGCCTTCAATCCCGCTTCGATACCTGTCATCATCGACGCGGTCCCTGCGAACGTGGAGATTATGGCGTTGTTGGCGAAGCATAGGTTGGGGAAGTTGAACCCCACGGCAGACATGCAGCCGGCAGGAAGCACGGCCACAGCGTTCTTGCCGAGCACCTTGAGCGCTATCCTCACCGCCAGTGCGCCTCCGCACCCCGCGCAGGCCTTGTGGCCGTAGAAGTACTCGTCACCGGTTATCGTCCTTGCGTTAGGTCCGCTCATGATGCCGACCTCCCGATGAAGCCCACATCCGTAGGGCGATTCTCGAGCTCCTCGTATATGGCGAGTATGTCGTCGAACGAGATGTCGCGTCCGCCGAGGCCCGCTATGCGATTGCATATGGCACAACTGCATCCGCTCCCGTACAAAGCTGATTTGATCTCACTGAAGACCACGCCGGCGTTGCCGAAGGACACGTCCTTCTCCAGGACGCAGACCGCCTTGGCGTTCAGCAGAGCGGATTGGACCTCCCTGTCAGGGAAGGGACGCATGTACCTGATGCGAAGGACTCCAGCCTTTACCCCGTCCTCGCGCAGACGGTCGGCGACATCCATGCACAGCCCCGAAACGCATCCTAACGTGACGATCACGAGCTCGGCATCTTCCAGGAGATGTCCCTCGACCATGCCGGAGTACCTGCGCCCGAAAATCCTCATGAACTCGTCCTCCACCGGAGGAACGACGTCCCTGGCGTTCAGCATGCCCATGTGCTCGCTCATCTTGAACAGCACGTTGTATGCCGGCCCGGCGGTGAAGCCCATGTTGACAGGCTTTTCGAGATTTATCTTGTTCGTCGTCGAGTAAGGCGGCAGGAACGAGTCCACCTGTTCCTGGTCCGGGACGTCGACGTTCTCGTACGTATGGGTGAGATTGAAGCCGTCCAGATTGACCATGAACGGGGTGGATACCCTATGGTCCTCGGCGATGCGGTATGACATGATCGCCATGTCCAGGGCCTCCTGTGCGTTCATGGCGTAGAACTGGATCCACCCTGAGCTAATCTGGGACAGGGAATCGCTCTGGTCCCCGTATATGTTCCACGGCAGAGCCACGGAGCGGTCTGCGTTCATCATCACTATCGGAAACCTTCCGCCGGCCGCGTACGGAAGGCACTCCGCCATGTACAGCAGCCCTTGGGAGGATGTAGCGGTGAACACGCGCACCCCGGCGGCCGATGCTCCGATGGCGCAGGACATCGCCGAATGCTCAGACTCGACATGGATGAAATTCGAATCCAGCTCCCCGTCGGCCACCATCTCCGACAACCTCTCGACGACGACGGTCTGAGGGGTTATCGGATACGCTGAGACGACGGCCGGGCTGGCCAGCCGGATCCCCTGAGCGAAGGCCTCGTTCCCGGATACGAACGCCTTGGTCATTCCTCGGCCTCCATCGTTATGCAATCGAACGGGCATATGCGGGCGCAGATCCCGCATCCTTTGCAGAAATCATAATCGACAGACGCTTTCCCGGAATCCATGCCGATGGTCCCGTCGGGACAATGCAGGTAGCACTTGTAGCACCCCTTGCATCTCTCGGCGTCCACCACCGGACGGACGGTCCTCCATCCGGCGTTGAGGTCCGCCAGGATCCCGGCGCGGCAGCACGTGTCGGGAGGAAGGTTCCCAGCGTTCCACTTGGGGATGTCGCTGGTCAGCTCCGGCCGCATCATTGGCTCACCGCCATCTCGGAATAGGCCTTCTCCATCACGGCCAGGTTCTTCTGTCTGAGACGAGGCGGCATGCAGGCGTCTACGCCCACGCTCAATGCCTGGGGATCCAAGCCCTCTACGAAGGACCCGAGGACTCCGGCCATGACCGTATTGGTTATCGGGACTCCGAGCATGGACTGGGCGAGCCCGGACGCGTCGAACGACACGACCCCGTCCAGCCCGAAATTCTCCTTGCTGTTGACCAAGGCGATGCCTGAAGCCGGCGACTTCCGAGGGAAGAGGCCCTCGTCCAGATACACCGAGAAATCCGGGTGCGAGACCTGGCTGCGATCGTTGATGGGGGCCGTCGAGAGCTTGGTGAATGCTTTGACGGGCGCGCCGCGACGTTCCGGTCCGAATGATGGGAAGGACATGGCGTATCTGCCCTCCTTCCCCAATGCGTATGCAGCCCCGACGATGCGGGCGGCCGTGAACGCGCCCTGTCCTCCGCGGCCATGCCAAACGATTTCAATCCTCTTCTCAGTCATGTGTAACAAATCCTGTGCTTCTCCGATGAAATGTGCAAGGGGTTTGGGGCCGCCCCTCGCCGGGACGGCCGGGAATAAGTCTTCAAGCGGTGGTCTGCTTGTTGTTGATGTCATAAAGGATGACCGCCGGCTGTGCGGCGACGCCGAACTGGGCCTGATTCGAGTTCAGGGCGGTGACGACGCCGTTTGATCCTGTGGCGTCGATGAACTTCACGTTCAGACCCGCCTGCTCGTAAAGCGTCTTGTCGTCGCTGAGCCCGGGCTTGATCGCACCGAGGCCAGGGAGCTTCTCGTCGGCGAGATGCGTGGGAAGCTGGTGGAGGTCGTTGACGATCACGCTGAGGGTTATGGTCTTCAAGCTGGAGGAGCTCCCATAGGAGGACTTGTCGAGGACCGCCCTGATGACGGAATCGTCGACGAACTTCTCCGCGAACTCGGACGAGTTCCTGAATCCGAGATCGGAAAGGGAGTTGTTGGCGAGGCCTCCGATGTCGTACAGGGTCTGGGTCTGCTTGGATATGTCGGACTTGATCTTGCTGAGCGGATCGCTGGGATTCACCCTGTCATAGGTCTTCTCGTCCCCCCAAGCGTATTCGATGGCGTTGAACGCGCTTAGAATCTGCTCGGTGGTGAGACCGCTGCTCGCGCCTCCGGCATGCTTGTACGCATAATCGACCAGCGCCTTATGGGAGGAGTCGGAGGGATCGTATCCGTTCGCCTGGATGTCTTCCACGACATGGTTGAGCCAATCGGTGGCGTTCTTCACCGCCCATACCAGCCTTTCAGCCGTGTCCCTGTTGTCGTTCACGTAATGGGAGTTGCCATAGAGGACGCAGCAGGTCACGTGAGGGAAGAGCATGTCGGTAGTGACGAGGTTCTGATAGGTGGCTGAATCCCCGATCACGAGAGCGCTGAACTGGGGTTCCCAGGTGATTCCGATGGCAAGGCCTGTCGAGGCCTGAACCTCCTTGATCCTCGCCGCGGATCCCTGCGTGACCGTATACCCGACCTGTCCATCGCCGGGGTTCCCTGCCACAAGGGAGAGATTCAGCGTCCCGCCGTCTGTGTATGCGGGATCGGCGAGGTAAACCTCCACTATCGTCTTGAGCTGGTAGTACTGAATGGATCCCACCGTCGGTACTCCGATGAGGAGCTTTTCCCATCCGGCGGCTTTGAAGATCGCGATCTCTCCGACGCCTGGGACGTTGTGCGTCTTCAGCGTACGGTCGTCGTTGAGGACGAACAGGTCCCCCTTATCCACCTTTGTTTCATCGAAGTAGAATCCAGAGCCGACGCCTTCGAGTCCGGAGATGAGATTGATCTCGGTGCTCTCCGCCTCGTTTCCTCTGTTGGTCAGCAATACGACTGCGCCGGCCGCGAGGATGATGGCGACCGCCGCGATGGCTATGACCTTATACCTTTGCATTTTTACACCTTTCATATAGGAAATATGAACAATTCACCATTTTATTTCTCATATATTAATCTGCCTACTGTTGATATTCGAAAAAGAATAGTGTTGTGCAGCTGCGATAGTTATGATCACTATTGTAGGGGTTAGTGATAGAAAAAAATCCACCATTTCAATGATTAAATGACGATTATATCGGAAGAATGGACTTGTCCAACTCAATAATATTCATATAAGCATATCATCGACAGTCGATTTTATCTATAAGTTATTTTATCCTATTTCATATATGAAAATAGTACTAATGCTATTCACCACTGGGGGCGAGACATGACCGATCTCAAAGCCTGGCTCTTGGAAGACATGGGATCTTCGAAAGATCATGACCATCAATCCGCGAATAATGGAAGGGCCGTCGACAAGGACAGCAGACGCTACAAGCTATGCGTCAACGCGGCGTACGTCGCCATTTCCATAACCATGCTGGTGGTGACTTGGTACTTCATATCATGGTATGTCAACAAGACCGTCATCCCTACGCCGATGGAGACGTGGGATGCGCTGGTGAACTTCTTCGAAAACGGCGATTCGACCGCCGGAGGAAGCGCTTGGAGCTACATCAGGTCGAGTTTCGGAACCCTTCTGAAAGGATTCCTGCTCGCATTGGTGTTCGCATTCCCGGTCGGGCTCCTCCTCGGTTCGGTCAACGTCCTGGACAGGCTGTTCAGCCCGGCGCTAAACGTCCTGAGGCCGATCGCGCCCGTGGCTTGGGCTCCTGTGCTCATCATCCTGCTCCAATCGGATGCCAGCGGAGCCATGATGGTGGTTTTCATCGGAGCATTCTTCCCTATACTCACCACGGTGAGCTTCGGCGTCAAGAAGATCGACAAGAATCTGATCAACGCCACCAAGGTCCTCGGTGCCAGCTGGAGCCAGACCTTCTTCAAGATCACGGTGCCGGCGTCCATACCCTTCCTCATGAACGGCATCAAGACCGCCCTCGGGATAGGATGGATGTGCATAGTGTCCGCCGAGCTGTACGCCTCCGGAGTGGGGGGCCTTGGAAACTACATAACCAACCAGGCAGGGCTTGGAGCATGGCCGCAGGTGTATGCGGGAATAGTGATCGTAGGCGTGCTCGGGTTGATCACCGTCCTGGTGGCGGACTACATATCAAAGGTTCTAAACAAGAAATGGGGAGTGGAAGAATGAGCATCGTTGAATGGCTGAAGGAAGACCCGTCGGCGGGCAAGGAGCGTGAGGATGGCAGAAGGAACAGGCCCTCTCTAGCAGAGTGGCTGAAGGGCGATGCGGGCAAAAGGCCCGAAGCCCCCGTCGAAAGACCATTCTACAGCATGGAATCGGACTACGACGTCCAAATCAGCATACGCAATATCGTGAAGACCTACGTGAAGAACGGCATCGAGACGAAGGCCATAGACGATATTTCAATCGATGTCAGGAAAGGGGAGCTCGTATCGTTCATAGGCCCGTCGGGCTGCGGCAAGACGACGCTTCTGAACCTGATCGCCGGTCTCCTTCCGCCGACCTCCGGCGTCGTGTACGTCGGCGACAGGGAGTGCGTCGGGCCGGGCAGGGACAGGGGGATGGTGTTCCAGGACTTCGCCTTGCTGCCTTGGCGCACGGTCAAGAGCAACGTGGAGCTGGGACTGGAGATCGCCGGGGTGCCGAAGGCGGAGCGGAGCGCCAAGGCCGATGAATACCTGCGCATCGTGGGCCTCGAAAAGTTCGCGAACTCCCACATCAACGAGCTCTCTGGAGGCATGAAGCAGCGCGTAGGAATCGCCAGGGCGCTGATCGTGGAGCCGGACGTCATCCTTATGGACGAACCGTTCGGAGCCTTGGATGCCCAGACCAGGAACCTAATGCAAGCGCAGCTGATAGAGATCCTCAAGAACACCAAGCAGACCATCATATTCATCACCCACTCCGTGGACGAGGCGGTGTACCTCTCGGACAAGGTCGTGGTCCTGACGAAGAGGCCTACGACCGTCAACGAGGTCGTCGAGATACCGTGGTCGAGGCCGAGAAACCGCACGACGCCCGAGTTCAACAGCATCAAGAGGGAGATAGTCGAATACCTCGAGCATGAGAACGTGATGGTAGACCGATGCCATCCGTCTCCGCTGGAATCGTCCGCGGTTCCAGCGGTCATGCCCGGACATTTTTCCTCGGATTCCGGCGTCTCGACGTGATCGGCCGAGGAACGCGCCCTTGATGTTGGACCTCAGGGAGCCAAGGCGGTCCGTGACGTCGCGGATCTTGCCGGATTCCATGTAGAAAAGGCGCTTCCCATAGATCGCCGCGTCGTACTCGTGCGTGACCATCATGACCGTGGTGCCCGCTTCGTTTATCTCGGAGAGCAGCCTCATGACCGCGTCGGTGCTGTCCTTGTCCAGATCCGACGTCGGCTCGTCGGCCAGAAGAACGTCGGGCTTGTTGGCCAGGGCCCTTGCGATGGACGCCCTGCGCTGCTCCCCACCGGAGAGCTCCCTGGGGAACCTGTCGGCCAGGCCCCCTATCCCCAGCCTGTCGAGGATGTCGTGCGCCTCCTGCGTGCCCTTCCCGCGTCCGTAAAGCTGGGTCGGAAGGAGAACGTTCTCCAGCACGGTCAGCGATTGGAGGAGGCCATGCTTCTGCGGAACATAGCCTATGGCCTCGTTGCGGAACCTGGACGCCTCTTTGTCGTTCATCGAGGGGAGGTCCCTGCCGGCGACCGTCACCTTGCCGGAGGTCGGACGCTGCACGCCTGCGACCATGTTCAGAAGGGTAGTCTTCCCGCTGCCGGATCTCCCCATGATCGCCATGAAGTCCCCCGATTCGAGCTCCAAGGATACGTGATCAACCGCATCGAACTTTTTGTCCCCGCGCACGTAGGTGACGGTCGCATCCTGGATTTCGATCAGCATTCGCTCGCCCTCCCTCAGAAGGGCGTAAGCCTCCTTCCTCGATATCGAGCATGCGGCGGCCAGTGAGACGAGCGGACCTATCGCGAAGGCTATGGCGAAGGCCGACAGCGCTCCTGGGATCAGCGAGGACAGGGAGGGCGTCGAATAAGGCATCCCCAGCGCGTCGCCTATCATGCCGCTGAACGGCAGGATCGTCGCCAGGGCCAGGACCACCCCCGCCAGGGCCCCCAGGGCGCTCATCGCCGCGGACTCGTAGACGGCCATGGACACGACATGCCGACGGGTGGCCCCGATCATCCTCAGCACGGCGAACTCCCCCTTGCGGGAACCGACAGCGGTTACGAACAGCGCCGCTAGGATCACCGCCGATATGCCGACGACCACCGACTCCAGGACCTCCACATACCCTGTCAGGGATCCCATCTGCGCGGTTATCCTGGATACCACATCGGTGGAGGCCACCACATCGACCTCCGAACCCGATCCGACGCTCTGGATGCGTCTGGACACCTGGGACGCGGAATAGTCCTGATCCACGTCCACCAGCACCACGGAGATCTCCGAATCGACGTCTCCGCCGATTATGAATCCCAGCTCGGACGCGTACTCGGCCATATGACGGATGGTGTCCTTGGTCATGAACACGGAGTTGTCCATCCCGGTGCCGGACTCCGCAAGCTTGGCCACGACCTCGAACCTGTGGTCGAACAGGCGGATGGAGCCGTCTTTCACCTGGATGTTCGATCCGACCACCAGTTGGTCGATGCCCACCTCGGACGAATAGCTCTCCGATATCCACGGCGTGACCGTGAAATCGGTCTCCGGATCGTATCCTATCAGCTGGACCAGGAATTCGCAGCAGTCGGCGTCGGATATGGACGTCATATAGAACTGGGAGCTGGTCTTCTCCACTCCGGTGACGGCTCCGATCTCGGACTCGATCCCGGCCGGCATGTAGAACGAGGAGGCCGTTCCGTTGACAAGTATGGATTCCTCCGCGTATCCGCTCCCTGCGGGGACCGCCATGAGGTCGGCGCCCAGCCTCTTCTCCACGTTCGTTTCGCCCGCTTTCAAACTATCCACGACGATGGTCCCAGTCAGCAGGACGAACGCGATCGCCAGCACGATGAGGGTGATGCCGGAGGTCCTGCCTAGACGGTCCATCAGGCTCCTGTTGGAAAGGCCGATTACGCCCATCGTACCATTCTCGAATCCCTTTTGATCAAGACGACGTTCACGACGCTGACCATCGCGGCTATTGTGCCCGTCGCGATCATCCCGGGCTTCCCGGTCCTGTTGCATGCCATCATTCCGCTGTCGCATGTGCCGATGATCGTAGTGACGACCAGGACTGATAGCACCGAAAGCGCCAGGACGGCGAATCCTAGGCACATGCGTCTTCTGCCGTCGTTCATGAACAGCATCGAAACGGAAAGAACGGCGATCGACGCTCCTATGAGGATCTCCGCATGACCTGTATCATTGCATGGCCCCGCCATCGATTCGTCGCATATGCGGTAGAGGACGTACGGTCCGACTGCGATGATCAGTCCGAGGATCGCCAGCGCGATTGCGGAATACTTTGACATTCCAGGGTGTATCGACATGACAAAAATACCTATATCTCCATAGGAAATATAGATTTTGGACGGGGCCTATCTGATACGGTTCAGACCCCGCCATATGGTACACGGTTTCGTCATGCGGGATCGTCATCAGTCGTCGTCGATCCTCTTCCTTCCAGTCGATCTAGCCTCAGAATGGACCTTCTGGCGTCCTCGTTCCCCCATTCGGCGGAATCCGCGTACAGCTCCTTCGCCTTCTCGACGGAACGCGGCACTCCTTTTCCGTCTTCGTACAGGCATCCGAGATGATACTTCGCGAGCGCGTTCTGTCCGGCGGCCTTGAGGGTCCATCTGAACGATTCTGTCTCGGACTTCTCCACGCCGTGTCCGGCGCCGTACATCCACGCTATCTGCCTGGACGCTTCTGGCAGCCCTCCGTCCGATGCCCTTCTCAGCATCTCGAAGGCTTTCCCAGGGGATTCGCGGACCCCGATTCCGAACAGGAGAAGCCGGCCATGTCATGGAGGGCAGGCAGGTGTCCTTGGTCTACGGCTCTCCCGTACCATTCAAAGGACTTCTCGTCAGAGTGTTCCAGGCCCAGGCCGTACTGGTACGCGGTCCCGAGGACGTATTGGGCGTCAGCGTCGCCCTCGTCAGCCATTCT
>JAEEGL013369102.1_pt1 | contig 12426 bp, 4 predicted proteins | sample 9134231 | NCBI WGS metagenome assembly JAEEGL01 (sample SAMN16246548, study PRJNA631951) | gut metagenome | biome: gut microbiome; feature: rumen; material: fiber-attached | host: Bos | place: Iran: Karaj | collected 2018-10 | reverse complement strand
TTTCATAATTAAATTTAATTGATAGAATTAAAGCTCCTAAACTTAATATTTCCATATCAAATATATTATTATTCTTTTTTATTAATACATCAAATAAAAAAATAGTATATAAAAAAATTGAATTTCTGATATTATGATACTGAATAAAATTTTTTATTATTTTTAAATAATTCATTCTTTTAAATTTATCTTTTTTAGATAGATTTTTGAAATAAATTGAGTAATCATCATTTTTTGAATTTTCAATCATATTTAAAAAAATATTTCTTACATTAACATCTTTGGGCATTACTAAATAATTTGGTTTTATTGAACAAGGTATGCTATCATTGATACAAATTATTTTATTATTTATATAATTTTGTAAATTTTGTATATTTCTCTTATGTGTATATAAAGTATTCATATTTTTTTTATAGTATTATTTATTAAATAAATTAATTGAGTAATCAAAAAATTTTTTTATTAAATTAATGTCTTTAGATATTTCAATAAGTCATTGTAAAACAAATGATACATTTATTAATAATCACTTTAATAAAGAAATTCATTTAGAAATCAATGATATTATTTCATTTATTGCTTCATATTTTGTTGATATAATTATTGAAAATAGAGAATTTAGAAATGAAAGACCATTAAATAAAAATGATATTTTTTATTCTAATAAAATTCCATTAATAACAACAGAAGAATTCATAATTCGCATTGAAAAATATACACATTTAGAATGTTCAACATTAATTTCTGCTTTTATTTATACTAAAAGATTAATTGAAAAAGAAAATTATATTATAGGATTAAATAATTTATATAGAATTTTTTTAGGGGCATGTATTATTGCAACTAAATTTAATGAAGATTCAAATTTTAAAAATAAATATTATGCTAAAATAGGTGGATTAAATTTAGAAGAAATGAATTTAATTGAATATAATATTTATAGTAGAATTGATTTTAATTTGATAATTACTGAAAAAGAATATTTTGAAGTAATTAATAATATTATAGGAAATCATGTTTAAAATATATTATATTATTTTTATATGTAATTAGTTAAAATCATTGTATATAACTGTTTACTTTCTTGTTATTTTATTGAATTTATAATATAAAATAATAAAAATATATTCCTTTTATATAATTAAAAGATATTTTATTAAAATTAGAAATAAAGTAATTTATTTGAATTTTAATTTTATTATTAGAAAAATAAAAATTTAATTGTTATTCTATTATTTTATATTGGTCAATAATGATATATTCAATTTAATTATCTCTAGTATACTGAAAAAGAATTAAAGTTTAAAATAGATATAATATAAAAAAGTATATATTCTAGTATAACCCTTTGATGTTATATCAAATTAATGAGAAAAATATTTTATATATATATTATTTATAAAACAATAAAAAAATTAAATAAATTGAAAAGATATATAATTTAATAATTTAAAAGAATTTATTAGAAAAATTCTGTTTTTTTTGAAAAATTTTTTTAATGATTTTTTTTATGAGTTTTGAGGGTGAATTTTTTGTATATATTTTCTTTTCTTGTAAATTAAAATAAATTATTCAAATTTTTTCAAGAATAAAACAAACTTTAAATTCAATTCTATAAATCATAAAAAAATTTAAAAGAAAAAAGTATAACAAAAATTTCATCCTCAAAATGTATAAAAAAAATCATAAAAAAAAAATTTACAAGAAAAAAATATAACAAAAAATTCATCCTTAATATTCATAAAAAAATAATAAAAAAAATTTACAAAGAAAAAAGTAACAAAAATTTCACCCTTAAAATTAAACACATTTTTACAATAAAAAAAAGCAACAAAAATTTCATCTTTAAATTTTACAAGAATTTTAAAATAAAAAAAAAAATAAATCCTTAAAATTTAATCAATTTCCACATAAAATTTAATAATAAAACAAATATAATTATTTCACTTGATGAATTTCATTTTTTTCCCTCAAAAATTTTTAAAATAAAATTTAAATTCATGAGAAAGCTACCAACTCATGCATCTAAATTAATATTATAGAAATTTTAACATAAAAAAAAGAATTTCACAGGTCAAAAACCAACGTACCAATTCATTTTTTAAGTTAAATTTTTTACAATATTATTTTAAATTCATAAGAAAGCTACCAACTCATGCATCTAAATTAATATAATAGAATTTTGATATAAAAAAATCAAATTTACAAGTCAAATACCAACATGTGAATCCAATTTTTAAGCCAAATTTTTTTTATAATATTAATTTAAAATCATCAAATAGCTACCGCCGCATGCATCTAAAATAATGTTTAGAAATTTTGACTTAAAAAAATTAAATTCATTAGTCAAATATAAACGCGCGAATTCAATTTTTAAGTTACAAATTTTTTATAATATTAATTTATAATCATCAAATAGCTACCGGCGCTTGCATCTAATTTAATATTTAGAAATTTTAACATGAAAAAATTAAATTCACTAGACAAATACAAATGTGAGAATCAAATTTTTATGTCACAAATTTTATATATTATTAATTTAAAATCATCAAATTGCTACCAATTAGTGAATCTAATTTTTTATTACAAATTATTAAAAAAAAATTCACATATTGAAAATTGAGTTATATTAAAGTATATTTTAAAAAAAATATATTGAAAGTTTTTTCAATATATCTTATAAATAAAAAATAATGAAATAATTAAATTTTATGTATCAAATTAAATAATAATTCAATCAAAAAACTTATTGATTTATAAAATAAATGTTTAAAATTTATTAATTAAAAATTTTATATAATAAATAATTTTTTTTTGAAATAATGAAAATTGGAAATAATCATAAATTAAATATAAACAAATTAAAATATAGACAAGAAATAATTGATCCTTGTTTTCATTTAGAAGAAAGGGTTAGGAAAAAATTAATAAAAAGATATGATAAACCAATATGGTATTATAATGTTAAAATGATAAATGATATAATATATAATGAAAAAACTCATTATGTAGAGTTATTTAAAGAATTTTTAATATATGAAGATTTGAATGAATTTTTAAAAAGATATTATAAATTAAATGAAATAACAATAAAATTACCAAAAATTTTAATATTTTATGATAAATATTCAAGAATTTATGCAAATTATACAGTAATTCCAGAAGCTAAATATATGTATAAAAATATTAAAAAAAAACAAAAAATGATTGACCAATTACAAAATGAAAATGTTCATTTTGAGAATGAAGATGAAAATGAAGAAAACAAAGAAGATGAAAAATTATCAAATACAATTTTTAATTCTAAGGCATTAAATTCAATTGAGAGTCTTACTACATCATTATATTGTAATATAAATAATAATAATACTGATGAAAATAATAATGATCAAACTAATAGTATAATTAATGAAAGTGATAATAGTGTAAAAAATTTATTAAATCAAATTGATAAGAGTGAAAAAAAAATGGAAAAAACAAAATTAGAAAATAAATTTGCAAATAAAACTTTTAATTTTAATAATTTAAAAAAAAATAAAAAAATAAAAGCAAAATCAAACTTTATAATAGAAAAATCAAAAAAAAAATTAAGTAATTCAATATATAATAAAGCTATTTCTGCAATAATAAATACAAATATTCATATTAAACAATCAGAAAAAAAAAATAGAAATATAAAAAACAGAAATTTAAATTCATATATAAATTATAATTCAAAAACAAAATCAAATGTAAATGACAATTTATCAATTAAACAAGAAAAAGTAATTTCAACATTAACATCAATATCACCAAAAATATTACATAAAAAGTTATTTTCATCTCCAACATTATCAAAAAAAAATATTATAGTTAAACAAATTAATAATTATAAAAGATCATCAAAATTAAAAAAATTATTTTCAAATCCATCTACTTATAAACCAATTACTCAAAGAGAATCAAATTCAAAAATTTTAAAACAATTTAATAATAAATTAAAAAAAAATAAAGAAAATCAATCAGTTATTAATAATTATAATATTATCAATAATTTTCAAGAAGGTTCAACTCAAATAAATATTTTCACTGGAAATGAACTTATTAATTCTCTTAATTTACAAAATAATTCAATTTTTAACAATTCAAATTTTAATTCTAAATCATCTTCAAATAAAAAAAATAATTATAATAATATAACATATATTAATAATCAAAGGAGATTTATAAAATTTAAAAAAGAAAAATTTAATTTGAATTTGAGAACACTTATACATAAACAAATTATTGAACATGACATATCAACTGAGAGAAATCAGAAAAAAAATACTTTTTTTGATAAATTAGGAAAATATTTTCAAAATTCAAAAAGAAATTGTAAAAAAGATTATAATTCAATAAGTAAATTTTCAACTAATGAAAGTAATTTAATTTCCAAAATTATAAATAATTTTCCTCATTATAGAAAAAGAAATAATAAAAGTATAAAGGAAAAAAATATAAATTTAACAAATCATAATTGTTCTTTATTAAATAGTAAGTGTCAAAGTAAAGTTAAAAAAACTGGAAGAAATAATTCAAATATAAAAGAGAAATATAATTTAAAAAATTTAAATGATTTAAATCATTATTTTAAAAAAAGTGCAATTAATTTTGGGTTTAATTCCGAAAGAAGTAAAAAAGTAAAAACTAATATTAAATAAATTATAAATAATTTTTTTTTTAAAAGATAATATATTTAATTTCAATTAAAAAATATATATAAATAATTTTAGAAAAAAAGAATAAAAGACTGTATAATTTAATTATAAATATAATAATAAACATTTGAAATGATAATTATAAAAATATATAATTCGAATTACTTTATTTTTAAAGCAGTATGTAAACTATTAACAGTATCATATAAAATAAAGTAATATGCTCCTAATTTTTTCATAATAAAAAATACTACCAATACCACTAGTAAATCAAAACTTAAAAAAGCATAAATAAAATCATTTTCAATAACTTTCCAATTCTTAAATATTTCATCATTTTCAATTTCAACTAATTTAATATAAACCATTTCAGCTTTATCAACAGGATAATCTAAATTAACAAATAAATTTAATATATTAGGATTAAATAAGTATTCCCAAATAGATTCAGTATTATTTTTTTTATAATCATTTATAAATTCAATATAAGACGCAATTAATTCATTAAAAATTGTTTCTAAGCCAGTTTTTAATCCACCTTTATTAATTCCATTTCCTATTGTAATGCATCTTTTAGAACTAATTGCAAGATCTTTAAAATGAACTAAATAATCTCTATTTGGAAATAAATAATTATAATAATCATTATTAACAGATATACAAAAATCTTTTTGATTATATGAAAATTCAGTTGTTTTTAATAGAATTAAAGGTTTTTTTGTTATTCCTTCTGCATTAAATCTTTCTAAATTTAATAATGTTAATTGAAGAAGAAATATTGATAAACCAAAAGGAGTATTATCAAATTTTTCATAGTAATCACTTTCTAAATTTATTTCTAAATTATAATAATTACCCATTAGCATTGAAGGATAATTCTTTTTATTAAAAGTTTCATTGTTGTCTACATAAAAATTTAATATTGAACTCTTATAAGTTAAAGCTATTTGAATATAATATAATATTTTATCTATATAATCATTTCCTAATGCATTTGATTGTTTTATTTTTTTTAATTCTGATACGTTAATTAAAAGGAAAATTGCTAATAAAAGTGAAATTATTATCATTAATACTGAAACTAATATTTTAAAAACAAAAATTAATTTAAAATTTTTTCTAAGATATTCTACCACATTATATTCAAGATTTTCTTTTTCTTCATTATATAAATTATCTTTTTCTTCCTTATCTTTTTTTGATAATTTTCTATCCATTCCTACTTTTAAAATTTTAGAAGTTGATGCAGATAAAGAATCAACTGAATTTAATAAACTTGAACCAGAAGTAATTAAAGGATTTTTTTCTTCATCATCATAATATATTACTTTTTGACTTGCTCTTCTATAAATTGGAGAATTTATTAATTTTTCATATTCTTCACATTTCTCATATGAAAAATCTGTTAAAATTCCTAAAAAAATATTTAATTGATAACTTAATAAATTATCATCTTTATCTCCTAATAATAAAAAAGTCATATAAAAATTGCTTTTGATAAAATGATTAAAAATAAAAAAAAATGAAATTATTATAATAATACAAACAACAAAAAAAATACAAGTATAATAATAATTGAAATTTTTAATATATATATAATCATCAGAAATCTTTTTTGAAATTGTTCTATATACATTATCTAATCTAGGAACCATAATTCTTAAAATATTTGTATTAACAAAAAAAAATAATGCATCATCCAAATTAATTTCTATTGTTTGATCAGTAAAAATTTGTCTTTCAAAATTTTCAATATGACAATTTATAGGAAGAGAATTTCTTGATACATAATCTAATAAATAATAATAATATATTATTTCTTCATGAATTGATGAATCTCTTGTTTTGATTGTCCAATTACTTTTTAAAATACTATATGTATCTTTTTCATTTAAAATATTAGATACTTCATCAATTCCTAAATTATTTAAATATTTAAATAATTTATTATCATCTTCTATAATTTCTTTTGCTTTATTTGTAATTATAGAAAAAAAAGAATCCATATTTAAAATTAGAGCATCATAATCAATTGTATTTGATTTAAAAAATAAAATTGAATCAAAATACATTGAAGCACTTATTAATATTGTATATTTTAAAGTTTTAATACAAAATGAAAGATTATTATAATTATGAGAATCATCAATAATTTTTTTTGATAATGGATGAAAAAAAATCGATAAAAATAAAAGAATAAATAATATACAAATAAATAATATAATATAAATAATATTTTTATTAAAATCAAAATCTATTTCATTAGATAATAGATTTTTCCTTCTTTGATTTAATTTAATATTTTTCCTCAATAAAATATTATCTTTTCTTGTCTTTGCTTTTTGAACAACTTTCACAATATTTTTATCAGAAATAAGAATACCAGATAATAAATTATTATTAGAAGAAGAAACATTTGCATTATCTATTAAAGCCATATTATCAATTAAAGAATTCTTTCTATTTTTTTTTAATGCATTTCCCATAGAAATAGTTTTTTTAAAATTTCCATTTTGAGCAATATTAACACTTTTTTTAAAAGAATTTTTTGAATTTGCATTCATTGTTTTAGTAGAAATATAATGTGGGGTTTGACTTTCACTTTTTCCATTATTAGTTAACACATTAAATTTAGAAACATGAGTTTCTGAATTTATTTCATGATGATTTATATCACTTAACATAACTTTAAAATAAATAAAACCATCTAAAGATAAAGCTCTAATTTTAAATTGAATTAAATTTGAATTTTTATACATTTCTGTATCTCTATTTATTATTGTTCCTACAAATTTTGTACTGTTAAATCTTTTATTTTGACATATATCATTTTCTAATTCATCTATTTTATATAAAAGAGACAATTCTGATTGTGATTCTAATATAAAATTTTTTATTTTTTCTAAAGATTGTGTTAATTTTCTTTTATCATATAAAAAATTAAAATATGAAGTATCACGAATTCTTTTATCTTTTTCTAAATTAATTCCTATTTTTTTAAATGAAGTTCTAGGCATTTTTTTTATACTTTGAAATTTGTGATTTTTTACTATTGAATTTATTTGTTTTCTAAATATTTTAAAATGATTTTCACTAATATTAAAATAATTAAAAAAATTAAATTTAATTTTTTGAATAATATCTTTATTAATAATAAATTTATCTTCCATATTTTTAGAATAAGTTAAAAAATTTCCAAAATCATCCATAATAATAAAACAAGAATCATCAGGTAAATCAATAAAAGTAATATCTGAAATAATACTAATATTTTTAGATAATTTTGGAATAATTGTTCCTCTAATATTAATAGGACGACAATAACCATTTTTATCAATTATAAATTTATCTTTATTTGTAAATTTATTATTATGAACATCTCTAAATGTAAAAGTAAATAAAACTTTGTCATGATAATTTCTTAATATTGAAGGTAATAAAATATTTAAATTTTCACCTGTTAATTCATTTGATTTAAATCCTAAATCTAATTTTAAATATTTACAACAATAAGTAACAATAAAATTTTTTTTATCTTTTAATGAAGCAATTAATGGATGAACCATTCCTCTTTCTGTAAAAGATACATTTTTTTTTGTTATTGAACTTAATGAATTATATTCTTTATTTATTAATAATCCTACTTTATCAGGAATCTTTTGACATATTGTTTTAAAATATATATATAATAAATAACATAATTCCATATTTGAACATTTATGTTCTTTAGAAAAATTTACTAAAATTTTACGAACTAATGTTTCATGACTTATTTTATATTTTTTACATACTTTAATTATATTTTCTAAATTTAATTGAGATTGAGATGATGATTTTGATATTAGATTTTGAGGATTTACTTTCTGTAATAATGATTCTTTTTCTATTTTATTCATATACATTTTTAAATCTTTTAAATGAATTACTTTTAAAAAATTAGATGTTGATGATAATAAATCATCATGTATTCCATCAATTAATGCTCTATATTGTAAAAAAGAAGAAAATTTAAGTAAATTTTTAATTTGTTCATTTTCTAATAATAATTTTTCTTTTAAATTATTTTTGTATTGTTTTAAATAAATTCTTTTTAATTGATAAAGTTGAAATCTTAAAAAAAATGGAATATCTTTTCCACATTTAATAATATATTTTTCAATTAAATAACAACCAAAACTAATACTATTGGAAAAATAAAATAAATATTCAACATGTAAAATTAAAATTTGACAATATTCAATAAATTTATTATTTTTCTTTATTGTTTGTACTAGACTATAAATTTCATTCTCAATTAAAATAACAATATCTCGATATAAAGAGAAAAATTCTTCAGTATTTAAAACATCTTTATTTTTCATTAAAAAAGAAGGAAGACTATTAAAATTTAATTCATCTCTTATCATTTGACAAATACATTTTTTGTCATTACAATTTACTTTATGTCTATAAATAAAAATTATTATTTTTTGTAATTTTTCATTATTTGATACACTTTGCATTAAATGAGTAGCAAAATACATATAAGGATCAATATACATTTGTTTTTGAGGATTAAATAACATTTTATTTATTTCTCTTTGATAATGTTTATCTTTTATTATCAATGCTATTTTAAAAATTACTAAACTCATTATAAATTCAAAAATTATTTTTTCATAAAATTCTCTTTTTGTCATTTTTCTTCTTTTATTTATGTAGTAATGTACATATAATTCTAATATACAACTTATAAAACACATATAATAAACTATAACATAAATTTTGGCTAAAATTGTTTGTTCACTGAAATAATTTTTTGAATAAGTTACAAAAGTTCCAAAAATAATAATTAATAAAATTAAAACTGAAATAATTTCTGTAGAATCTTCATTTGGAGAAAAAACATTTATAAGTTGAACTGCTTGTAAATTAAAAGTTAAAACTAAAAATATTTTAAACCATTTATTTTGATAAATTTGTATAGTATAATATTCACTAAAGAAAGGTCTATTTAAAAAAGCAATAAAATAAAAAGTTGAAACATTTAATAAAATAATAAAAAAAGAATTTAAAAAAATAAAAAAAAAAGGATGAACAAATAAATTATTATCAAAAGTACCAACAATATTTTGTGTTAAATCATCATTTCGATATAATCTTGAAATTAAAATAAAACTTAAATATTCTATTATATGTTGAGAAAATCCAATAATAAAATATAATAAAAAAGCTTCAACTTTTATTAATATATTTTGAATTGATTTTTGTTCTGTTTTTTTTTTTATTTCCATAATATAAATAATATAAAAAATTAAAAAAGGAAGTAAAAGAAAGATATAAAGTAAAGTACACATAACTCCATAATTAGTATGATTTATACAATTAATTGAAGAAGTATGACAAAAGGTTAAATGACGTAAAAATTTTGATAAAGTAAAAGAAGTATCTTTAATAACATCCATTATATGAGATAATGTTATTGTACCTAATGCTTTTAATATAAAAGCAGGATATAAAAGAATTGATGGTGTTCCAAATACATTTTTTATTTTATAAAATATTTTATTCAATGCTGCTATTTTCTGTTCTTTTGTAATTTTTGCTTTTTTTTCCTTTTCCATCTAATAATTTTTTATTTTATTTTTTGTTTAAAATATTTATTTTACTAAAATAGATTAAAATAATATTTTTCTTTTTATGTTTATAATAAAAAGAAGTTATTTAAATCAATTTTTGAATATATAAAAAATAATATAATAAAATAACAAATAATTCTCAAAAAGAGAATATTGATTTACATAAAATAGAATTTTTATAAAAAATATTATTTTTTAATCTTCACTATCATCACTCATATTATCATTAATAAAATCAATTAAAGTATTTTTCTTTTCATTATAGAAATATTTTGCTAAAATAAAATCTTTTAAATATCCACAAGACTTTTTCATAAAATTAAAAAAACATTGATTTTCTTTTTCATTTAATTTAAAACTCTTTTTCATTAATTCACTATGAAAATCAGACACAACACCATTTTTAGAAATTCTTTTTCCAGTTTTATAAAAATTCATTAAACTTTCAAAAGTATCAAACCAAAATTCTTTATTTCCATTTTTCCAAAAACCATATTTAATAACATTTCCTTTTATTTTAATACCAATTCCATTCATTTTTCCATTTTTCCAAAAACCAATATAACATTGAAATAAATCAATATCCCAAACATAAATTCCAAAACCACTTTTAATATCATTTTGATAATATCCAATATATTTCTTATTAAAACCCCATGAAAATTCACCATAACCATTTAAAATACCATTTTTAATTTGACCTTCATATTTTTTATCTCCATTATAAATTATAATACAAAATCCATCCATTTGATCATCTTTCCATTCACCTTCATATAAAGTACCATCATTCCATTTATATATTCCTATACCATTTCTTTTATTTTCACTTAATTCTCCTTTATATAATGTTCCATCTTTCCAATTTATTATTCCTATATTATTTATTATATTTTTTATCCATATTCCTTCATAAAATGTCTCATTTTTATTTTTATATATTCCATATCCTTTTGGTTTGTTATTTTGATATTCTCCTTTAAATATTGATTTATTTCTACGATCTTTAAATTTTGCAAAACCTGTTGCTTTATTTTTTAAAAATGTTGCATATAATTTACTTTTATCTTCCCATGTTATTATACCAAAACCTTCTTTTTCTTTTTTTATTTGATTAATATCAAAATTACTATCTAAATTTGTACCATTTATTAATGAGGTAGATGATTTTTTTTTATTAGCATTTGATATGAATGTTATGTTATTATTATATAAACCATTATATGTATATTTCATTTTTTTTAATAAGAAATATCCTTTTATTGAAGTTAATGAATCATTTAATTCATTTTTATATTTTGATGAATTAATACTTGAAATTGATGTATTTTGATTAATCATTTCTGGTCTTAATTCTGATTCAGGCACAACATTAGATTTTTGTCTTGATAAATTTAGATTTTCAATATTTTTTAATTTATTTGTATTTTCTCTTTGATAATCATAATTACCATTTGGAATATTCATATTTGCTGTTGCTAATTTATTCTTTAGTTTATTATATTTTTTAATTGAAATCATTTGTCGAAATTTAGTTTGAATTATGATAATACTATGAATTAAATAAAAATAATTTGATTTTGCATTGTATGATTCTATTATATATGGTTCAATACTTGAATTTCTGGTTGCATGTGATTTTTCAAAAAATTCATTTTCATCAATTAAATTTTTTGAATAATATAATCTCTAAATTAAAATATTAATTAAAAATCTACTTTTATATTGGAACAATAATTTGTGTTACAAAATTTTGAGCATGGATTTATTCCCATATAATTTATTATTTTATTTTTTATATATTTTTAACTTTAATTAATTTAGTTAAATTAATAACACACAATAATAAAATATATTTAAAATCAATATACATTTTAAATTATGATATATATATAGTTTTATAAAATAAAAAAATAAATTATTATAATAATATATAAAATTTATTTTAATTATTGATTCAGATTATTTATATATATTAATATTATTCAATAGAAATTTTTGTTTTATTTTAGTTCGTTATTTTTTAGTAACTATCTTTTTGATTTTAATATTTTTATTTTTCTTATTTTTTTATTTTAATTAAATTAATTATTTTCCATTAAAATATTATTTTTTTAAAATATTTA
>JAEEGL011876165.1_pt1 | contig 12426 bp, 5 predicted proteins | sample 9134231 | NCBI WGS metagenome assembly JAEEGL01 (sample SAMN16246548, study PRJNA631951) | gut metagenome | biome: gut microbiome; feature: rumen; material: fiber-attached | host: Bos | place: Iran: Karaj | collected 2018-10 | reverse complement strand
TGTTACGGTCTGCTCCTTTATCTCACCGTTCTCCAGACGCAGCATGTCACACTCGCGCTTGCTGCCCTCAATATCCTCACGCAGCACATACTCACGCTGCTGGATGGTACCGATTGTAGGAGCGTATGTTGACGGACGTCCTATACCCAGCTCCTCCATCTTATGTACCAGAGCGGCCTCATTGAAACGCTGCGGATGCTGTGTGAAACGCTCAAATGCCGATATCTGGTTGAACTCCAGATTCTGGCCCTTCTTGAACTCCGGCAGGCCCTGTACCTCCTGTGACTCGGCCGAATCATCATCACGGCTCTCACGGTAAACGCGCAGGAAACCGTCAAACTTTATAACCTCGCCGGTTACTGTAAACTCACCGTCAATCTTGGGTGATGTGATGGAAACAGTGGTCTTCTCTATCTCGGCATCGGCCATCTGGGATGCGATGGTGCGTTTCCAGATAAGCTCATAGAGACGTTTCTCAGGGGCTGTACCGTCTATTGAGTGGTTCTCCATATATGTAGGACGGATAGCCTCATGAGCCTCCTGTGCGCCTTTGGCTTTCTGGGTGTACTGACGGCTCTTTACATACTCGTCACCCATGGACTCGGATATCACCTTACGGCAGGAGTCTATGCAGAGGGTTGACAGGTTCACGGAGTCAGTACGCATGTATGTGATCTTACCGGACTCATACAGACGCTGTGCAAGCATCATGGTCTGCATTACGGTAAATCCGAACTTTCGGGTTGCCTCCTGCTGCATGGTCGATGTGGTGAACGGGGCTGCAGGCAGTTTCTTGAGCGGCTTGGTGGTGATGTCCTTTACCGCAAACTCTGCACCGTTGCACTTCTCAAGGAATGCATAGGCCTCTTTCTTGGTCTTGAATCGGCCGTTATACTCGGCGCGGACCTCACTGCCGCCTTCCAGACGGAATGTACCGACTACGCGGTATGAAGCCTCAGGGACAAAGTTCTTGATCTCACGCTCACGCTCTACTATAAGACGTACGGCAACAGACTGCACACGTCCGGCAGAGAGTGACGGCTTAACCTTACGCCACAGGATGGGTGACAACTTGAAACCTACTATGCGGTCCAGGACACGGCGTGCCTGCTGGGCGTATACCAGGTTGGTATCTATATCACGCGGGGTCTCAATGGCGTGGAGTATGGCGTTCTTGGTAATCTCGTGGAATACTATACGTTTGGTGTTCTCAGGCTTGAGTCCCAGGGTCTCAAACAGATGCCAGCTTATGGCCTCTCCCTCACGGTCCTCATCGGATGCCAGCCAGACCATCTGGGCTTTAGCGGCTGCGTCCTTGAGTTCGCTTACAACCTTCTTCTTATCGGTAGGGATCTCATATATGGGTTCAAACGTGTCTATGTTTATGCTCAGGTCCTTTTTCTTGAGATCACAGATGTGTCCGTAACTTGACATTACCTTGTAATCCGGTCCCAAAAACTTCTCGATTGTCTTGGCCTTGGCCGGAGACTCAACAATTACCAGATTTTTCTGCATGATATTCTATTAATGGTTAAGCCCTAAGGGCGCGGCAAAAGTAGAACAAAAAACAGATATAGAAAAGGTGGAAAGAGATAAAATATTCACTCTTTCCACCTTATTAATTATAAATTAATAAAAAAGACGAGCTGCAACAGGGACAGTCCCCCTGTGTCATTTCAAAATGTCACAGGGGGACTGTCCCTAATGGGTCAAAACCTGTAGGTAGCACCCACCATTACGCTGGGTTTAATGGAGCGGTATCCTGCGTAGTAATACCAGTCACCACCCGCAAGACGGCTGCCGGTAAGATAGAATGACAGGTTGGGACGGAAATCATAGTCAACCGTAAGGGCCAGGTCATTGATCATGGGCATACGCTCACCCGCCTGCTTACGGAATGTCATCATGCGGTATGTGAGCATGGCGTCCAGTCCCGGCATTATATTCACCTTACCGAACAGCGATCCGTCAAACACCGGCTTGAATGCCAGGTTTCCGGGTTTATAATGACCTGTATATCCGTTGATTGTCATATCCATCTTAATCTGGGCGCGGTCAGCGAACTGCATATCGGCATCCACACGCAGATAGAATACATCCAGTGCTTCCTGATCCAGCATTGAGGATACTATAAGACTGTCACCTACGGTCTGAAAAAGCTCATCGGCAGTATGGCGGTAACCTCCCTTACCGGAGAGCGTGAGCCATGTACCCTGGCTGTATGATGCGCCAATCCATGCGTCAAACAGAGTGTAGCCGTCCTTAATGCGCCTGGCCTCAGACCAGTAAGGTGACAAACCTGCAAGCGTGCGCATGCTGTTGTCAATGATACCACCGGTAACGCCCGATGTAAGTCTGACACTCTCATTTACGCTATATGACGCGGTTACCATGGGTGACATGAGGAACTTGCAGCCGGCTCCGTTACGGAAATCCAGGTTAAGTCCCAGGTTGGCATCCAGGTTGCCCCATGAGTTCTTCCAATACGGAGTAATGGTGACGGCGGTAAAGTCTGAGTAGTTGCAACCGTACACGCCCTGCCAGTCATAGACAGCACTTTTCTGGCGGTATTCCAGCCCGCCTATACCTCCAATTGCAGGGATAGGCATTGAGATTCCGGCCTCAAAACGCAGCAGGCGCTCACTGTTGTCCCTTCTGGTACCGGCCAGTTTAAGGCCGTTACGGGAGAGCCACTCCATTCCCAGGCTGGCATGCCACCCTATGCTGTCAATCTCTCCGGCACCCCATACGCCCAGGCTCTCACGTCCTGTGTTCTGCATCAGTTTGCTTATATCCTCCATGGCGGGAGTAAGGGCTGTACCGGGTCTGTAATTGAAATGGGAGTGACCCAGCGATGCATCGGCACCAAGGGTGAACTGATCAAAACGGTGTGAGTAATCCACATCCAGGTCACCGTTCATCATCCTTGATTTCCATTTGCCGTCAGGCTTGGTAGCCCAAGCATCCATCAGTCCGTAGACCTTGAGCTCATCACGGTCCGATATACGCCAGTTAAAGTCCAGCAGACCGTCATGCACGTTCCTAAGGCCCCAACCAAAGCGTACCAGACCCTGGTATCGGGCCGTGGTCACATCATCCGAGCTCTCTGAGAACGCGCCCATGGGAGCACGCTTGAGGCTCTGCATGGGATTGGGCTCGGTAAGGTAGCTCACCTGGGCAGCCTTGCGCTCCGATACCGGTTTCTGCGGTAGAGGCATTATCTTCTCTGTCTTGGTGACGGTGGGGTTATATGCGCCCTCAATGGTCAGTGACCTGGAGGGGAGTCCGTCCTGTGCATATGCTGCCGTACAGCATACAGCACCCAATATTGCCAGTATAGTATTTCTCATCATAAATATCAGTCAAGTCTGTCTTCAATCATCTGTGCTATATCATCACTCTCTGTGTAGTTGGATTTAAGTGAAAGCAGGTATTGGCGTGCCTCCACATCCTTACCCTGTGACTTGTAGATGTCACTGAGCAGTATAAAGCTGCGGGCCAGCCAGTACATGTGCGGGGTACCCTCCTTTATGAAATCCATAACCACCTTCTCAGCACCGGCGGCATCACCGCTGTCAAACAGCAGCTGGGCAAGCAGGTAGTCAGACTCGGCACCATACTGTGAGCGGGTATCCTTGGAAAGGTCCTCCAGCAGCCCACGGGCATCACTCCTGTGGCTGCCACCCAGCAGAGCCTTGGCCTTGCGGTATTTGACCTCAGTAATCTGGTCGGCGGGAAGCTGTGCCTGCAGTGCCTTATCGGCATACATGAGCACCGCATCATCCTCATCTATCTTTCCGGCGCTGCTTACTATGCAGTAGAGGCTGCGTCTCTGGCGGTCCACATTGGTGGTCTTGTCATACAGGCGGATATAGGTATCCATGGCTGTCTCCCAGTCACCCACTGACCATGCCATTGATGCCGCATGATCCAGTGCGCTCTCCGAGAAACGGCTGTTCTCATTGGCGGCCACACGCATAAAGCTCTCATATGCGTTGTCATAGTCATTCTCCTCCTCAAGCAGCAGGCCCTGATAGTACCATGCATTCACTACAAAGGCACCGTTGGGGAACTGAGCCAGGTAATCCTTGAAACGGGCCTTGGCATCGGCTTTCTGACCGCGGCTGAACAGGCCCTCGGCAGCGGTGTACATGAGTGAGTCACGCTCTGTGGCTGCAATGGGAGCCGCACCCTGTATGTTCTGGGTATACTCAACATATGCATTCACGTCACCCTTCTCCACGTAGATGGATTTGAGGTCAACCAGCGCCGTACGGGCCTCATCACTGCCGGGATAGTTGGCAATGACCTCCTTATAGGCCTTGATGGCATCATCGTAGCGGTCGGTCTGGTAGTAGATAAGGGCGGTCTCGGCTGCGGCCTTACGTGCCAGGTCAGTTGACGGGAAATCACTCATTATGCGTCCGAACACCTTCACGGCCTGCTCGGGTTTGTCAGTCTGCTGGTAGGCGCGTCCCTCCTCATACAGGGCCGATGCCAGATAAGCCGATTGCGGATAACCCTCAATGAGACGCTCCAGATCCATTATCTTACCGTTATAGTTACGCTGCAGGCCGCTTACCAGAGCTATCTGGTAGAGTGCATAGTCTCCAACTGAGCGGTTCAGGTTGATTGCCATGCTGTAGTACTCCTTGGCCTGGTCATACTGGCGGCGGTAGAACATGCAGTCCGCAGCACGCAGGCTTGCATCGGCCACGATATCACTGCCCAGTCCGGCACGTGACGATGCCTCTATCACATTCCTCATATAGCGGTATGACAGGTCATACTCCTTACGGTCAAACATCATGTAACCCATAGCGTAATTGGCCAGTCCGTTGCAGAGCGTAACCTTGTTCTGGGTGTATGCCAGATAACGCAGGTAGTCAGTCTCGGCACGTGACATATCGGACAGTCTGTAGAAAGCCTCACCGCGCCAGAACGTAGCCTCAAGAGCCAGGTCATGACCGTAACGGTCCAGCGCTATCACCTGGGTGAGCAGGTCCGGCACATTGTCATACTGTCCGGCAGCCATCAGGTCCATGGCCTTGTTGTAGAGCAGCTGCATCTTGGCTGCCAGTATCGAGGCTCCGGGGTTCTTGATCTTGTCTATCGATGCCAGCGCCACATCATAGCTGGTGGTGCTCATATAGACATCCACAAGGTAACTGCTTACCTGGTCGGCATATTTTGAACCGGGAAACTCATTGAGGAAACGCTCAAATGACGTGACGGACTCAGCAAACGGTGAGTATGACGTCTCATGGATTATCATGGCGTAGTTGTAAAGGGCCTGCTCCCTGACTGACGGATTGCCGGGCAGTGAAGCGGCACGCTCAAACCAGATACGGGCCAGGTTCTTGTCCTTCATCTCCAGTGCAGCCAGACCTATATGCAGGGCTGCGTTCTGTGCCATCTGGTCATCGGCATCGGCCACCTTTGAGAGATACTCAACGGCACCCTCCATATTGCCGGTGTTGAAACAGGCCAGACCCAGCAGGTACATGTCATGACGAGCATCGGCACTTATATCCTGAGCCACATAGCTGGTAAGCAGATCTGCGGCCTTGGCGTAATCACCCTTGCGGTACCAGTACTCACCCAGTATGCGCTCGGCCTCGGCCTCAAGCACGGGATCATCGCTCTCGCTTACCATCCTCTGGGCGGTCTCAAATGCGGTCTTGTGGTCACCGTTTCCCTGCAGGTCGATATCGGCCAGATAGAGCTGTGCCTCACCGGCATGGGTGCCCTCAAGTGAGTTTTCAAAGCCCTCACGTGCCTTATCGGTCTTGCCGTTCACATAATCCACGTATGCGTTGTAGAACACTATGTCATCATCCTCATCGGGAGCATCTACCATACGCTCCAGTATGCTCAGCTGCAGGTAACCCTCCTGGGTACGGCCGCAACGAATCAGCGATATGGCGTTATGGCGTACCAGACGGCGGCAGTCGCGTTCATCAAGCAGCAGCGGGTCACACTCGTCAAAGCACTCTATTGCCTCCTGATACTCATGGACCGAGAAGTGCGCCGACCCCATAAGAGCCAGCATCCTGTTGTTATATATGGACTGCGGATACCTGCTCATGAACGTCTCAATGGCAGGCATAGCGGTAGTCAGGTCATGCTCGGCGGCAATGACCACCTGCATGAACTCAATCTCCTCTGTCTTGACCGGGCTCTCCGGTACGGCAACCTTAGCCCACTCATCCAGCACTGAGCCGGCAGCGCTGTAATCACCCTGGCTGAACAGGGTACGGCACTCGTCCAGCAGACGTGACCCGGTATCGGTAAGACGTCCCTGGGCAGCCACATCCGTGCCAAGTCCTGCTGCCAGCAACAGGCAAGCGGGCACAATAAGTATCTTTCTCATTCTGTCAGAATTGTTTCTTAAACCACATATCCAGGGCGCGGTTCTCGGCAGCCTCCATGATTGCACGTTCACCGCGTCCCTTGTCATTGATGCCGCACAGGTGCAGCACCCCGTGAATGATCACTCTCATCAGTTCCTTATCCATAGACGTACGGAACTTGGATATGTTACTCTCTACTGTGTCCAGACTTATGTACATGTCACCGCTCACAATACCCGGCTCACTGTAATCAAACGTAATGATATCGGTATAATAGTCATGTCCCAGGAACTGGTTGTTGACCTCAAGTATACGCTCGTCATTACAGAATATATAGTTCAGGTTACCCACCTTACGGCCGTCATAAGTGGCAGCCACGGCGGCAATCCAAGCCTTGACCGCCTTCTTGTCCAGACGGGGCAGCTTTACGTTTTCAGTTATGAACTCTATCATGATATCTGTTTGGTTATGCAAAGAAAAGATATGCCAGCAGTATGGCAGCCAGTATTCCGGCCAGGTCGGCCAGCAATCCGCAGCCCACGGCATAACGGGTATTCTTAATGTTCACGCTGCCAAAGTATACCGCCAGTATGTAGAAGGTGGTATCAGTTGAGCCCTGGAACAGACATGCCAGACGGCCGGTAAACGAATCCGCTCCGTATGTGGTCATGGCATCGATCATAAGGCCGCGGGCACCTCCGCCTGAGAGCGGTTTCATGAACGCGGTAGGCAGGGCTCCCACAAACTGGCTGTCCAGTCCGCATTTCTCAACACACCAGCCTATTCCGTCCACCACAGCATCCATCGCTCCCGATGCACGGAACACGCCTATGCCCACCAGAATGGCTATCAGGTAGGGTATTATCTTGACAGCTGTGGTAAAGCCGTCCTTGGCTCCCTCCACGAACGCCTCATAAACGTTGATTTTGGCCTTTATGCCCGATATCAGGAAACCTATTATAACCAGCATCAGGATTATGTTGGCTGCACTTGTGGATACCGGTCCTATCTTTACGGCAGGGAGCTGTGAGAATCCCCAGATTATGAGCGCCACGATAAGGCTCAGTCCGCCCACGAACGCAATCAGCACCTTGTCAAAACGTATCTTCTGCATCAGGCAGGTAACCAGCAGGCCCACCAGCGTTGAGAAGAATGTAGCCAGCAGTATGGGGATGAATACATCGGCCGGCTGTGCGGCGCCCATCTGAGCGCGGTATACCAGCACGCTTACCGGAATTATGGTCAGGCCCGATGTGTTGAGCACCAGGAACATTATCATGGCGTCCGATGCCACCTCCTTCTTCTGGTTCAGCTCCTGCATACGCTCCATGGCCTTGAGTCCCATCGGGGTGGCGGCATTGTCCAGACCCAGCATGTTGGCTGCGATATTCATGAAAATATGGCCGTATGCCGGATCGTTCTTGGGCAGTGAGGGGAACAGACGTGAGAACACCGGGCTCAGCCAGCGGGCAAACGTACCCACCAGTCCGCCTTTCTCACCGATTTTCATAATACCCAGCCAGAGTGACAGAACTCCGGTCAGTCCAAGTGATATCTCAAAGCCCGTCTTGGCCGATGAGAAAGTAGAGTCCATGATGCTTTGGAATACACTTGCATCACCCATGCAGAGCCTTACCACAGCCACTGCAAATGCAATAAGAAAGAATGAAACCCAGATCCAGTTAAGTACCATACGCGTCCCTTGTTATTTGCGCGAAGATACCATTTTTTACGCGGACTGCGAGCACGCAGCGGGGATATTATTCAAACTCCACCCGCAGTATCAGCAAATCGCCGTCTGACAGGGTGTTACGTGTCATGTAGCGGGTGATGTCACGGTATAGGGATTTCTGCCTGTCATCAAGTTTGTCCTGACTTGATTTAAGGACCTGATAAATATCCTTGGATATACGGAAATAGACGCTTTCACCGTCAGAATAAGTGGGTATGAGATAATAGACCAGATTCTGCCATACGTCATCAGCGGTTACGTCAGAGGCATTCTCCACGTCAACAAACCGCTTTGGAACGAATGATTTGAAAAGAGTCTTGTAACGTTTGTCAAACAGGCAGGTCTTGGTTCCGTTTACTGATGAAAAATACTCAAACACCAGATATCTATCGGTTTCAGCCAGACTGCAGAATCCATAGTCATAACCTCCTTTTGCCAGATCGGAACTCATATCAAGGGCATTCTGATGCATACCTTCATGTTTCTTGTAGAAACTTGATGGTATGGGATTCTCGGCCACGAATTCAAATCTGGGAGTGAACTCTCCGTCTGACAGCGAGTAGATGGTGTAGTCATGTGACATGATAAACCTGAGAGAGTCCCTGAACACGTAAGACGTGGGATTGAGTCCGAAAGATGAGCTGTTGTACTTGAAGAACTCATCCAGCTCCAGGAAACTGCCGGTCCGTTTAATTTCCTTGTCATACACGTATACGTAATCATCCCTGAAATTGGAGAGTCCTATAAAACCGTCGCCCAGTCCATACACATAATCAGCCCCGTCCTCAAACGTCAGCTTGGAGACATATTTTCCCTTTTCATCGTAAGAAACAAGGGTTCCGTCCCCATCATCAAAACAGTAAACCCTATTGTCCTGTGAAAAGACATTCTCAACAGAATTCAGTTCTCCCGGACCACGTCCCTGGATTGAGCGATCAACCACCTTCTTACCTTTCAGGTCATACATAAGCAGGCGTTTGGCGTACCTGTGCACAAAGACATAACGGTTGGCGGTCATGGTCATCCTGGACTGGTTTATGTATGACCATGAGTCATCCACATCCAGATTCACCACCGATATGGATTTTATCTTCTCATCCACGCTGCCCGCACAGGTACTCAAATCAATACGGTCCACACCTGTTACGGTTTCAACACTCTTTTGGCCGCATGCTGCAAACAGGAGTGACATTGCCACGAGCAACTCTTTTCTTTTCATCTCTTTCTATTACTCAACGGTAATGACTGCCGATGTGGTAGTTGCGCGGAAAGCGGGAGCGTAGAGGCACTGCATCACGGCGTTTCCTACCGTGAAACGACCCGGTTTCTGTACGTTCACCTCATACTCAATCACGTAACTGCCCTTGCTGAGACGGTCTATGTAGAATACCGTACGGGTATTGCCCGGTGCTGCATAATAACCTATGTCATCACGCCAGTTGTAGCGGTATCCGGCCCTGGTGCTTACAGGCTCCACTGCCGCGGCACGCATATCGGACAGCTGCAGGTACTCAAGGTTACGGTCTGTAGTAAGTTCAAACTGAATCTTAAGCAGGTCTCCCACATGCAGTTTCGTACCGGCCTTGACCTCCTCAAGACGGTCTCCCTCTGAGCCGCGTATTACACGCCAGATGGTACGCTTAAGCTGCATTCCGTTCTCAGTATGCTCAATCTTGTCCAGATTCTCGGTAAACGAGCGGTAAACGGCACCCCAGCTTATGCCAGGAGTCTTGCTCTCAACCTTTATATCGGCCTTGTCACGGCTTATGGGACCGTCCCATGTCCTGGTGGTGTAACCCGCCGTTGCCTTGGAATCCGATGCACGCAGCGCATCCTTTCCTACGTATATGGTGATGTCCGGATCTGACTCCAGCTGGACATCGGACCCTGTAGCCATAAGTGCCACCACTGCGGCGGCTGTTGCGGCCGATGAGCACCAACCGGTGGTCTGACGCTGTTTGAGCAGCCAACGGGCAGCCTCCACGGCCTGGGTCTTGTTACCGGTGGCAAGCAGGGTGCGGATAATGAGTGACTGAGTCTCAATGGGAGCCTCATGCCACAGCAGTCCGCCCTCATTGTCACGCCAGTAACGGCCCATCTCATCGCTGTAGAGAGAGCGTTCCAGCAGTGTGGCGGCTATATGCTGTGCCTGCTCATTCTTACCCTCACGTGCCATAAGCAGAGCCAGCTGCGCACGGAACCAGAGGTTCAGGTCATATGTCTCCTTTTTATCGGCCAGACTCATGTAATAGTTGTAGCTATCACGGGTGTCTGCACTGAACTTATAATCCCTGTAATAGGAACGCATCATGAGATAGCTCAGTTCACTGTAACCCAGAGACTCAGGCTTGTGCTCCGCTTTATACAGTTTGTAGAAGTATCCGTCCATAAAGTCGAGAGCCCTCTGTATCGTCTCTTTCACCCGCGGAGTGACATCCAGTATACCGTTCTCAATAAGCAGACCGAATCCCTGCAGTATCTCATCGGTGACATGAAGGCTTGATGATCCGTCCTCTATCCAGGGCCAACCGCCGTCGGCTATCTGGGCGTCCATCAGTTTTGTGATGGCCTGCTCCAGGGACTGGGCGGTCTCTTCATCTGACAACGCGCTTGCCAGATTGCGCAGACGGTCACGCTCACTGTTGCTGTTAAGCAGCCACGGAGTCTCCTCAAGCAGTGTGCCGGTCAGTTTCTGATTCTTTTCAAGCTGTGTCTGCCACTCCGATGCGGGCAGGACGGCCCACTCGTCAAGCATCTCACGTATTGCCGGGTACCGGGAGCTGAGATCCTGTGATATGGCGGCACCCATAAGGCTGTGCATTAGGCGCAGGTTACTGGGATCATCCAAACGTATCATTGAAGGCAGAGCCTGGATTGCATACCAAATGGGCATGGAGCTGTACTCAAGGGTAAGCTGCTCATCGGCCATAGTGGTGGAACGGGGTTTGTCAAGATCGGCAAAACGGAAAGTACGGGTCTCATCACCGTTGTTAAAGAGTGACAGAGCCTGGGTTACCTGTGTGCGGTTGGAGAGCACGGGGATGGTCTCCTCCATTCCGTCACTGTGACCCTTGGTACTGGCAGTGAGCCTGTAGGTCACCGCGGTAAGTCCGGCAGGCACCTTAACGGTAAATGACGTGCCTGTGCTGCCGCCGGCAGGAATGGAGACACTCTTCTTCAGAGCCCCCTCAATGATACCCAGAGCGCTGCCGGTTACGGCATCGGTGAAGGTGAGTATGACATCGGCCTTGACCGCCTGGTCAGTAAGGTTGCTCACCTTGACCGTGAACTCCATTCGGTCACCCTGACGGAGGAATCTGGGAGCGGCAGGCTCAACCATTATCTTCTTGCGGGTAACCATGGTGGTGTCTACGCGGCCCGAACTGAGAGAGTCAGTGAATGCTATGCCCTGAATCTTCCACTCTGTAAGCAGCTGCGGGGCACGGAAACGGTATGTGGCAGCTCCGGTAGAGTCAGTAACCATATACCCGAACAAACCTGTGGGATTAAGGTCGGAACGTATACTTACGGACTCCTGCTCCTTCACTCCGGCTACTACCCCCTGAACGGAGCGTGCACTGCCCTGGATGGAATTATCGGACCCCATCACCTCCAGATCAAGAACTGTCGCCTCCAGTCCGTCATCTATTCCGGTCTGACGGGCCAGGTCACTCTGCTTGTCATAAGCCTTGACCTTTCTTATCATAGCCGCCGTCAGTTCCACCAGACTCACACTCTTGGGATTATAACGGAACGGATCTATAAGAGTACCCGTAACGGCACGTTTACCCTTGTATTCATATTCCTGACCGAATGAGTGATGCCACGGAACATACTGATTGAAATAGATATGTCTGTTTTCCAGCATGTTCCAATATCTGATATATGTCGATCCGAACGGCTGGAACTGAATGCGGTTCACTCCGTAAACATCCAGTGCACGGTCATACATATCAACCATTACGGCTGCCTGGACCGGATTGCCCTGCCAGTCAGTGACACGGATCTTCCACTCCTCATCCGTATCAGGCTCCAGCTCGCTGCGGAATGTCTCCAGCTCCATCCTGAGCTGACGTTTCCTGTCAGGAACCTCAAACTCATATCTGGCATTGTTCACTACTCCGTCATAAAGGATGCAGGTAGTGACAACGAACTCTCCTATCAGTTCATCAGTTACCGGAATCTCAATAGTCTGCTGGCGGCCGTCACTTACCAGCATGCCCTGGTCATACAGGCCGTATTTGTTGGCAACCATATAGTGGATTAAAGCATCCTTACGGTTGCTGCCCAGTCTGATCCTGGCTGTATCGCCTGGCTCAACCTTACTGCCACCTGCCTGGA
>JAEEGL011440396.1_pt1 | contig 12426 bp, 12 predicted proteins | sample 9134231 | NCBI WGS metagenome assembly JAEEGL01 (sample SAMN16246548, study PRJNA631951) | gut metagenome | biome: gut microbiome; feature: rumen; material: fiber-attached | host: Bos | place: Iran: Karaj | collected 2018-10 | reverse complement strand
TGTGGCAGCACATTCAACATAAATGTGTCAAAGCCATCTCCAAAAGTATAGTCCTCTATTAACGCCACATTATACGTCAGGCCTGCTTCGACATCAAAATCGAAACCGCCAAGTTCAGACTTTCGCAAAGGATAAGGAGCGTTGGCATTAATTGCCGAAAGAGAAAGTTCCGTCATTCTGCTACTGCCATAAAACGAATCCCCTTCTTATTCAGTTCTTCTTTGCCAATCTTACCTGACAAGGCCTGCATCCATACGTTCCTCACTTCCATTGCTTTTTCCAAAGCCTTGAGAGCGTTACTGTGTTTGTTAGCTACTTTATTATTCATCATTATAATAATTATGTTTTGCGGGGCAAAGATACGCGGGTTTTATGAAACCACCAAATTTTCGGGCCTTTTTCTTTCATCAGGGACACTTCACCCTGAATCACTTTCAATTTTCAGACACCATCAGAGTGTTTTTTCTGTTTTTGTTAAAACTGTTTTTGGGGCATAATCCTTTTCTCCGAGTGCGAGGAGCATTTAAGTTTCAGATTTAAGTTGGATTGAAGTTCAGGAAGAAACTCCCTAGCGGAACAATGTTTCGGCATTACCTGTGTTATCTGTGGAATTTCGTTACTTTTACTTGTCTCAATTCACAATTTTCGTTATTTTAAGATAACGTTTTTGTTAAATTTCGTTATTTATGAATAACGTTTTCGCCTTTTGTTTGCATCATATTCATCTGTTTATATATCTTTGCAATGTTAAATGATAAAAAACATGGAACTACAAGATTTATATGTCAATTCAGCTCGCCTTGTGAAAGGAACCGACCTCAGTTTTAAACGCTATATGTACAACGTGATTGACTGGAGTGTCCCTATGCTCTGCATCCGTGGTGCCAGAGGCATCGGTAAGACAACGATGATGCTCCAACGCATGAAGGAGATCCGTATGCGGCCTTCGCAGGCTCTTTATATCACGCTTGATGACCTTTGGTTTACCAACCATAGGCTCGTGGACTTGGCCGAATACCATGTCACACACGGCGGCACCCATCTGTTCATTGACGAAGTACATCGCTATCCTTTTCGCACTTGGTCACAGGAGTTGAAAAATATCTACGACCGCTACCCTGAGATTAAAGTTGTTTTCAGTGGTTCCTCCATGTTGCAGCTGGACAAATCCACGGCAGACCTCTCGCGCCGTTGTATCTTCTACGACATGCAAGGACTCTCCTTCCGTGAATACCTGTTTCTCGAACATCAGCTCCACCTGCCTACGCTCTCCCTGCAGCAACTGACAGAAAACCACGACACCCTCTCTGCCGATATCGCCGCAGAGACAAAGATTCTGCCATTGTTCACAGAATATCTCCGTCACGGCTACTATCCATTCTACCGCGAGACACGAAGCAGCTACGAAAAGGCAATACAGCAGATTGTAAGCAGCATCATAGACACCGACCTGCCCGCCGTTGAGAACATAGAGTACATCACCGCAGTCAAGGTGAAGCGACTGTTCGTAGCTCTGTCCCAGATTGCCCCGTTCACCCTCAACCTTACCGATTTGGGCAGAAAGATAGAAGCTCCGAGACAGGCCGTGCTGCGCATGTGCCACTTGCTCCAAAGGGCAGGCCTCACCACCATGCTCTACAGCAGCAAGACTGGCCTAAACCAACTGGCGAAACCAGAGAAACTGTATGTTGAGAACACCAACCTCCTTTTTGCCATGACTCCACAAGCCAATATAGGAACCGTCCGCGAGACATTTATTTCGAATCAGTTGAAGCACGCCCACAGCCTGACCTTCAGTGGCGAAGGTGACTTTCTTGTAGATGCCACCATCACTATCGAGGTTGGCGGAAAAGGCAAGAACTTCGACCAGATTAAGGATCTTCCCAACAGCTTCCTCGCTGTTGATGACACCGAAATAGGTTTTGGCAATAGAATCCCCCTTTGGACATTTGGCTTACTCTACTGACCCCCATGGGACATTATCTTTTTCCCTAGTGCGAGGAACATTTAAGTTTCTGATTTAAGTAGGATTTAAGTTCCTGAAGAGTTTTTTTCTGTTTTTGTCTTTAATTTATCCATGTTATCTGTGAAATCCGTGTTCGTATCAATTCCACCTCGGCCAGAAGAGGAAGGAACAAAATTGCCACAGACCGTTAAGGACAGCTTTCACTGTTTTCATATCGATGATGGTTTCAGGAGATGGTTCCATGCCCCGCTTCATATTCTTCCTATGCTCTTCTTTGTGGCCAAAAGAGGTATGAGCACAACGCCCATACCCCTTTCAAGATTTCTTTAATCATAGCCTACGTAAGGCAACTTCAAACGCTTCTGCATAATTGCATCCTGCCTGACACCCACGATAGGCAGCGAACCCCTCTATGGCTTCAGGTGAGCGAGGGTGCGGATAAGGACGCATCACACCACGATACATCGAGAGAGCTTTTACCTTGGCGCCAACACCCTCTTTACCCACTTCCACCCACGTATTGGGTTGGAAGCGGTTCATGGCCGTGTTCAGTGCCCACTCGGTGCAACTTGGCACCTCCATGTACCATAATTCTTTTATTGCTTTCACCTCCGGCCTGCGTTGGAACAGTCGTATCGCCTCTTGGCAAGCCATGCTTGTCTGAAGATGATCATTGTTCGTATCAGCAGGATGATGAGTAATCACGATGTCTGGCTCACTCTCTTTGATGGCACTCTCTATGAACTGCACCAGCTGAAGATGGGGTACCGTGTTCATCTCGATGTTCGGGAAAGTACCCTCATACTCCTTGTTTACCCCAATATATTTCAAAGCTGCATGCGTATCATCATCCAGTTCCTTGTCATCCGGACGGAACGCACGCGCCTTGGCCTCCGTGCACATAATGCACACATCCACCTGGTCACCATTGTGAGCCCATTTCCATATCGATGCACCAGCACCCAGCACCTCATCATCTGGATGCGCAACTACCATTAAGTATTTCATATTCTTAATTTTAATTCCTTATCTAACCATTAATCATTCACCCTTAACTGTAAATCATAAGTACCTCCCCAGCTTAATGCTCTGTGCCGCTATCACGCCACAGAGCATTAAGTTCTCCACAAAGGCCGGCTCCTTGTCATTCGCCCATTTTTTCCACAAATTATAGTGATTTAAACCATTTCTCCATTACTTCTGAGTCTACAATTGCACCAATAACTGCAGAATACACTATATCAGGGTCGTCAACAGCTGGCGTGACCAATGGCTTCATTTCTGCTTTTATTAAATCCCAAACTTCATCCTCCCCTCTGCTCTCATCTCATCCTTCACACCTTGGATATACAGTTCCAGGCTTTGTTTCATTTGGCGCTTTTGGTCTTCTTTCTCTTGATATGAGAGCTGAGAATGGTCTATTGTTGCTTCACAATAATGCGAAATGTTTTCTTTGATGACATCTATCTGCCATTCGGATATAGGGACACTCATAAAGTTTGCCCCAAGATAACCGGCCAACACACCCTTGAAGTATTGCTCTCCCATATTCACCATGAACCATCAGTAACCCTTAACCATGAACCAGTTGTGAACCCTGGACCACCCTTCTCTCTCCTCATTCTCCCTTTACTGCTGACTTGAGACCTGTCATCAACACATGCGGTAAATAGCGCATAGTCTGGAGCGGGAATATTGAGGAGTGCCACATCAAAGCTCCTATCCGCTTTCCCATAGATATTGTCTTTCTGACCAAGAACGGATACTTCACAAAGTAACTTCCATCTTGATTATGTCCGAAATTACCCGATTTCAAGATGAAATCTTGTATTTTCTCTGCCTTTTTCTTCAACTTCTTGACCTCTTGATCACTTAAGCCATTGTATATCGGCATGGCCTCCACTGGCATTCCCAGAAACTCAACCGCAAACGCTGCAAACGCTTTCCACTCGCTGACAAGTCTCAATTCTTTCAACCTTTCCGTCAGCAAATCAACATCTATCGTTGCCTTAAAAGTCCAAAGCAGTCTACACCAATCACAAATCTGCCTAATGCCAAGCCCACCTTTATAGAAGTGTTTTATAAAATGAGTGAAGATTACAAGTACATCCTCATTCTCTTCCGGAAGTGGAATCTTCAATCCATCATACACCCAATACCTCACATGATGGTTATCACATACCTCACGTTGTATTGCATCAACCCCTTTATTAAAAGAGGAAGATAGGCCACTCCGTAATGAACCATGCAGTTCAAGAGACCAACCATCAACCACTATACAATACTCTTTATTAAAGCTATACTCTTCAGGCTCTATCTCAGAAACACCTTTCAAGAATGCCTTTCCCTTTTCATAGTTCTCATCATCCAGTAACAAATCCACATCTCCAGAGTTTCTCCACAAGGGTTTCGCATAGCACTGTGCCACACCCTGACCCTTTATAAGCACGGACGAGATGCCTGCCTTTTTCATCCGATTCATCATAACGACAATAAAGTTGTTCATGGCCAAGTTCCGTTGTTCTTGCAGCAGAGCCAACCCAACAAATTGCAGTTTCTCTTCCAGAGGGATCAAACCGCCCCCATCCACTACCAGTTCCAGTCCTGCCGTCACAAGGCCAACCACAGATTGCTCTTCTGCCAGTTGCATGATGGCAGCATAATCTATGCTTTTATACTGAGAAAGCCGAGCCTCTTTCTCCCAAAGCCCGGCTCTCAGTAATTCAAAGAATGCTTCTTGATTATTCTCTAATCTCATTCGTGTCATTAGAGCGATTCGTGTTCTTGAATCCTTGAACTTCTTGAACCCTTGAACTTCTTGAAGGCTGCGATTAAGCGAGCTCAACACCAAACTTGTTTGAGTTTTGACGAGTGATAGCAGGCTCGACCGCAGGTCAACCCTTGGACTATTCGTCAGCAGTTCTAAACGGCCAAAGAGCTTTAAAGACGAGATATGTTTTATTACTTTTTCCAAACACCAGTTTGATGCAATAGTACCCGCACATCACCATCCACTTCGGTAAACACAGCACAAGCTTGGCTCTACCCTCCGCTTTTTCTGCAGCAATCAAGTCATTGATGTCGAGTAAATCTTTGTCCTTAATAACATGGATAGTATTATCCACCTTCTTATCCACCCAATCAACCATAGAGGCAACAGCCCCTCTAATGTCAAGCACTTCAAACTTGCCTCCATCGCCAATCTTATACGCCCAATTCGGGTACTTCAGATAATATCTCTTTTCAATATCACGCTTAATCTCTGGCGTATAAACTGGTGAGAAACGGTAGATGTTCCAAACCTTGCAGATATCCTTCAACCTTCCCTCTGCCAGAGCCTTGCTCTTACCGTAGTTGGAAATTGGATTCAGTTCAGTGTCAGGTGTAATTAGTCCTTTCACCATACCAATGGCATCCACAGTACTGATAAACAACACTGGAACATCATGCTTAGCGCAAGCTTCAAACACATTCTCTGCACACTCAATATTGATATGCTTATACGTATCCCACGTCAGGTTTTTCATCCCTGCCGTATGTGCCAATGCAGCCAGATGAATAGCCCTATCAATCTTGTTCTCATCGAACAGACGCATCACATCATCCTTCGATCCCAGATCCAAGACCACCTGCTTCAACCTTTTATCGTTTTCGTCAGCATTTTCGTTTTTCCTCCGATCAACGCCAATGACGGTATGCCCTTTCTCAATCAGACCTTTTACAACATAGCTGCCTATCATTCCGGCAGACCCTGTTACAAGTATATTCATTACATGAAAATGTTTAAGATGTTTAAGGTGTTTAAGATGTTCAAGTACATTTCCTCTGTCTTGAACTTTTGAACCCTTGAACTATTTGAACTTAGCGCCTGAAAGGTCGCTATTCTTAATTTCCTTTATGAAGTTCATAATGCCCGCTGAAAGCATACGGCATTCTTTGTATAATTCATCATATTCTTCTTGGGTAAAGTACCCAACATCGTTGGCTCGTATAAGCTGTGAACGAACTTCACCGCATGAGCCTTTAGCGATGTATAAGAAGTTCAAGAATTCTTTATTGCCGCCTCTTTCAAAGCCTTCAGCAATATTATCCATGATAGAGCCTGCGGCAGCACGAATCTGTTGAACAAAGCGGAAGTCGTTTTTAAACTTACCTCTTTTCGTTATAGGATAAATCTTCTTCGAAAGCTCACTAGCCTTCTGGAAGATTGCTAACTCTTCAAAATCCTTTACCGCAGCCATCTTGAACTATTGAACTTCTTGAACCTTTGAACTCTCATCTGCATCAGCACGCAACTCTTCGAGTATCCAAGTCGCTTCTTTACCAACGAGAGCGTAAATGATGCAGATGACGGTATATATAATCATCTTCAGGTCATAGAAGACTCCAGCTTTCTGAACGTATGTATATTCCAGTTCACGACGTGTAGGATAAACCTTTTCCATATACTCCTTCTCATCGGTTATCTGGTCCCCGTAAATGTAGTCATACAATGCAGCTGGGCCACTCAAGCCAACCGGCACCTTGGCCGCCTCATTCCACTTCCCATAGCGGAACATATCAAACTGATCCTCTGCCACAGGCCGGGGACCGATAATCGACATCGTCCCATTTAGGATATTGATAAGTTGCGGTAACTCATCTATTTTAGCTTTGCGGATGAAATGGCCAAATGGGAATATGCGGTCTTCATCAGGTCGCAGGAAAGCCTCTGCACCTTTCTTAGGAGCTTTCAGTACCTTCATTGACCTGAATTTATACATACGGAAAGGTTTGTTCCCCTTTCCTATGCGGTTGGCCTTATAGAAGATAGGTCCCCAATCGCTGATAAGGATACCCAATGCTGTCAGCAGGAATATCGGTGAAAGGACTAATAGGGCCAACAGCGCACAGAAAAAATCAAAACACCTCTTTATTACTTTATACATAGTCATTAACTGTTTAAAATGTTCAAGTCGCCATACGGGCTGTTCAAAATGTTCAAGCACATAAACCATTGAATTTCTTAAGCTCTCTTTCTCTTGAACTCCTTGAACTATTGAACTTCTTGAACACTTGAATTTCTTTCAGGGATTTCCTTCACTACCCTCGCAGGCATTCCTGTCGCAATTGTATAGGGAGGTATACTTTTCGTTACAAGAGAATTAGCTCCCACAACAGCTCCGTCTCCAATTGTTACACCTGGCATTATCATAGAGCGCATACCAATCATACAACCTTTTCCAATGTGTATCTCACCCGTTCTGTAACCACAGAAAGCGGCATTATCCCCAACCCTGTAGTTTGATAAGTCTCTTTGATGGCAAAGAAGCCTACAATCGGATGTGATATGGGCATAGTCATCTATGTATATCATGTGGGGATGCTGCAAATCCACTCTCACAAAATCGCCTATAAACACGTTCTTGCCAACATGACAACCTATCCTTCTTAACAGCCACGGTCTCATTTTTCTTGGCATAATAGGCTCCAGTATCGCCCAGTCCATCATTGATTGTAGTGACTTTCTTCTTATATTACCAAAGAATCTACCTATAACTTGAAGAATGGAAACCTGCCCATACTCCTCTTCTGAGTAGTTAAAACCCAGAACTCTCAGCAACTTGTATGTAGTGCTTAACTTTTTCTGTTCCATCAAACATTAAAATCTATTGTATATCCATGTTTATCATTGTCAGCTTTCCAAGTGAAAACCATACAACCACCTATTTTCATATCACTAAACTCAGGTGCATAATAGCATAAATCTCCATCGCTAACAATCGTTTGTTCACAATTCTGGAGTGACACTTTTCCTATTACATTCCCCGATTTATCTTTAATCGTATCTCCTGTAACATTATATCCAGGTGCTAAATGTAGGTAACTTTTAACTGATACACCATCCTGAGCTTTCACAGTATCCACGACCTCCATCTTTCCGTTATTCAATGCAATTCGCCTCTGGTGTTCTTCACCAAGATAATTCCTATAACCTCCTTCCACGAATCCGTTGCCCATAGTTCCGTGAACACGTGAAATTCGCTTCGCTACACGGAACCCATCCCAGCATTGAGACTGATCATGTCCGTTTATCTCCACTGTATTATGTGCACAGGTCTTTCTATAATACTTTCGCAAATTGCCTTGATACTCGTAAGTTCCAGAGTTCACAAACAACGGTTTTCCGTCAACAGATAGCTCAAAACTCAAACAATCGCAATGTCCGTGAGCAGGCTGATAGTTAACCCCTATTTTTCCTGCATCAAATATTAGAGTTATGTTGTCATCATATAGCTTATAATAACCACTTTCTTCAAAAGCATCCTTTTGTTCTGGCTTTATGTTAAACTGCTTCTCTGCAGCTAAGCATAGCTGCTTGCAGGTTTTAGCGACATTATCACCTGCATCATTAAACAACGGAGTCCTGCCCGTACCTTTCTCCAGCGAATAACAAGCAGCCGTCATTTTCTGTATAAAAGGCATTAACCAATCACATTCAGGAAATTCAGGCTGTTTTGTCAGCATCCCAATTCGCATCAGATCTTCTAATATCAGTTTATGATACATCAGCGACAACTCATAATGCACACCATCTGCCAAAATCTGCTCCTCACACTGGTCCTTGAATGCCTTCAGATACCCTTTCAGTTTCTGTTCATCCTTAAACAGATAGGAAGCGATAATCAGAGCCTTCAAGTCCTCAAAGTAGTGATTGGCCAGCAAATGCTTCTCCTGATGCTCTTGCAAATACTGATACTGTGAATACAGTTCGCAATAAACTTTCTGCCTAAATGCATCTTCTACTGCATCCCCAAACAATTCCAGTGCTATTAACACATTGGGAATATGCAAAGCCATCGTATAGGCAGACTTCACATCAGCATGAGCCGCCAGATAATCCTCATAACACTTCTTGAACAACTCCCACCAAACGACATCCTTTGTTCGCTGGTATTCCGATGCCAATGCTATACCATATTCAAAGTAATAGACATTGTTATATATCAGCGGTTTCAGACTCTTGGTATAGCTTGGTGCATAATTCAAGTCCACCTCCTGATTCAGCAGGCAAACCTTCCCCTTCGCCATCCACACCGGCTTAAACCGCTCTATTAACAGCCCATCACAGTCCAGTTCAGGTATAGCAATCCTCACCTCCCTGTGCTCTCCATGCAGATCCTCAAAATATACCCTTCCCTTCTTCTTGAACCGATTCAATACTTGATAAGTAACCTGTATCGGTTTCAGATATTTAGCAGTATTCCAAACTAAAGAATAATTAATCACTTGAACTTCTTGAACTTTTGAACTCTTAAACTTCTTGAACCCTTGAACCCTTGAACCTCTTGAACTATTTTTCGAGTATCGAAATATACTTCTCCGTCAGTTTCTCCAGCGTATTATTCTCAAGAATATACTTCCTTGCATTTGCACCATACTTCGCCCTTTCATCAGGAGTCATATTATATACCTTCTCAATGGTATCAGCAAACGCCTGACCATCAAACGGCTCAATGCAGATACCAGCACCCGAAGTTTCAACATTATGGTGTAGTTGATACGTACCATAGATAATCACAGAGTCGCTATACATATACTCGTTAATCTTATTCTTCGAGGCATCATACTGATACGACTTCCTGTTGCCCTTTATCGCCAGCTGTACCAAACAGATTTGCGCACGTCTAAGCAATGGTGGAATAAGTTCTTTACTGATACGTCCACCTATATACACGTTCTTCAATTGTTGCTCTTCCTGATACTTCAACATACCGTCCTTAGCATCTCCAGTGCCCAAGAACACGAACTTAATGGGGCTACCCTTCTTTTGCAGTATATTTGCAGCCTGTAACATATCGAAAACGCCCTCATAGTCTTTATAGAATCCGGTGAACACACAAAGGAAAGAATCTCCAATGAAGTCCTTGATCTCTGCTGGCAGTTCTTCATAACGTTTGGCATTCTCATCAAACTTCTCGGTAAACATGGGCTGGTCAATCCAGATGGTTTTCTCCTTGGGGAATCCCAACTTGTCACAGATATACTTATCACCCTTTGACATGGAGTAGATAATCTTCTCTGCACGCTTGTATGCCCACTTCTCCAACCAGCCAAAGAACATAGCACGAGGATGCTTGGGACTCAGCCCTTTGTTGTCAATCCAGGATGCAGGCCACAGGTCACGCACCTCTGCAAAGAAACGTGCTTTAAAATGCTTTGCTGCTCTATATGCAGCCACCCATGCAAATGGATGGATCGAGCAACCCACCACAACATCCGGTTTGCCGTACTTCTTTGCCAGCTCATCTCTGTGTCTCTTAACTGCATGAACAAATGACAAAGTGCTGCCAAATCCACGCCTCCAACCATCATTGGTTTCATAAGGCATTGTCTTTACGTAGGCATAATGAGCCATGGGGTTGATTTCCGTCACAGTACATTCCCCCTCTGTCAAATACTTCTTGGTGAAGTGCGAGAACGAAGATGCAATCACCAACACATTATACCCCTTTGCCGACAGTCCATTGGCAAAGTCATATTGTCTCGAAATGCCACTAAACCTCGGTTCTGAGGAGTAGTGATCTATAATCCAGATATTCATTGTATTTATTTCATTGTATTCGTTTTCCCAGTCCCGCAAAGCCAAGAAAGGATTCTGGTATGCGGTAGTACATAGTTACAAATTAATAGCGTTATCAGTATATTTCCAACAACAATACTGGTAACAATAATAATGGGTGAAGTTATATGCATCCTTGTACAGACGACATATCTAATTGCTGTCAATAGGAATCCATTAAACAAGTAGAGTTGAAGTGAATATGTGCTGCAATTTGCAAGAAGTCGTTCTGTCCATTTCAAGAGTATTGAGCCTTTATCTACCAGCAGCAACAAATAATGAGCAATAACATACATGGTCACACACATAGCGATAGCTCTAATAAATGTCAAAAAGTAGGATTCCCCATCTCTAAATATAGAACCTAGCCCAACGTAAACACCCAATGATACAAAAAGGATGACAACGTTCAGCCAATGCACTTTAGCTTTCTCAGATTTGATAAACAGCATTACATATCGGCCTGTCACAAAGAATGGCACATAGTAGAAGAAGCGGTTCAAATTCAAGAAATGTGTAACATCTACGAATTCACAAATAATAGCACAGGCTACTGCAAATAGTATTTCTTTCCACGGCTTGTTACATACCTTCTCGACCCAGGGATAGATGAGAAAAAGGATAAACAACGCATAGAGGAACCAGTAACTGCCGCCATAAAACAACAACTTATTTATGCCCCCCCCAAGTGAGTAACTCTTGTTAACCGCATCTATCCCAACAACATGTAGGACAAGGGAGATTATACCAAAGAACAGGTATGGTACCAGAATTCGCTCCGTCTTCTTCTTTAAATAAGGTATATAACTCTTACAATGATAAACCGTCCCACATAATAGGAAAAACAATTCCATGTGAAAGGAGTATATCCAATTATGCAACGACACGCACCAAGGAACATCATGTATATCTACTGGATGTACAATAAATGCATGCCCCAATACGACCAGCAAGATTGCGAAACCACGTAATACATCTATCTCTCTTATTCTCATTATTACCGCCATTATTTATAATTTGATTTGTCTTTTACAAGCAGGTTAATCTTTCCATTAATTGTACGAATGGGGGCCTCCAACTGTTCAAACTTAAAATTAATGGCCACGTTTGTAGAATCAAACATCTCTTCTGCTTTTGTGATAGAGACTCCATCTTTTGGAACGTAGTAAATGATTGCTGCCCCCTTCTCTTTCTGGCAGACCTGTATATGTTTACAACTATCAAAGAGAGGATGATGGCGTCCCATGATTAGACCAGTAAGGGAAATTCTCTTACCATTCTCGTCAACAATAAATTGTCCGCTCCTTCCCTCAAATATATTGAACGAAGCCAGTATGCCATTTTTATACTCGGGATTATCTATCAGGTCGTGTGTATTGTACCGTATGAGCGGGGATGCCTCATTGTCGTATGCAGTTCCAATTAAACTATAGTGTCCGCTCTCATCAGGAATTACCTCTGTATAACCATACGTCTGGAATGGAACGAACTTGAACTTTTCATCAGTTTCACAAGCCATTACACAACCTTCTGTATGTCCGTAAAAAGATTGAGTCTTTACATCAAATACTCTTTCAATCACATCCCTGTACATTGGATAAGGATACTCTGAAACCAGAAACACACCTTTCAACTTTCCTTTAAGTATGTTCAATAGTTCTGTATCCTTTTCACAATACTCTGCAAATTCTGCAATGACACTTGGATAACCATGTAAGTAATAACAGGAAACTTTCCTCAAAAGCTTCTTAATTGAAGGTGCAACTTCAGTAAGTGGCTTATAGATGTCAATGCTCACGCAATGACGTGCAAATTCATAGACGGCACCGTCTTTCACTTTATTCTGCCCGACAAAAAG
>JAEEGL011273061.1_pt1 | contig 12426 bp, 7 predicted proteins | sample 9134231 | NCBI WGS metagenome assembly JAEEGL01 (sample SAMN16246548, study PRJNA631951) | gut metagenome | biome: gut microbiome; feature: rumen; material: fiber-attached | host: Bos | place: Iran: Karaj | collected 2018-10 | reverse complement strand
CCGCCGCGCACATAGTCATGAAAAAGCTCCATGTTTTGGCGGAACTCCTCAGCTTTATCGGGGAGAGTGTCATACCGAAAAGCACGATCTACCCGCTCCTCGGGAGATAGCTCTGTTGTCTTGTCAAGGAGCATAACCATGCGATATAGGAAAATGCAGTTTTCGCGCTCATTGGCAAAAGCATCTGCATAAACACGGGCGCGGTCATCTGAAGATGTATCACGCTTCGCTATGCGGTTATAGAGGAGGCCAAATACAGCGGCGTTCATATAAACATCGATGTAGCGTTCGAACAGCCTTGCTGCTGTGGGGTTGTCCGGGCTTTGGTCATCCCGAGCGTTTTTCTTTGCCAGAAACTTTAGATACGTGGCATGCTTGCCGTTGATTGTATAGTCGTTTTCAAACATGACGCCACCCCCTTAGTTAAGACGAGTAAAGGTCTCACTGATCTTATCCAAGTGATACCTCTTGCCAACTCGGTCATTCATAACCGGCTCCGCATAGTTCCAGTCTTTTTGCATCACGAACATAATGACTTGTTCGGCAATCTCAGGAAGAACCTTGGAGATATTTGCCGTGTGGGTTTCGTCGGCATTTGAGAATGGAGCGTCCATTACCAGCGGATACGGCTCAGATGAAAGATTGATACCATTCTCGGAACTGTCCGTAACGATTTTGCCTTTTGCCAACGCAACCAGCCCTGCAATGAAAGCAAAGTTTTTTACGCGATTGGAACCTTCGGATTCACCAGCAGCGATTTCTCGATCCGCGATGGTGGTCAGAAGCTCCACATGATACTTTGCATCAATAGCAACGCGGCGATGACCGTGGTACATCCGCTCAAAGATTTCATTGACCTTCGTTTCCAAATCCTCACGAATGGTGAGTTCCTTTTCCTTGTAGGTTTCCTCAAGCCACTCCCGAATTGTTTCCGCATATGCAATCAGTTCCATTGCCTGACGGTTTTTTCCGGAAACTGCCGTAAGGGAGTCGTAAATCTTCTTGTAGCGATCAATGTCATTTTTCTGAGCGCCGTCCTCACGGTTCAGACGATCCTTTTTGGAATGTAGATCACGGAGTCGGACTCGAATATCGGCAAGCTCGGATTCATATTGCCGCATATTCTCTTTACCAGAGATTTGATCGCTTATAGTCTGCAATTCATCTTCCCAATCCTGAATGCGTCCTTTTGAGCGGAGAATTGCCTTATATCGCTCATCTAGACTGTCGTATGTACGCTCTGCCGGACGAGAAAAACCATTGAGTTTCTCCCGATAATGCCGCACGGTGTTTCCAATAGACTCGGGGGGTACATAGGCCAACTCTTCCATCAGGTGTTGATAGGCTTCGTTGCCCTCATGTATTTCCTGCCCGCATATACAGCGGCCTCGTTTGATAAGCTCCATTATCGTAGGTTTCGTTAAATCGCGGATGCCCTTATCATCCACTTTAACTTCTTTAAGAAATGCGCTCGCTGTACTGAGGAGTGGCTGTGCAAAGAAAGAGAGTGATCCAGCACTAAACTCCCGGAAATATGCTGAGATTGCGTCAGCAAGAGCCTTGCGCTCGATAGCAATCCTTCGATCAAGATCTTCCTTCTTTTTCTGGAGCGCGGTGGTAGTTTGATTGTCTCGCAGAATTGCGTCAAGCTGTTCTTTACGGGCATCGTACTGATTGATCTGCGAATCACAATCCTCCAGTTGCTCTGCAATGGCAGAGCGTTTTGCCTCTGCCGTCTGAATACGATTCAGGGCTTCCTGCGCCTTGGCGTCACCATCTAAATCCATGCTGCCATACAGTTTGCCAATAACAGTCGTCTTCTTGGCACGATCACCCAGGTGCTTGATCGCGCTATCCATAATCGATAAACCGAGCAAACCTTTGACAGCCTCAGCGACATCTCTTCTCGTGCTGATACTGCTAACACGTTCTGTATCAAAGAAGAAGTACGTGGACAGATCTTCAGGCAAGATGTTGTTGATCACGTTATCGACATGAGCTGCCTTGACTGACTCGGTCTGCCCATCTTTTTGCTTATAGGATACTTTGATGGTCGGAACGCTCTCGCCCCGGACATTTCCATTTGCGCAGTTGTATCTTTGCGTGCGGGTGATGATATATTCTGTGCCATCATGTAAGACCGTTATTTCGACCTCTACAATCTGCTGCTCACCATTGCGCATCTCCTCAGAAAGCTCATAATTGAGGAGAAAATCCGGGCGCTGATCAAAATTCACCTTGCCATAAAAACACCAGTTAAACGCCTGCAGGAGCGTAGTTTTGCCGAAAGTATTATCACCAAGGATGATGGTGACATTCTTTTCGGGATCACAGGAGAAATCAACCTTTGTGGTACCACGGAACTGCCGGAAGTTTTCCATTCTTAAAGTTTTTATCAGCATATCCCGTCACCTCAGTAATTTTTCTTTGCTTCATCCATGATGATGCGCCGGATTGTTTCCACCATCTGATCATTGTTCTTTTCCCTTGTCTTGAGGTTTTCTTGTTCTGCTTTGAGTATCTTGTACTTCATGGCGTTAAGGCGCTTCTCCTGTACTTCTTTCTCGCTAGACATACTCCTCGACCTCCTCTGTAATGATATCGCTTTCGATGTCATAACTTCTTTGAATTGACGAAATTAAAGAGTCGGAATCGAATGGGTTTTCCGCTATCGCAGCAAAGTCCTTCATTCGGATGATTTCCCGCTTCGCCAATGACCTTACGCTTTCTATTACATCCGAGCCATATTTACTCACTTCATCCAGCGGCACAGGCAATGTGATGAAATCAAAGATCACTGCGTGGTGTTTGCCAGGAAACTTTCTAAGCACTCTGCCACGGCGTTGCACATATTCCTTTGGGTTGGTACTGCTGGCCATAATAAAGGCAGTACGGATACTCGGAATATTGACACCTTCATCCAAGCAACGGATGGCAACGAGTGCCTGTAGGTGTGTGCCCTCTGCAAAGTCCGCCTTAATACGCTCACGTTCTTCTGCATTCTCTTCCGAAGTAAACTTTGTGACACGCATCTTTAGATCGTTTCCAAGCATTCCAGCCACAATATCGATTTGACGAGCTTCCTCGATTGGCGGCTTGCCTTCTTGGTAATCAACATCGTGCATTGTGGTGGCACCACAATAGACGAGAATCTGGTTGTCGTCCTTATACTCCTTCATCAAATGCCGAAGTGTGCCGATTTTATCGGCAGCTCCAGCCACGATTCGTGCTCGCTTTATCAGGAGCATTTTTGCGTATTCACTGAGCTTTACTTTGCCGTCTTTATCGGCGTGGATATTTTTTCGAATCTTACTTGTGAGTTCGAGATAATCGCCGAGTTCTTCTTCGTTCAAAGAAACAGGGACAGGATGATAATAATACGGTGTAAGCATATCATTATCGATTGCATCTTTTAGCGAGTACTCTATGCACTTTTCACCAAAGTAATCATAGAGTTTTCTAGTACCTTCAGGATCTCCATGCCGGTCAATCGTCGCTGAAAGAGCCAGCCGATACGGAATGTGAGGCAACAACGTCTGGCTAAGATTCTCTGCGCCGAAATTATGCGCTTCATCAACAACCAAAACGACATTTCCATTCAGCTTCGCCATCAAGTCTTGGACATAGTCGATGGAGAACGTGGCGTTAGTTGAAACCATACAGAAATGTTCTTGTATTCCAAGATTGAAACTGGTAACTGCGGTTTTAAGGCGATCTCGCCAGTTTTTCTGTGAAGAAGCTGAGTAACAGACTATCGGTTTCATTCCGAACGCAACGATATCTTCTTTCCACTGCTCAACCAGGTGTTGATATGGACAGATGATTATCACCGCAAGGTTTTGATTTTTATCCGCAAAAAGGCGAGAAACAGCTGCAAGTGCCGTATAGGTTTTTCCCGTGCCAGTTGCCATATCGAAAATACCGACATAGTTCCGGTTAGCCCATTCTTTTATGGCATCCATTTGATATGGGCGCATGTGGATATACGAGGGTATCATCGGCCCAACAGGAATATTCGGTTCATCAACGGGAGAAACATCCGCCACAAAGGAGTCATCGTCGAGATGAGTATCAATGCGATCATTCACTCTGTAACGGCGGAGAACCTCTTCCTTTACGTCAGGAAAATCTATTACTCTGATGCTCGGCTCATAATCCTCCCACATTGCGCTGAACGCAGACTGTTTGGTATATACTCGGTCCGCGTCCTGCGTCCATGAAGCAAACACATCAATAGCTTCGTAGTTGCTTGTGAACGCATTTGCACTTTCGTTCATAGAACCGGAAAACGCTATGATATTACCGTCACCATCGTACATTAGCCCGAGCTTCTCGTGGAACATGCCAACGGTATTATCGTCCTCCAAGAAGGCGATCTTTATATCCAAACGCCCTGCCGCAATTAGATTGCTTAGCAGATTGAGCCTTGCTTCTTCAAACTTTCCCTTCGGTTCTCTAAGTTCACGGAGTAGCGCTTCTTTGATCACCTCGTCCCGACGTCGAATACCGTCGTTGATCGCTTCGATATCTTCGGGCGAGAGGCGCGGTGAAGCAATCATTTGGATAGAACCGCCGTTCTCAATAAGCCCGCATATTCCTGCTGTGAGGGATAGCAGCGCTGAGGAGGAGAAGAAACCCACTGCACGTTTGTATATGATTGCCTGTTTAAGAACGGGATTATAGAAATCGCGGATCACATTATCGAGTCGTGATCTATATTCCGGTTTTAGTTCAATATCTCGGAAACTCATGATTACCCGCCTTTACAATTCCGCTTCAATGTCGTCAAGAGCATTCTGTAATTCGGCAAAGTCTATTTCGCTAGTCATGGAGTTTACACTTAACCGAATTGTCCCTGTCGGATAAGTGCCAAGGAACTGATGAGCTTTAGGCGCGCATTGTAATCCTGTTCGGACAGAGATGTTGCGCTCAGCGAAGATACTGCCCGCGCTATCGCTGCTGATTCCATTGATTAAGCAAGAAACAATGCCAACATACTTGCGGCTTTCCACATTGCCCACCACGGTAAGGAATCTATAATCTGACAACAGATTGAGTAACCTTTGCCGCTGCTCTATTTCCTCTTGATACAACCGTTCAACCGTACGTCTATTTATCCATTTGAGCGCAGCATTCAAGCCGGCGACGCCAGCAATGTTCAGGGTGCCCATTTCGTACTTTTCTGGAAGACTGTCAGGCATGTTCTGATTTGCCGAATCGTATCCAGTACCGCCAAAAAGGATCGGAGGAAGTTCAGCTGTTGGACGCATCACAAAACCGGATATTCCGGTTGGCCCTAGGAGCGTTTTGTGCCCGGCAAAAACAGCGTAGTCAACTGTTTCTAGCCCAACATTTAGGTCGACAAGCCCTGCTGTTTGCGCCATATCAACAAGTGTGACAGCGCCATATTCTTTAGCCAACGTAAAGATATTCTCAATGGGAGCTACCAGCCCGATTACGTTGCTGGCGTGAGAGACGATTACGAAATCAGGACGATTGGCATCAAACTGATAACGCATCCGTTTCAGATCGTATTCAAGGGACTGCGAAACGGCAAGTTCAGACACGGTGATCTGACCAAGTTGCTCAAAGTGGCGGAGTACACGAGTAACGGCATTATGTTCAAAAGGACTTATGAAAATACTTTTGGCACCACCAGCAATTACACCCTGAATAATCATGTTGAGGGCAATCGTAGCAGTTGGAGTAAAGATCACTTGTTTCGCAGGGCAATGCAGCAATTCCTGAAGAAGTTGTCTAGTCTCATCAATAATTGATTTGGCATTGTTGGCTAGAGCATAATCACCACGTCCTGCACTTCCCCCATGATTGCGATAGAAGTTGTCCATGAAGGAATAGACCTCATCTGGCTTTGGATATGTCGTTGCAGCGTTATCAAAATACGCCATCTGGTATCCCCCTCAACAGAGCTTCTTTAGCACTTCCATTAGAATTTGCCGCTTTTCCTGTTCTGAGATAGAGTGTCCCATTGCTTCAAGTGCCGCAGTAATTTGATTGAATAAGAGTTTTCCCCGCGCTGACACCTCGACTTTGTCAAAGCGCCTCGTAGTGCTTGTACCTTCTTCGTCAGCAAAGGTGACCTGATAACTAGAGGTGTCATTGATGGTTTCGGCAACAACGCTGCTATGGAAGTCCTTTGCTGTTTTCATATAACGAGCAAGGGCGTCAGAGTATTGTTTTCTAGTTTTGCTATCCCAATCTTCGAGCCGTAGGCCAGTTGCTAATTTCGCGAGGCGAGTAATGAACATATCTTCGTCATTTGTTATGCTTTTCAGGTGTTGCAAGAAGCGATCAGTTCCATCTGAAAAGAGCTGCTCAAAACTTTTGGGATCAAGCCGATCACACCAATCCTTTGCTGCATCCGCAAGCGAAATCTTTCTTGCCGCATTCCGGTCACTTTTCGGCAGAAAAGCATCGGTGGTTTCTTTGATTAGGCTTTGCTTCAGTTCAATTAACAGGCCGTCGAATACCGCTTTTGACGCAATAATGTCCGTGGCGGCGTCCGCATAGTCTCCGTGAGAATCGACTGCTTCCGGCAACTTTTTAAACAGCAGGTCAGAGCTGCTGGTATTTTGCCGAAGGAGTTTCATCATCTCCAACTGTCGCCGCACGAGTTTCTCGCCGTTGGGTTTCTGCGTACTTTCTTTGGAATACTTGGGCAAAGCCATATACCAGCGTCGCATCGCATTCGCCACATAGTCATATGAATTGCTGGATTTTTCAGCCTCCACAACATAGTCACTGAATGCATCGGATAACCTGGCAATGTATCGCTCTTTCTCCGGATTCCAATCCAAATACTCCAGAGTAAAGCTGCCTGGATCGCTATTGATCTGAACTAGCACATCCACACTCGTCTGGACAGGCCCAAAACGATCATTGATTACAGTCTGCTGGCGATAGTTGTGCATGACCGCAGCAACATAGATTGGAATCAGGCCAGAACGCAGACCAATGTGGTATTCCGGTGAAGTCAAGCGTTCATATAGTACAGCAAAACTGATTTGCCCGTTTTGGCGTGCTTCAAGGATGAAGTTTTCGATTGTTTCAAGAAGATTGCGCATGGTTTCATCTTTTGGACGGAGACTGATCTGAGAAACCCCTCCGGCTTCGCTCCAGATTCCCGTCCGCAAGAGTGTACTACGCATAATGGAGACATCCTGCCCAGTGCCGGAAAGACCAAGGTTTGGCTCCAACTCACTCCTAAGTAGCGCGCTGACGATTTTGTTGCGGCTATTCTGTGCAATGCTCGTAATATCATTCTTATTGACAGCCTCATTATTGATCACTGGAGTGAGAGCGTAAACAGTATCGCAAATTCTGGACATGACCTCAGTAAGACCAGATTTCCGGCGGATATTTAGCTCCTCACCATTATGAATGTATACCGAGTGATAACTCTCGGGATGTGTGTATGATCCAATGAATCCTTTAATAATCTCCTGCAAATCCTCAAACACGACTTCGTATTCATCGAATAGCACTGGATCATCTACGGCATGGTCTCTTAATTCTGTAACTGCAGCATATTCTTGAGCTACTGCATCAATGTCCCTGTAATGCTTGGGGAGCACGAAAATATGCCTCTCACAGCCAATGCTAGAATCTTTAATGATACTCGCAATCTTTTCGCGCTGCTCCTCATCCTGGGGGATGATCCCATAGATAATCCCATCGGCATCAATCGGTTCGCTCTTAATATTCCAATCGACATCCTCAGTGACTTCTGCGCCTGATATGAACTGGAACGCAAAAAACCTCGTCATTTCATGAGCGTCATTGTAGCGAGACGGATACATGAAATTATCAAAGTTCGAGGCATTAAGAATGTCCTTGGTCGTATTTTTCCCCGACTGAGACTCTATTTGATCGTGGATTTTCTGTTGGATATCAACGCCGGAAGTTTGTTTAAGACGTAGATAATCATTGCTCCGTTTGATGTAAATAACGAATTCTTCTTCAATCAGGTCGGTGATCGCCTGTTCTATTTCGCTTACATCATAGGCTCCCGAATAGATACCAATGAGTTGTTCCTTTGTTGGATTCAGGCGCTCGAACTGCTCAAGAATATAGATCAGTGAGATCGTCTTGACGATTTTGCTGCCAAGCGTATTCTCGGGTAGCTGGTTCAGAATCGTGCTTGTCAGCACAAAGGTGTCGTGGATATCTCCGGCATACACTTCTTTTTGGAAGAGAGGCTCAAAGTAGTCATAGATTTGGTCGGGAGTGACAAGTGAAAAATCATTTTCATATCCGTCCAGGAATGCAGCAAGTGTAGATGTGCCTTCCGCTGACAGGAAAGTGAAAAGAGTCCGCTCATTTTGCGCAACTCGCTCAGACAACCGGGGCAGAATAAAGGTCGAGACTGGGTGGAGGGGGAAGCATCCTCTGATAGCAGTTTCTATTTCTCCCTGCGCATCCGTAAACATTTGGTGATTCTTATAACGAGAAAAAAGTGCTTCAAAATCGCGTGTGTGTTCATCGCAGAACCTGCTCCAGTTCGGTTCTTCATGCTGAATGACAGAAGAAATGATTTCATAGGTCTGCGAGAAGTTGTTGTTCATATGGATGTGCTTGAAGCGTTCCGATACTCCGCGCCATCCATCAGTCTTTTCCTTAGGGAGCTTGTCGATATAGTTGGAGATCTCCTTATGAGATATCAACATCATGTGCAGTTGAAGCGGCCCACTCCGGCAGCACTTTTCCGCGAAGTCCTGAAGCATTTTTGTGTCGCTGACGGAGGCGTCGGTTATATTGGCCTCCAGGAACTTGCTGAATTCATCATAGACAACATAGATGCCAGAATATCCCTTGGGCCTGAGACTCTTTGCAACGCTTTCATAGAGATCAACCACATCAAAGCCTAAGAACGGATTGAAGATACTTCCAGATGTAAGCTTCGGATAAATCTGCTCAAAAGCACCGTAGGTGGCAACGTCATAGTTTTCTAGCTGGTCGATAAACACCTCAACTGGGGTGTCGATTTCTTTTTTGAATCGCTCAAAGGTTTCCGGGAATTCTTTCTGCCAACGCTTGATTACTCCGATTGCCGCTTTGTAGTTAGTTTCCGGCATGGCACTTATAAGGTCATGCTCTGAAAGCGTCCTCTGCAACGAAAGCAAGAACGCTTGGGTTAAGCTAGTATTGCTCCCGCTGATCACGACCGGGAGGATTCTGTTATCACTCTCATAGTAGTTTTGAACAAGTCGATAGAGCCTCGAATTATCCTCAATCCGCGGCATCAGCTTTTCAAATAGAGCCATATCCCTCTTCATCAGAATGGAGAGAATTGTCAGCACAATATGGGATTTTCCCTTGCCATACGCACCGATCAAGACTCTTGCTCGATCTGTTGAGGTAGGGTTGATACTGAGAAGGATATCTTCCAAAAGACTGAGCGCAGATTTTGTCGGTATGAAGTTTTTGAGCTTATCGTCGCTGCCGAGATCATACCCAATATTAACTGAGTACTGAAACCCAGACGCGACAGAAATCATATCTCTCATCTTGCGTTCTCCTGCTCTTGTTCGTCGATAGACGCATAGAAACGCTCGACGCAGTCGTTGAAGTCGAGGTCTTCTTGTATAGTAATTACATCCAAGCCAGCCGTGCGGTTGATCTTAATTAAGCCCATTCTCTCAATACGATAAAGCACATCTAGCATCGTAATGGAGTCAAGATTGAACACCTTCCCGATGTTTTTGGGCGCGGTTAGGATCTCGTTCAAACTAATCTCTTTTCGCCCATCGGCATTCTTAACAATAACCGCGAGCATGACGTAAGGATTAAGCATATCACTGGCCGGCGTGCTTTTCTTATAGGTCTTTTTTCTTTTGTTCAGAATATCTACAAGCCCAAGTTCACCAAAGGGGCAATCGATATTGTTCTCTGGTGATACCTTCGTCGGGTTAGATTTGTACCGAGGAAGGTATGTGTTGATGATGCATTGGAAATCTTCATTCAGCGAACGAATCGCATAGTCGGTTTCGTTGTCTCGCATTTTTATATACTTTTGCAGTGCCGATACGAAATCTTCCCTGGAAAACTCCGACATGGAAAATTCATTGAAGAAAAAGTACCAAGCAGTTGCTTCATCTGCTTGTGAGGCGAGGCAATACTGCAAGAGGCAAAGCGTTCCAAGTTCTTCGATATAGGTATCATGCTGGTAAACCAACTCGCCAAGATCGGTGAAATGCTGTGTCTTTCTACCGCGGTCCGGTTCCTTTGTAAGACCAACCGCTTGGAGCCAATACCGGAGTGCCTTGACCATGTTTGCACCAATGCCAAGTACATCCATCGGGTTTTCGTCATGGGAGATGAAAACATCTGGTTTATTGGAGACACAGCGCATGCCCTTGCTGAGCCAGCCTTTTCTTATGAAAAACGTATCATGAGCTCTGAATTTCATTGGCATTGCCATGCCCTCCAAACATTACTTTGTGCGCAGATACTTGTCCATCATGCAACCGCCGTCAAGGTATTTTGCGGTCATGCACATTTTGCAGTGAACACATTTCCTTGGGTCGATGTAGTAACTGTCACCGATGATTGAAATTGCGCCTTGTCTGCAGATAGACTCACATTTGAGGCATTTCCTGCAGGCGTTAAACTTCCTGATCTGGTAACCGACCATCCGCTGCAAATCGTCATGATCCAAGACATTCATCGTTCTGACTTTGACAGCGTAATCATACCCGTCCTGGTTAAATGGCTGGATGGACACGATTGGAACGCTAGACTTTGAATCAAGAATAATGGTCTCTCGAAGTAGTTTCTTGCCAAGCTCCGGGGCAACCCTTCCAAAAGGCACAAACATACCGACCAGTTCATCATCAAAGGGCCGTACCAGGCGGTATATCTTAGCGTGATCCTCTGTCGTGCAGTTTGTAAAACGAATTTTCACATCGCCTGCCGATGCAAGGCCATTCCCGCCTTGGCGAGCTTTCCATTTCCCGCTATCGACATAGGTTTCTGGATCGGGCTTGCCAATCTTCTTTGCAAAGTCCACGAGGAACTCCCGCCACTTCTTTGATTCCTCTGGCATGTAGATTCGAGAGAGAAACTGCGCCCGTTGATTGTTATTGGGGCAACACCAGCAACCAACGCGATCATAACCAAGCCGATACGCATCGTTAAAATCAACTTCTTCTGCCAGCATATAGAGCCAAATGTCGATGTCTTTCCAGAAGAAGATGGGAGAGGCTACGGTCTGCTGCTGAATCTTGACGGACTCGGCATCATCCTCGATGCGGTTATATTTACTTCGGCTGACAGATTCAGACTTTCTAATCCCGTAAAAGGTCAATATCTGCTGACTGCGGTACATGCTGTTTATGACTCTCGTGATCGGCCCAGTCTTAAACATGGAGCAGCACCAGCGCATCATTCTCGCTGGCGGGCCGATGTCCTTGCACACATCATAAAACACTTGTTCGTCGTTCTTGGCGATCTGGAAGATCGCCAAGGGATGCGACTCCCTATATCGATTCGCATATTCAATGGTGGTCGGGAACTCAAGTGTCGTGTTGCCAAAAATGTGAACCAGACTAGGATTGCTCAAGGCTTTTGTCACGACATCTGCCGTTACCGTTGAATCCTTGCCGCCCGAAAACGAAATAATCAAATCTTCTTCTTTATACTTCGCAGCAGCATTTCGCACGAAGGAGTATGCTTCGTCTTTAAGATAAGCCAGTCTGTGTTGGTTGGCGGTGATAAAGAGCCGGATGTTTTGCTCAAAGGGACCGTAATCTATACTACTTTTAGCAGATGTGAGCTGCTTAAAAATTGCATCTGTATCTGCTTCTTCAAAGGCTTTGACTGAGATCGTGATTGCTTTGCCATCTATATAGTATCGACTATTCACTGCCCATATTGATTGGTTCATATATGCCGTGGGCTCTTTGCCAAGCAGGAGCGCAAGCAATAGTCTTTCTTCTGGAAATACTGGTCGTAAATCAGTTGAGATATAGCGTGTCTTTCGACCACAGATAGGGCAGACGCCTTTTTCAGCAGCCGTTGTAAGGTGAATAATAGGTATCGCGCAATTCCGACACCAGTAGATCTCGACTGGCACGTCTTCTACTGTTTCCGATCCACAAACAGGGCAACGCGATTCATTTGTCTCTAAATTGCAGTTCTTGCACCACATACGACAACCTCTTGCCTTAGTCTTTCAGCAAAGTCGCTCATGAGATTCGCACTTGGGAATTGTTGGTGATCAAGTCCTAATCTGATCCGATCTTATTATCTGCTTTAAGGTGTCCCATAAAACGGACTCAATCTATATCAGGTACGATCAGGTACGATCAGGCACGATTTCAACAATCTCATCTAGGGTGCAATTAAGTGCTTTGCAAATCTTGCGCAGGACCTCAGTTGAGACGTCTCCGCCTTTTCCCATCTTTG
>JAEEGL017328672.1_pt1 | contig 12427 bp, 11 predicted proteins | sample 9134231 | NCBI WGS metagenome assembly JAEEGL01 (sample SAMN16246548, study PRJNA631951) | gut metagenome | biome: gut microbiome; feature: rumen; material: fiber-attached | host: Bos | place: Iran: Karaj | collected 2018-10 | reverse complement strand
TCAGGTAGTTTTATTTCGTTTAAAACTTTTTTAGATATATTATTCAAACAATAAAATTTCACTTTAAATACCTCGCTTCAAATTCTTTCATAAATTCAACAAGATTTTTAATACCCTCAACAGGCATAGCGTTGTAAATTGACGCCCTCATTCCGCCTACTGCTCTGTGTCCCTTGATAGAGATAAGATTATAATTCTTGGCTTCATTTACAAATTTTGCGTCAAGATCTTCATTACCTGTCCTGAACGTAACGTTCATCATTGATCTGCAATTCGGTTCTGCTGTTGCTATATAATTTGAACTATCAAGATAATCATACAAAATATTTGCTTTTGCCAAATTTTTTTGTTTCATTGCTTGCAGTCCGCCTTGATTTTTGATCCATTTAAAGACTTTTCCGCAAACGTAAATACTAAACGTATTAGGAGTATTATATAAACTGTTCGCATCAACCTGAGTTTTCCATTTGAGCATAGTAGGAACCAAGAAAGGAGAATCATCAGAAATCAGATCTTCTCTTATAATAGCTACAACCATTCCGGCAGGACCGACGTTTTTCTGTACACCTGCATAAATAACTCCGTATTTACTTACGTCAACCGGCTCGGATAAGAAACAAGAGGACTGATCAGCAACTAAAGGAAGCCCTTTTGTATCAGGAAGTTGCTTGAATTTAGTACCGTAGATAGTATTATTTTCACATATATATACATAATCAGAATCAGGATGAATCTCAAGATTGCTGCAATCAGGAATATATGAAAAAGAACGATCTTTACTTGAAGCAGTAACGTAGCATTCACCAAATCTTAAAGCTTCTTTATATGCTTTTGTAGAAAATTCACCAGTAAGAATATATTCAGCTTTTCTGTTGTGCATAAGATTCAACGGTACAGCTGCAAATTGCTGGCTTGCACCTCCCTGAACAAAAATAACTTTATAATTATCAGGAATATTCATTATTTCTTTTAAATCACTGATTGCATTATTAAGTATCTCTTCAAATGGTTTTGATCTATGAGACATTTCCATCACAGACATACCTGTATTATTATAATCTAACAACTCTTTCTGAACTTCTGTAAGAACTTCAATAGGAAGCATAGCCGGGCCAGCAGAAAAATTATAAACTCTTTCCATATTCCACTCCATTTAGTAATTTTTTTTGAATTATATAATAAATAAAAAAAATAATCAATATTTATTTTTACAAATATTGTAAAAACGATTATATTTATTTATAAAAAATATTCAAAAACAACATTATTTGTATCTGGCGCTCGTACAAGTGCTATCATTTGAACATTGCAGTTGGACAGGAACCTTCTTTCAAGTACAATTTCATGCTAATGTATTTAAAATAATAATGAAAAAGATATCCTGGTAGCCTTTTGAAGAATTATAAATAAAAGACCAATCGTAAATGATTGGCCATAAAATAATTGGTGCCGGTGGCGGGGGTCGAACCCGCACGGATTATTAGTCCAACGGATTTTGAGTCCGTCACGTCTGCCTATTCCATCACACCGGCGTTAATAACGCTCATTATTATATCATAAAAATACAAAAAATCAAGTAAAATAGATCTATATTTTTAATTTAAAATTATTCAATTATCATTGCATCTCCGAAACTGAAAAACCTGTAGTTATTCTCTATTGCGTGTTTATATGCATTCATTATTATTTCTCTTGAAGAAAATGCTGAGACAAGCATAAGCAATGTAGATTCCGGAAGATGAAAATTAGTTATCAGAGCGTCTATACATTTAAATTTATATCCCGGATAAATGAAAATTCCTGTCTCTGATGACATAGGTTTGGTAAAACCGTCTTCATCTGAACATGATTCCAATACTCTGCAAGATGTAGTTCCAACAGCAATGATTCTTTTTTTATTTCTTTTTGCGTTATTTATGATATCAGAAGATTTTTCAGATAGTTCAAAATGCTCAGTGTGCATCTTATGGTCTTTTATATTATCTTCTTTAACAGGTCTGAAAGTTCCTAATCCGACGTGAAGCAAAACGGGAGCAATAATAACCCCTTTTTCTTTAATATTATTTATTAATTCTTCAGTAAAATGCAATCCTGCCGTAGGAGCCGCGGCACTGCCAAGTTCTCTTGCATAAACTGTCTGGTAATCGTTATTATCTGAAATATCTTTTTTAATATAAGGAGGAAGCGGCATTCTGCCAATTTCATCCAAGACGTTATAAATGCTGTTATACTTTTCCGTATCAAAATTGAATTCGATTATTCTGTTACCTTCTGACGTAACGTCTATAATTTTACCTTCTAATATTTCATTACCAAATTCTATACTTGCACCTTCGTGAAGCCTTTTCCCGGGTCTGACAATAGTTTCCCAAATATTATTTCCAATTTGGCGAAGCAGCAACGTTTCAACGATTCCGTTTGTCTCTTTTTTCCTGCCGAAAAGCCTTGCAGGTATTACCTTTGAATCATTAATTACAAGAACGTCTCCTGAATTTAAATAGTTAATAACGTTAAAAAAGAAATCATCTTTTAGGCAAAAATCATTCCTTTTGGTTATAAGTAATTTAGCATGATCTCTCGGAAACACAGGCTCCTGTGCAATATATGATTCAGGAAGATCATAATAAAAATCCGACTTTTTTAAAGACGTTTCTACAAGCGAATTTTGTATCATTTCATAGTCCTTGACAATTATACTTTATTGTGTTATTATAAACTATATTAGTTTTTAATTCAATAGATTGAGAGAAGAGTTATGAAAAAAATTATTTTCAAAGGGTCAGGAGTTGCAATAATAACCCCATTTATTAATGGCGTAATAGACTATGATTCCTTAAAAAAATTACTAGATTATCAAATATCAAATAAAACAGACGCTATAATTGTTTGCGGAACTACAGGAGAAAGCGCAACTTTATCTGATTTTGAAAAAATAGAATTAATTAACTATACAGTACAATATGTCAACGGTAGAATCCCAGTCATTGCGGGAACTGGTTCTAACAGCACTCTAAACGCAATAAATATGACGAAAGAAGCCAGAAAGGCCGGTGCCGACGGAGTTCTTTTAGTTACCCCGTTTTATAATAAAGCTTCTGAAGATGGTATGATAGCTCATTATTCAGCTATTGCTGAATCCTGCGATATACCTGCAATTCTTTACAATGTTCCAAGCAGAACCGGATGCAATCTAACACCAAATGTTTATAAAAAACTAATTAATTACACAAACATTGTTGCTGTTAAGGAAGCTTCCGGCAATATATCACAGATTACAGAAATTTTATCAGAATTCGGAAAAGATATTTCGGTTTACAGCGGAAACGACGACCAGATAATTCCTATTCTTTCGATAGGTGGGAAAGGTGTTATTTCAGTTCTTGCAAACATTCTTCCACGTCAAACTCATGAAATTTGTAAATTATGGTTTGAAAACAAAATCGAAGAAAGTAAAGACCTACAATTAAAGTTGTTCAAATTGATTAAAACCCTTTTTGTTGAAGTAAATCCAATTCCTGTTAAATACTCGCTATCTCTTATGAATTACTGTACAAAAGAGATCAGATTGCCACTCACAGAACCATCCGAAAAAACTAAATTATTATTAAATAACGTATTAAAAGAATACAACATTATTAGGTAAAAATTATGACAGATTTAATCATTTGCGGCGTTTGCGGCAAGATGGGAAAAGCAATATTAGAAGAAGCCGTAAAATTTGACAATATTAAAATTACTGCAGGAGTAGATATTGTCTCTAACAAGTCGTTTTCATTTCCTGTTTATGAAAACATAAAGAAAGTTAAAGAACACGCTGACGTTATCATTGATTTTTCAAATCACTCTGCAATTTACGACATTCTGGAATATGCAATAGATAAAGAAATACCAATTGTAGAATGTACGACCGGTCATTCCGAAGAAGAACTTTATCTGATAAACAAAACTTCTAAAATGATCCCTGTATTCAAATCAGGAAATATGTCTATCGGGATCAACTTATTAATAGAATTAGTAAAACAAGCATCTAAAGTAATAGGCGACGAATTTGATATTGAAATAGTTGAAACTCATCATAATTCAAAACTAGACGCTCCAAGCGGAACAGCTTTGATGATAGCTGAAAAGATATCTGATGCAGTTTCTTTTGAACCGGAATACGTATATGACAGACACGAAAAAAGAGCAAAACGCCAACATAATGAAATAGGAATTCACTCACTCAGAGGAGGGACCGTTGTAGGTCAGCATTCCGTTCATTTTCTCGGACCTAATGAAGAAATAAAAATCGAGCACATTGCAGAATCAAGATCTGTTTTTGCAGACGGAGCTCTTAGGGCTGCATCATTTTTAGTTAACAAAAAGCCAGGGCTCTATGATATGTCTGATTTAATAAATGAAAATTTAAAATAAAAAAATTGCCACTTCCGTGGCAATTTTTTTATTTATCAAGGTGAACATCCATTTGAGGAATTGCAAATTTAACACCGTATTTTGTAAATTCATCATATACTGTTTTATTAAGGTCAAAATAAACAGCCCAATAATCGGATGACTTACACCAGCTACGTGTAACGATAGTGATTCCTCTTTCAGAATAAGATATAATTCTAACGTCTGTAGAATGATTCTCATCAGAAACGACTTTTTCGTTATTATCAGAAATGTTATTAAGAAGAAGCAAAATTCCGTTGATATTTGAAGAGTAATCAACAGTAAATTCAAGGTCAACTCTTCTGAATTCTTCATCAGAATAGTTTACTAGTTTGTTGCCGGAAACTACTCCGTTCGGAATAATAGCAGTTTTATTATCGATCGTTTTGATCTTTGTATAGAATATTCCGATATCAGCTACTGTCCCGGACTCGCCGTCGCTGGTAATAAAATCTCCAACCTTAAAGGGTTTAAATATTAATAACAGGATTCCGCCTGCGATATTTGACAACCCACCTTGGAGAGCAAGACCTATGGTTGCGCCTGCAGCAGCAAGAATAGCAACGATAGAGGCCATAGGTATTCCGACCAAAGAAATGCAGATAATGATCAGAATTGTTTTAAACAAGATGTTAATACAAGAACTCAGAAAAGAGGCAAGCGTGGTATCTAATTTAGCAAAAGCCTTACCGCGCCTTATTACTTTTACAAGTTTGTCGGTTATTATCCAGCCGACTATCAGAATAATTATAGCTATTAAGATTCTGATACCGCCTGTTATACACCATTCAAGAATATTGTTCAACATTTTTATATTTCCTTTCTTTATTTATTTCTTATTTATTAAAAGCTTTGAAAGCTTTATAAGTCATGTACAAATCTGCCTTAGATATGATTTCATAGGGAGAATGCATAGAAATAACAGGAACACCCAGATCGACAACGTCAATATTTTTATTTGCCACAAAAATCGCTACTGTTCCTCCACCGCCCTGATCGACTTTTCCTAGTTCTCCTGTTTGCCAAACAACACCATTATCATCGAAAAGCTTTCTTACATATCCAACGAATTCCGCAGAAGCATCTGAGGTTCCGCTTTTACCTCTAGAACCGGTATATTTCGTCATTACAACGCCCTCGTTTAAATAACAACTGTTTAAACCTTCATATACTTCACTGAAATTTGGATCAAAACAAGCGTTGACGTCGGCTGAAAGACATTTTGAATTTGCAATTACTTTTCTTGGATTTGATTTAAATGCGTCAGATATCTCATAAATCAAATCGCTGAAAACGTTTGACTGCATACCGGTCGAACCACCGCTCCCTGTTTCTTCTTTATCAGCCAGAACGACCATAAGAGTATTTTCAGGTGATTCTGCTTCAATAATCGACATAAGGGCCGGAAAAGCACAAACTCTGTCATCATGACCATATCCGCCGATAAGGGATCTATCAAAACCTATGTCTCTTGACTTAAAAGCGGGGACAGCAGAAAGTTCAGAAGAAACAAAATCAAATTCTTTGATTCCATATTTTTCATTCAGGATTTTTAAAATATTAAGTTTGATTTCTCCTTCGGGAGAAAACGGTTCAGAACCTATCAAAACGTTTAATCTTTCTCCTGAAATACCCTCTCCAAGAGATTGAGAATGAAGGTCTTTAGCCAAATGAGGAAGAAGATCATTGATGTAAAAAACAGGATCGGATTCATCTTCTCCGATACAAATTTCCACTTCAGAAAGATCAGATTTAACTATCTTGCCGTGGATGGCTAAAGGAATAGCAGTCCACTGGTATTTTTTTATTCCACCGTAATAATGAGTTTTAAAGAACGCCATATTGCCGGCATCATAAAGTGGATGCTGTTTTAAATCGAGTTTAGGAGAATCTATGTGAGCAATTGAAATATTAATTCCCTCTTCTAAATCTTTAAAACCAATTACAAAAAGAAATATAGATTTTCCTCTATTGCTATAATAATATTTACCTCCCGCAACCAGTTCATCTCCGAAGTTGTATTTTTTAAATCCATTCTCTTCTGCTAAATTAACAGCGTTTTTAACGGATTCTCTTTCGGTTTTGGATTTATCAAGGAAAGACTTATATTTTTCCGAGAATATTTCCATTTCTCCTTTTTGATCATCAGTTAAAGAATGATAAACATTTTTTCTTTTAAACGCTAATTCGTCTTTAATGTTTGCTATTTTTTCACTCATTTGAATTCACCTTAAAATAATCATCATAAAATTCTATTTTTGATTTAACTTTGTTAAAATATCCGCTTGTCTCTTTGAAAGGAATTTTCAAAAATTGATTTCCATCATAATAATCGGGATTCTGAATCCAGTTTTTAACGTTTCCTATACCGGCATTATAGGAAACAATGACCAAATCCCAATTATTAAAATAATCGTATAAATAACGTAAATAGATTATACCGTATTTTATATTAACATCAGGTACAAAAAGATCGTTTTCTGAAAGATTCTCGCCGGTTTTAAGAAGCATATCATTAAAAGTTTCGGGCATTATCTGCATTAGTCCAATCGCTCCTGCTTTTGAAACCACGTCGCTTCTGAACGAACTTTCCACGTCAATAACTGCGTATATAATAGCTTTATCGACTTTGTGTTCCTGAGAATATTTAGTAATCAATTCATCATATTTTAGATTTACAACAGTATTATTAGAATTAGATGAATTTGATATATCTTTTGATAAACTTTTGATTAGAAAAGTGACAGAAACTGTCAAAATAATAATAATTAAAATAATTATAACTATTTTTACCGCGTTATTCAAGAACTTTCTCCAAAAAATCATTAATTTTAAATTCAGATAAAATATCGTTATTATAGAAAATTAAATCACATTTTTCAATATAATAAGCGTCATCTTTCTGATTTTTCATTCTTAATTCAATTTTGTCTTCAGATAATTTATCGCGCGCCAAAATACGTTTTTTTCTGACATCCTTGTCTGCTAATATACCTACAGTAATATCACAAATCTTATTTAGACCTGATTCAAATAGCTGGGGAGCGTCGAATATCAAATAATCATATTTTTCTCTGACGGCCTTTATCATTATTTTTAAACAGATTTTCACAACATAAGGATGTACAATACTGTTTAAAAAAGTTAATTTATCAGGATCATTGAAAACTATATTTCCAAGTATGGTCCTGTTTATGCTGCCGTCAACATTTACAACATTATCAAATTTCGAGGCAATTAAATTAATAAATTCAACGTCATTTTTATACAAATCATGAACTACTTTGTCAAGATCGTATATTAAAGAATTATATTTTGAAAAACACCCGGAAAAGATAGATTTGCCGCTCCCGGATTGACCGGTAATACCTATTATCTTCAGACAAACCACTCCCTAAAATTATTTATTGTTAATTGTGCTCAAGACAATAACAGTTATATTGTCTCGAAGAAGTTCTGGTTTTCCCGCCAAATAAATTCTGACTAGAGAATATTCTCCAATAAAATGGATAATTATTATCTCTATAAGGCTCAGTTCCGTTTAAATCAACGTAAGTATACTGACCGTCGGTAACGTAAACCCTATTTGGAAAACTTCTTTTTACTCTTATCAGCCCGACATAAGTACATTCTTCATCGGGACAATTAGGGCCTGCAACACCGTGGCCTATACAGTATTTGACTAGAACGTGGCAGTCACATTCTTCGGAAGGAAGATTTTCTGCAGTATAGTAACCTATAGCTGAACGGTTACCTCTTGGATCTGCATTACATGCTTCAGAAATCAATTTGCCTGAATCCATACAATATCTGCATTGAATAAGTAAATCATCCGGGAACGTTTTTAGTGTCTCTTTTCCTGCTTTCACTCTATCAACTATCGGCTGATGAAGCTCACACATAACTGCATTCCACATTTTATTATGTTCGTTACTAATTATGCCGTCGAGATCCTGAGATTCTTCATATCCAACCCATACTCCTGCCAGATAATAAGGAGTATATCCAATAAACCATTTATCATAGTTATTGTTAGTTGTACCTGTTTTACCGGCAACGTCAACCATTCTTGATAACGGCCTGATACTTGACGATGCAGTACCAATGGGATTCAAGATAACCTGTTGAAGCAGTTTAGTCATAACTTGTGAAGTTCCTTCACTGATTACGACTTCACCTTTGTAACTGTTGTCAATAACTGTATTTCCGCTGTTATCTCTGATTTCAATTATAGTTCTATGAGAAGTGTAAATACCATTATTTGAGAAAATAGAATAGGCTGCAGTTAATTCCTCAAGAGTTACCCCATATGTAAGACCGCCCAATCCTAAAGAAGCATAGTTTTTATCTGTATTAACCAAGGTGGTCAAATGAAGTTTTTCGGTCAAAAAATTAAAAGAATTATTTAACCCAACGTCATTTAGAACATGAACTGCAATAGTGTTTTTGGATTCTGCAATTGCATATTCCATAGTTGTTTTCCCTCGATATGCTCCATCAGAGTTTCTGGGCCAACCGGTCGGATTGGAATATACTATTTTTCCACTGCTGTCACGTCTTGTAGTTCCGAAATTGAAAGGGATATCGTCATACACAGAACCGTAATTAATAATCCCTGCCTCCATTGCCTGACCGTATACTGCAACAGGTTTAAATGAAGATCCAGGTTGCCTTACTGCCTGAGTCGCAAGGTTAAAAATCCTGCTTCTTTCCTTTTCACCTCTTCCACCTACCATCGCTAGAATGTTGCCGTTATGAGGGTCCATTATAATCATTGCTGATTCAACATTTATTACATTTGATACAGGATAGATACTGTTTTTAGACATATCTTTAAAATATTTATCTAAAACTGTTTGTACTTTTTTATCCTGAGCGGTAACAATTGAATATCCGCCTGTATATAGCATTTGTTTTGCCAGCGCGTTCGGAACGTTTAATTTGGTTTCTATAAGATTAATTGCTTCATTTATTACGGCATCAGTATACCAGGACGTCGTACTTAAAGTAACAACGTTAGATTGCGATTGGTCTATTACAAGTTCTTCATTATATGCGCTGTCATATTCTGCCTTTGTAATAAGCCCTTGTACGTACATCTGGGTAAGGATAACCTGTCTCCTGTACTTGTTGTTTTCCGGATTTTGTATCGGATCCCATTTTGTCGGATACTGTGTAATTCCTGCAATAGCGGCGCATTCAACCAGTGAAAGATCACTGACGTTTTTATTAAAATATTTATGTGCGGCAGCCTGAACTCCGGTTGCTCCCTGAGACAAATAAATGATATTGACGTACATTTCAAATATTTTCGTTTTATCATTTACTTTTTTTTCTAATTCTACTGCCCTTAGTATCTCTTGTACTTTTCTTTGGATAGTATAGTCATCGTCGCCTGTAGAGTTTTTAATAAGCTGCTGAGTGATTGTTGAACCGCCTCCGCTTTCACCAAGAGGTAGGAAATACTTAAGTACGGCACGACTGGTTGTAATCAGGTCAAAGCCGTTATGATCCCAGAATCGCTTATCTTCTATAGCAATAAATGCGTTGATCAGATTATCCGGAAGTTCATCATAAGATGCCCAATAAACGTTTCCTCCTGCAGACAATCTTTGAGACTCGTCCTCAACTAGATTGCCCTCGTTATCATAATAATAAATCCTTGTGGAGGTATCACCGCTTCCCGTGGAGGAATAAAGTGATATTGATTCAACGTCTCTGCTTACGTTATTGGAAACATAAATTATAAAAGCTCCGACAACTATACATCCGGCAACTATTCCAACAACAAAGATAGATAAAAGCAAGCCGAAAATGATAGAAAAAGCGCTTTTTACCGTACTAAAACCGATATTTACGGCGCTTTCAACGTCTCTCTGAACATTATTGTTATCTTTCTTTTTCATTTTTTAGCATTCTTCCTATTAAAGTTATCTTAAAACCAAATCATCAAAAGAAATGATTTTTAAAAATTCATCAATAATAAACTTATCAAAATAAATATGTTTACAACATTTATAGTATTTTGAAATATCTTTTACATAAAAAACTATTTCAACTTCTCCGCCTTCAAATATGTCAATTAAATTATTGACCATTTTAAAAGCATAATCATCCTTATTTTTTACCCTAACGTAAACCGTTGAAATATTATCCTTGAGAAAGGTCTCACTATCCATAATAAATATTACTCTTTTTCGAATATTAATTCATATATATATTCTATTTTTTTTAATCTGTGGTAAACACCGGATTTAGATATCGGTGGATTATGTAATAATGCAAGATTGTTCACAGATTCTTCCGGATAAGCAATCCTCAGCTCGGCAGTTTCCTTTAAATCATCTGATAAAAGTGAATATTTATCATTTTCTTTTAAATAATTGATCATTTTTACCTGAGCAAATGATGCATCAACTGTTTTGGAAATATTTGAAGTTTCACAATTGTTTCTTCTGTTTTCGTTATTTCTTATATCTTTCATTATTTTTTCATTCATTATTGAAAGAGCAGTCGAAGAAGAACCAATATACGTGAAAAAATCTTCAATAGATTCGCTTCCTTTAAAATATATTGAGTAAATTTTCTTTCGCTTGATCAGTTTGGGTGTAAATCCGTTTTCTTCAAATAAATCAGATACGTATTTTGCTTTTTCAAAATCCGGAAGAAAGAATTCAAGATGATATTCGGATTTTGGATTTGTTATTGTCCCGCAGGACAAAAATAAACCGCGGAAAAAACACGGAACACATCCTTCACAATTAGGAATTATCCCTGTACGTAATTCTTCTTGAATAAAATCAAGTAAACATGATAAATCAGAGTTATCAAATACAATCAAAGAATAAACAAAAGACTCTTTTCCGCTTCTGCTTATTCTGCTTGATTTCTTTAATGATATTTCTTTTCCAAGTACAGATTTTATCATCGCATGGTACAGCAAAGACAGTCTCTCGTTATCAGTAGAAAGTTTGATAAAATTATTATTATAATCATATCCTGAGAACATCATTCCGTATAATAATAATTTTTTGCAGCACGGTCTTTTCACAACAATCGACGCAATTGAATTCTTTACTTCAGATGAAAACGACATATTAAGTCCTTAAAACTAATTCGGAATATACAGTATTTCCTGCTCAATAGAAATATTGTATTTATCTTTTACTTTTGCTTTTATTATTTCTATCAATTTCATGACGTCAGCTGCAGAAGCGTTGTCATAATTAATGATAAAACCTGCGTGCTTTTCGGAAACCATTGCACCACCGACAGAGAAACCCTTAAGCCCAAGTTCTTCAATAATCTTACCTGTATAATAGCCCGGATATCTTTTAAAAACAGATCCTGCGCTAGGATATTCCAAAGGTTGTTTCTTCTTTCTTTCGGACATATTATGCAGCATTATTTCTTTAATTGAAGAATATGATCCTTTGTTCAATTTGATTACAGATGATAAAATAATCGAATTGTTATTTTGAAATACAGATTTACGATAATCAAAAAGGTGACAGTCATAATCAATCTCAAAAATATTACCGTTCCTGCTTAAAAAAGTACTGCTGCTAAGAACGTCTGAAATCTGGCCTCCGTATGCTCCGGCGTTCATAAATACTGCTCCACCAAGACTTCCCGGTATTCCGTATGCAAATTCAAGTCCGGAAAGATTGTTATTCAAAGCAACATTAGAAAGATGAGTAAGTGAAACCCCGCATTCGGCAATTATCATATCCGTCTCCGGAAAAACTTCAACTTTATTCATCTTAGTTGTAAATATAATTGCACCAGAAAAACCCGAATCATCAAACAAAACGTTTGAAGCATTTCCGAAAATATCGTATCTGATATCATTAGGTTGCAAATATTCGATAATCAACTTAAGAGATTTGACAGAATCAGGCCAAATAATAATATCTGCTTTTCCGCCTATACCGAATGAACAATATTCAGACAGAGGTGCATTTCTTTTAAATGATATCTGAGACTCGCTAAT
>JAEEGL014013050.1_pt1 | contig 12427 bp, 12 predicted proteins | sample 9134231 | NCBI WGS metagenome assembly JAEEGL01 (sample SAMN16246548, study PRJNA631951) | gut metagenome | biome: gut microbiome; feature: rumen; material: fiber-attached | host: Bos | place: Iran: Karaj | collected 2018-10 | reverse complement strand
GGTCTACCCCAATCAAGAGTCTCAGGATCCTTATAGATTTTCATTCTGAATATCTTGTTCAACACTATAATGTGATTGGGATTCCTAGCATGTTTACTAAGTAATGCTAAAGCTTCCTGACCCAATGGGTGTATAGTAGATACTGTCTTCCATTTGTTCAGGATTTCGCGGTCTATATCGTCTCTATTATAGAACAATGCTTTACATTGTTCTTCAAAGTATTCATCACCTTTACCTAAATCCCAATATTCGTATTCTATAAATAAGAAGTTTCGTTTAGCTTCATTCCTTATCAAAGCTCTTATTTCTTCGATAGGATGATCGTATAATTCATCTGTAAACTGGAATGAGTTATTCATGAAATCATACATGAACATTCCAGATTCTTGGTTTAAATATCCTGCTGTTGTAGTGAAAGAAATAAAGTTAGGTAATCCTTTCTTTTGAGCACGCTTTGCAACAGTAGTTTGTGCAAGAACAGCAGCTTTATAAAACGATTCGATATTATCACAGAAACAACCTTCATCTATCCATACGCACGGAAGTGAACATCCGCGTCCTTTAGCATCTGCTGCTGCTCTACTATTTCCAGGAGTATTATTAGTGAGCTTATTACCGAGTAGTTTAAAATCCATAAGTTCACTTCCATCCCTATCTTTATGATTCTTCAATATAAGATAAGGTGGAAGATTATCTCTAACAGATTTTATACGAGCCATGTTGTCTGCTATTTTACTAGCATTCTGAGCAACAGTAAGCATTTCAGTATGGTCACCAGCGAAATATAGAATGTAGCAATAAACAACAGCAAGGCTAAATGTTTTTCCACACTGACGTGGAAGGATGAGTATGTTAGAAAAGTTATTGATACATGCCCATGTGGCTGCTAGGTTTCCGAGGTTTAGCTCATAACCTGATGTACCAGATGCACTAATTCTAACACATTCACGTATGAAGTACCAAATATTCTTGGTACATTCTATAATAATTCTATGTTGGGTTTCTTCTGATAGATTCGGATCGAATGGGTCAACACCAATCAAGCTCTCGTCGTATGTTTCAAGAAAAAATGCGTTGTTTTTTACGCCTTTTTGTTTCAAGAGCTTGTGTACCTTGAGAAAACTATTGTTTTTGGTTAAGAAATCTATAGCCATACTTTTTCTCTTAATACTCGATATCATTAGAAAGTTTAAAAATTTAATTTAAAAGCTATTCTAATTGTATATTATTTATTTGATTTTATGGAGGGTGATATGGAAGAAGTTAGGATCCAAATGATCAGTCCTAGGATTAAAAGAATCCAGGATCTGAACTATAATCTAGTTCAGAGATCAATTGACATAACGCCTCTAGGACCTGATTCATCAGACGAGGAAATTTCTCTGGTGGATAAGATAATAGAGGCGCACGACGAGATCCAGGATTGCTTGAAAAAGCTATCCGAGATTCGCACGAAATAAAATTGGGATGGAAAGGCAGGTTTGTAAAAGCTTACCTTTAAAAAAATAAAATTAAAGGTACATGGGAATGTACCAAAATAAAGGAGTATCCATATGGACAACAATCAGAATTCTCAGACCACGGCTTCCGCTACTACGGCTGTAACCCCTGCTGCGGATAAGAAACCGCTGCTGAAGAAATTCGGCGACGGAGTCAAGGTCCACGCACCTCGCGTGCTGGACGCTGCGATCGGCACCGCCTTGGTCGTCGGCGCCACGGTAGCCATCAAGGCTATTACGGCGACGGTTGCCTCCAACGCGGAGACGACGGTCTAAGGGTAAGAGACCCTTTGAGAACCGGAGCCTTGTGCTCCGGTTCTTTTTTTGACATTTGTATGATTATAATCAAAAATACAACCTTATAAGGAGCTATATATGGCTACACGAAAGCTATTGGGATATTTCCTTAAAATTGGTTCACAAGATTATCCCTTAAATATGAGTCCTAATGAGAAATTCGGATGGGACTTAGATGCTAATGGAAACAGTACTGTAGGCCCTCTTTTCAAATATTCACTCAACGACGTCGAGAAAGCATTTGATAAAGTAAGGCAAATTCAAATCGAATCGTTCTATGATTCTAACTCAGGTTATGCGTTTAAAAAAGAAGAATCTCTTACTAACCTTGTAGATATGCTTATGGTTGAGACTGATGGTAAAGCTTACGAGAGTTGGGCTTCAGCAAGTCCTTCTAGCACAGTTGTTCAGTCTATCATGAAATGTCTTGAATACCTGTATACTAATCAGAGTACCATTCAGAATGGTGATCAGAAAGTTGGTAAGGCTCTTAATAATGGAGACAGCGCTTTAGGTGAACAGATTCTTTCAGATGCTAGTACTAATCCGTATTATGTAGCAAGTTACAAAGAGAATTCGTTAGTTTATTTTATGTCCAATAAAGCTGGGCGTATTGAGCGTGTCGAGTTCTCAGTTGTTGATCCAAGTACTGCTGATGAGATTCAGTGTATCGTTTATTTTGATGCTGATACTTTCATCGAGAGAGCTAGTAACGCAAGCTATGCGGTTTATAGGTATGAAGATCTTGATGGAGATGCTATTATCTCTGATTCAGAGTTTGATTCTCAGATCATTAATAAGGTATTCAATATACTTAAAGAAGGTAAATATAAGACTTATTCTAAGTATAGTGTAACAAAGCGTACTGGGAATAATACTTATACTGAAGAACAATTCTTTGTATTTGGTTCTTTGAATCAACCTCTTACTACTTCTAAGATGATTGAATGTATTAAAGAATACCTCCTTGGAACCGATACTGAGAATAATCTCCACTTTATGTATCCGACATTGTTTGGACAGAATGAGATTCGCATTATTCCTGTTTGGGATAATCAGATTATGACTTCAGAGAATGGAGCCATTAGTGTTTATCCTGTTTCATTTGATGATATTAGGACTATCGTTAATAACGAGAAACCTATGTCTCAGACTGAAGATAATGCTATCGCTGAGCTTTTCTATATTGGTCCTGGTGCCGGTTGGGTTCAGAGCGTTAATGTTACGTTCGTCCTTCCGCTTATTGCTATTGAGATGGGTGCCACTGGAGTTACTCGTCCTATTTCAGCAAGGTTCCCGGATTATCAGCCTATCTATGGACAAAACTTTAACACTGATGCAGCAGAGTTCCACTTCGTTCTTCTTAAGGTTCTTGCTTATCTTAAGGATAATACGAATAGTTTGACTGATTCTTTCAAAGCAGCTTATAATGTTAAGGTAGTTGATGCTACAAACTCAACAGCCGATGAAGCTCCTGAAGCTGTAAATGTTAGTACTAGAGAAGAAGTTCAGTTCACGTTTGGTGGAAATATTTGGACAGTTGTAGGCTATAATAAGATAGTCTAAGTGAGATGATATGAATAGGTCTGATGTAAAAATAGGATCTTATTATCATATTGAGTTCTTTTCTGGTTGGGCTGATAAAATTGGAGCTTACAAGATTGTAGGTTACGTTAGTACAGACATGGTAGCAGTTGCTACTTCAGGTTATGACCTCTTTAAAGAATGGTTTGATAATTATGGATATAGTGAAGATAAGTACAAAGCGTATATAGATAACGATACGCTTATATATTCTGCTGTAGCCATAGATTCTACAGATCCATTACTTGAAGGCCAGTCTGTTTATCTTCCTTCTACTCTTATAGCTTTTGATAAGAGCTATGAAATGGTTAAAGGATATAAGATAAAGTATAATTTAACGTCAAGCCCGAGAATATTCAAAACAGAAAAGGCTCGTAATGATTTCAAAACTACATCAAAGAAAATAGCTATAGATGGTCTTAAATCTACTGATGAGTTTATGACTGATGATATTACGGTTGAAGTAGATGAGTCTATGGTATTGACAACTCAGTCTGAAATAGATGAAAGAGAGTCTTTGAGGGAATCTATAAAATTTGAGAACAACAACGCTTTAAAGCAGATTAAGATGAATCAAGAGATGGCTGAGAAGCGTTTGTTCTTAACAGCTCTTGCTAATTTGGAATCTGAAAAAGATCACAGAGCTGCTGTTGAGAATATGAATAGGTTCTTGAATGATTTGAAGAAAACTCAAAGTAATTTAAGATCACAAACTGAAGTTGTTGGTAAGATGAGTGATGTTTTAATAGGAGTTATAGCAGAACTCATGACTCAAGATCCAAATATATTTGATGGTATTCCAGGATTACCTGCTAATTATACTTCAGAAAATGTGTATAGAGCTATATACAAAAGTGTAGAAGCCGAGCTTCGAAATGCAACGTAATGCAAATGGGCAGGGTTAAACCCTGCCCATTATTTTATAACACGTAGGTTATTCCAGCTTCAACCATGTTCCCATAAGTTTTTTCATCTGCATAGGTACAGTGATATTTAAAAGGATTCAGAAGCTTAAATATATTAACCTTCTTATCTCCTATGTATCCACACAATGAAGCCTTCTTATATCCAAAAGGAACACGAGCTGTAATATCGTTTCGATCTGCTAACTCAACAGTTTCTTTAACACATTGCCTGTAGTATTGAACCGACACATCGTCAGCAAATACCATAGGTGAACCATATGTTATAACGATAGGTTTAAGACCGGTGCTAGGATCTTTTTGATCAGACCTAGTCCTGAAGTTGATATCTTCAGCAGCTACGTAAGACAATCCACCACCATGACTCCATCCAGTTATGATAACTTCAAAATCAGGATACTTGATGATGAGTTCTGTAAGATCAAACATTATCTGATCTTTAGCACTCTTGTATGCATTCTTGAAGCCTCTGTGAACTCTGATGACTGAAACTTGGTCTTTGTAAAGCTGAACAGGTTCTTTCTGGAAGAAGAAATCAAAGTTATCTCTCCAATCCACAATACCGTTTGTAGCTTGGAACGCTAACCAAATACGTTTCTTTTTCTCATCAACGAACACAGTATACTGAATGTCATGGTCTTTGGTCTTAACTTCTCGATTGTATTTTAATTCATATCTTAGATTTTTAAATAGTTCAGCGTAAGTCATCTCTTACTCGAAAGCTTTGTCTACGCTAAGATTAACTCCGATGAGCTTGTCGAACAACTCCTTGTTCGTTCCAGTCGTGTCCTTGATCTGGTTGAGAAGCATGTTGAAGTTGTTCTCCTCTTTAGCTACAATTTCTGCAGCGATCCGCTCACGAGCCTTCTCGATGTTCATGAACTCAGTATAAAGCATCGTGTCATCCTTCTTACAGGAATCGAGCATAGCTTTAAACTTAACGTCCTTGTAGAAAGCAGTAGCAGCTTTCACACCGTTGAGCTCATCCACATCGTCGTAGTTATCGATAGCAGCCTTAGCCTCATTTGAGCGAGAACCATCAAGACCGTGAGCCTCGAGGTTACCCATTACATTGGCAGCAGCATCGAACGTGATTTTATTCTCGCTAACCAATGCACTAACTGCCTCTCTTGAAATAGAACCAGGGAATTTGTCAGACAGAAAGCTGACAGCATCTGAAAGATTAACCATTTTAAACTCCTAGAAGTTAAAAGTATATACCATTAAAATGTTTTTTGTTTTCTAATTTAACTAGAACACCTATGTGATAAGAGGTAAATGAATGGAACTTGATCTTATGTGGAAAAATAAGATGAAAGAGACTATTGGTAGTGTCTATGGAAATGATTTTGCTAATTCAGAACAGTTTGATAAACTTCTGGATTCTTTTATTGATAAAGCAAGACCTAGGTTTCCTAATTTGGTTATGCGGAATCTGTATACTACCAAGACTTTTTCTGTACCGTTGAACAATATATTCGATCTTATACACAATGAGGATTTGTGTGTGTCAGGTAATAATACTTTGACTTATTCATTTAATAAGATAAAGTCTACGATACCTAAGCTTTTGATTAAGAAGAAAGCAGATAGAAACTTTCATAAAAAGAAGATGCTTAAAGCTAAAGAGGCTATAGCTGTTCTTAAGAAAGAAGGAACTTTTAAAGAAGGTTGTCCTGTAACTATAGAGTTCAGTAATGAGAATAAAATCCAGCTTAAGGTTAAAACATTCATGAATTCTGTATATGGAGTTCAAGGTCAACCAGGTAGCTATCTTTTCTCACCTGATACGGCTGGTGCTGTTACTGCTGAAGGACGAAATCTTATAGCTGAGATGACTTGGACTATGGAGAGGCTCCTTTATGGAACTTGTCATTTTATGTCTATCAACGAAATGTATGCTTATATAAATGCTGTAAAACAATCTGTGAATAAGCATCCTGAACTTAAATCTTGGATAACTTACATCCCTACAAAAGAAGATATTATAAATAAGTTTAAATTCATAGCCCATGATACAGTAGGATTTTATGATGGAATAGATGCTGATCTTGGAACCCCTGTTTCTAGAAGCATTTACTACATGATAGATAACCTTACTGAAGATGAAAGGATTTATTTTTATTATTCAAATGATCTTTTCAGTCTTATTAGTAGAAATTACAAGATATTTGATTTGTTTGACGCGATGATATCTTCTCCAATTAAGTATCTTGCCCCTGCTTACAAACCAGACGATGATGTATGTCAGAAGTATGATATAGTTCTTAAGAATATAGGAAACTTTACTTCTCCTGAAAGCCTTGATGAGTATATTAAGTCTATCGGTGATAATGAAAATGATGTATACAACTTTTTGGTTTACAAGATATTCAATCCTATTCTTGAGACTATTTGTAATATCATAGCCGAGTTTGTTTTGACAAATATGTCTACGCCAAAAAGATGTCTTAAGTATCAGACTCTTCCAAGACGTGCTATTATAGTTTCTGATACGGATTCTGTTATCATCAATCTTCATCCATGGATTGTAAATCTCTCAAAGCTCCATAGTATAAGACATAATATTCCGTATAGAGGGGAGCATATCGGATTCTATAACGAAGCTCTTGATTTTAAGCTTATAAATATAATGGCTTATATCTGTACATTCGGAACTAAACAAGCAGGTGATATACTTGCTAAGAATGCTAATGTTCCTGAAGATCTTCGTAAGTGGATTGATATGAAAAACGAGTTCTTGTTCGCAAGACTTGCTATGTATTCTGGAGCTAAGAAAAACTACATAGTTAGAACTCGTCTTCAGGAAGGAAAAATCATAGACGATATATCTGCAACAGGAATAAAGCTTAATTCTTCTGTCATTCATAAGACTATTGAAGAAAAGATGATGAAGTGCATAGAAGACAATATGCTTAAGAGTGAGAATATAGATACAGTAAAGATCCTGTGTGAGATAAAGAATATTGAGAAGTTTATTATAGATTCTATTAAAAACGGAGATCTTACTTTTGGAAGGAAAGCTAGATATTCTGGTCCTAGAGGATATAAGAATGGAGTTTACACTAGTGATAGTGGAAGGTCTGCATTTATATGGAATATTCTTTATCCTAATCTTAAGATAGAATCTGGGTCATATGGGTATATATTCCCAACGATTATAAACACTGAAACTGATGTTAAACGGTTGATGAGTAATAGATTTCCTGATGAAGCTAATATGCTTCTTGAAAAGATATTTGGTAATCCTAATCTTAAACCGTATGGTCTTAGAAGCATAATGATTCCTATAAACGAATCTGTTACAAAACTTCCAGACTGGATTATTCCTTACATAGATTACTCCAAGATTTCTACGAAACATCTAGCTCCACTTATAACACTTCTTCCTACTGTTGGTTTGAAGAATAGCGCTATATCAAGTGGAAAGACAAATTATTCACCACTAGTTTCGTTTGAATAAAGATTATATATTTCATTTATAGTGGAGGGTTTCTATGCTCATAAAACCGTTTAAGCCGTTAGGTGACATAGTGGTTTCGCCTATAAATGATAAAAAAGTTAATGACGTAAAGAATACAATATATTTCAGGAACAATGGAGGCGCTAATGAGGAGATAACCTCCGGCGTAGATTACGTCGACGTTGTTCTTGAAAGTGAAATGATATCTAAAACAAAATCATGGTATAGAGTAATATTTGTTAGGCTGTGCTATTATTTTACAGGTATCATAGACTATAGGGAGAATCCGTCGATTTTCAATAAAGAACTATCTGTTGTTGATAAGCTTAAGTATACAAGATTATATCTTCAGCAAGCTACGAGTTTTGGTGCTACTATACCGATAGGTACAAATAACACTTTTACTGTATATAGGTCTTCGAATAATTCTATATCTACCATAACACATAAAGCTGATATTTCTGTATTTGATATGGATAGAATAAGGGAATTTGGATTATCTGATTTTAAGAATCCTCCTGACGAGAATTTTGTAAACTATATGTACGATGGAAATATAGAATCGTTAATAAAAGATTTTCCTTATCTTGATTTAAACCCTAAGATGGTTGATGAAATAAAGCAAACCACAAGATTTGCCTTTAGTAATAATTTAGCTTACGATATAGTAAATCCATTGTATCCTAGAATAGTGGAAATCCCATCCCATTTTTCTGATGGAGTTAATAAGGATGCCTTCGTCAGTGAAATAGCCACAACCAAGAAAATATTTTATGGAGAAGAGCTAATATCAAAACTCCTAAATCTTAACATTGTTAGCATTCCGAATACTACTAAAGAACTTGAAAAGCATAGAGAAGAACTTCGAAGACTTGTGATGTCAAGTGATTTTGATTCTACTAATGAATTACTTATGCTTGAGGTAGATTTGAAAAGTAAGCTTAATGAAATATTATATAGGAATCTTACCAATGGAATACAAAACTATCTTAAAGAAATCGAGTGTATATTCGATATAGAATTTATATCAGCAGATAAGAAACCAGTTATCAAATGTGGAGTTAAACGGTATGTTTCTCCTATACATTTGAATATGAAAGTACTCGATAGTACTATAAAGCCAAATGTGGATATTGATGAATTCATGCGTCAATGGCATTTAGCTTATAATTCCATAGCAGTAGCAGAAAGATATAGAGAAGTATTTTATACTATATGCTGGAAAGTGTTGCAACCTAATCCCGAAGGACTTGGTTGTATAGGTTTATGCTACTTCGGGCTTTTTAAACGTGTACGTGTAACTATCCACGATACACAGTTTGATGTTGTGGCCAAATTGACGACGTTCTTAAATGATGGTACGGTTAGGTCGTACCAGAGTCGAATGACCAAAAATGAGCTTTTAGATGATTACGTTATGCACGATTGGTCTAGTAACGTAAACACTAAAAAGTATAGAAAACTTTCTATGTTAGGGGGACACTAAATGTTTTTCAACAAAGGAAACGGTAACAACAATGGCGGAAATGGTAACCGCAGGCCCATGCTCAGTTTGACCATGGGAAGTTTCTTCTCAACCGATAAGTCACCGACTGGTGAATACTCGGCTGTTGCAGTTGGAGTTTATGGGCAGAACATAACTCTCAACTTCATGAAAGGTGTGAAAGGGAGTACGCCATCAAACACCTACCTTTCTATGAACTATGAGGCTGCTGTAATCGTAGCACGCACTCTTTGGTTCATCAGGCAGAGTAGGAAGAAGTGTTATATGGCTGGTGAGGAATATCCTACTTGGGAGTTCAAGAACACCATTCAGTTCTCAGAAAAAGGAACGGGTAATCTTAGGACTCTTGGAGTCTTTGAGATTCGTACAGAACTTTCTCCTGTTACAAACAGGAACACGGTTTATGTGTGCTACACTCAGGGAGCTGATACCATTAAGGTTGCTCTTGGAAGCGCATATCTTAGCAATCAGTGTGAGTTCTCATCAAATCCTGATTTTGACGTTGCTGACTCTAGGTTCAATGCTTTCTGTGATCAGTTCATTACAACTGTATTCAACTATCCTGTTCTCATGATGAATGCGAAAATCAATTCAATTTCAATGGGAAACTTCAAGAAGATAGGCGGCGATGGTAAATACACCGATACGAACTACCGCTCACCTCAGTCACAGCAGTCTGAGTCTGACGGAAATGGTGGTGAAGGATCTACTGCTTTCCCGGATGATGATCCGTTCTAAGTAATATAACCCACGAAAGTCTTTATGATTAGTAGTGGGTTATTTTTTTTTTCGGAGGATTATATGGCTAAGAAAGTTAGTGAAGAACATGCAAATCTTTTTGATGCTATGTTTGAAGGCAAGAAGATTGCTGATACTCAAGCAAATGAGAACAAAGCTCTTATAGATTACAAGAAAAGCTCATATCCTTATATTCTTAAAGTGGTTGACAAGTTTTTTGACATTTTGGTCAACATTGGAGTTAATATAATACCTGCTCTCATTATGGGTATTATCATTTATAAGAATTATGGAATGTGGTTCGTATCAACAAGTACTATAGGACTTACTGGGAATATTCTTATGGCTGTATGGTCCGTTGGAGCACCAGCAGTTTTAGCATCAGGAGTTCTTTATATTGCTATAGAGATTCTGAGAATAGTCGCAGAAGGCTTAATAACAGTATTTTTAAGCATGAGAGTTAAGCATATACTCAAACGTAATAAAAAGCTTGATGCTATGATAAAGAAAGAACTCAAGAAACGAGATGATGCTGATAAAAACGTGAGCCAAGAACAAAAGAATTCACCTACTGTTGATAATGATGATGAACACAATAAGTCACTTGGCGTACTATATGATGAATTTGTATATACTGCCCATCAAGAAACACAAAATAATAGTATGCTCAGAGAATCTGTTCCTTCTTATGAAGAATGGCTTAAGTATTATAACTATTGCTCTTCTCTTCCTGGAGGAAAAATACGTGCTGTGTTTAGGACAAAGAATATGCTTAGATTTTATCTAGAATGGAAATCCAATCAAAAGTGATGTGATAAGAGTCAGGGATATGATTCCCTGACTCGATTATTTTATTTCATAAACCGTCGACATCATAATGTAAATTTCGAGGAATTTTATGGTTTTGGATTCATATTTGGATAAGACCAGTTTGAAAACTAACCACATTATAGATAAAAAGGCTCACCCAGATGATGAATTAGTTTACAATTTTGGTAAGATGGTTCGTCTTGGAGATTTAAGAGCATTGTGTGATACATATGAAGAGCGAAAGCTTAATATGTATGTGGTTTTTGATGATGTATTTCAATATACTTCACTAGGTCTTTTGGAGTTGCTATTTGAACTTCACGATATAAGATTTCCTATTCCTTATGAGGAATTCTTTAAAAGACAGAAATTTGCAAATGATTTTGTGAAAGATACTGTTAAGTTTTTTGGTATATCTAGTGAAGAGGTCGATGCTGTTGAAAAAGAGTTTTACCCGGTTATATTAGCTAGGTCTCCGGTTTCTAAAAATGCTGAAGCTATACTTAGGCTTCGAAAGATGCTAGCCACTCAGAAGTTTATATTTAAGTGGCCTTGTAAAATGATATCGGATATAATGGATGAAATAAGTGGCGGTTATTATACATCCGCTGATGGAGAATATGTTTCAGCAGAAGCTATTTTTTTAAAGGGTAAAACGGAAAAGCAATTTTGGGAATCGTTACCCAAAAAATACTATAAGTATCTAGAACTTATAGCTTGTCAAGATGCAGGCACTTTGGTCAATTTGATTGAAAAGAATCAGATTGATACAGGAGCTAATATACTCACTCATCCTATTCATAATGGATTAGATATAAAGCACATTAAACAGTGTTTGGATAATCCAGATGGATTTGGGTTTGGTGATTATTCAGTACGATTTATGAAGGAGGGCACCGTAATATGTTAGCAGATATCGGTTCCCCAGACTTATATGTTAAAGAGAATGAACTTCGTGAAGTTGTTTCTGGCAATCTGTTTAATAGATCAAAGGGTATACCGGATGAAAACGGATTAGTATCTTATGAGATTTTCGGTAATCCAGGAACAATGGCGAGGAAAATGACTTTTGCATATTGTGAACTGGGAGATTATTTTATTCATCCTATGGCGTATGATACTTTGAAACGCTTGAGGAAAGATATAAAAGAATTAGTCAATGGAACATCTGAGTTTTACATATCAAAAGGTAAACTCTATAAAATAAAGAATATAGCTAAGATTCCATCTGATGCTAAACCTGGGACTGGAGTATGGTGGCTTAAGAATCACTGGAAAGAGCTTGATGTTATGACTGGACTTCGTGGTTCTGATACTCCACCTTCAGCTGCTACTAAAGAAAAACTTTCTTTTATTAAGAGTTTAAAGCCTGAGGAGTTATTTATTTCCAAATGGCTTATTATGCCACCTTATTACCGTGATGTCGATATGACATCCAGTAAAAAGAATGACATTAACATTATGTATCAAAGTATCTAGGCTCAGGCTAATTCACTGAAAGCTATGGGTACGATGTTGGGTCATCAAGTTACAGATAGTCACGTTAAGATTCAAGAAAAACTTAGTGAGATGTATGAATATCTCATTACGTTTATTGGAGGAACTAAAG
>JAEEGL011191065.1_pt1 | contig 12427 bp, 2 predicted proteins | sample 9134231 | NCBI WGS metagenome assembly JAEEGL01 (sample SAMN16246548, study PRJNA631951) | gut metagenome | biome: gut microbiome; feature: rumen; material: fiber-attached | host: Bos | place: Iran: Karaj | collected 2018-10 | reverse complement strand
TTTGCTCCGTAAGCATTACTTCGAGGTGCGCGACACCTTTCACGCTTACGGCATTTTCTACAACGAGTCTTCCGATAGTGGTTATTGTGTGGTCGATGATGATGCAGCGCCCCAGCTTTCCTTTCATCGCAAGGCGGTTGTCGTGGCTCATGGCAGTGCATCTGTCCTCCTGCGCGACAATGTGTCGGCCACTCTCTTCGACCAGGCACGTGCCATCGCGCGTGACACGTCACGTGTGACGGCCTTCGGCTATTCTTCCGTCACCGCCTACGACAGCACACGCATCCGCGCCAACGACAACGCTCACGTCGAAAGCAACGGCACTACCACCATCTTCTCAGCCGACCGAGCCACCCTATCCGTCACCCACGCTTACCGCATCGACTCGCCTCCCTCCCATCCTTCCCCGTAAGCATCCTCTTCTCCGTAAGCAGCGGTTTCGCCGCTGCCATCATGTTTCCGTCGCGAGCCGTCCTTGGCTCGCCTCAAACCTCTCGCTCCGAGCTCCGCTCGCGTGAAGCAAAGCGTAACAACCCTCTTAACCCTTTCCCCACCCCATGTCCCACCTATCCCTCATCATCAACGGCCACCTCGTCGAACTCCCCGACGATGCCTCCATCGACATCGAGGACACCAACCCCTATCTCAACGATGTCGCTGAAACGGCTTCCTATGCCTTTGAGATTCCGGTGCGTGGCAATCGCGCACTCCTCGGCGACGTGGACGACATCCAGAGCGACCGCCGGCTCATATCCATCGAGAATATGCCAATGACGGTGTTTGTCGATGGCATAGTATTCCGTACTGGCAAGGTGGCTACCACCGAAGACCAGGAGATTACCGACCGCGTGACAATATCCATGACGTCCAATGCGCGCAGTCTGTCCGATTATTTCGGCAACCTGCAGTGCCGCGAGGTTCCTGTCAAGGATAGGATTCAGATTGGTGAAATGATTGGTAACGTGTGGGCAACGTTCTCGGCCGATGTCCAGTTGCAGGTCAAGACGGGTGGTAAGACGGGATTCCTTTCTTGGAAGTGGTCCAAGACTAAGCAGACTGTTGGTGTGGACGAAGGCGATGTCGAGATGGAACTGCCTGCTCTCGGTTTCTCGCAGCCTGGCATCTGTTATGACGATGGTTCGTCCGACCATCTTTCCAACGGACACGGCTTCGACCTGCACGAGGACGAGGATAGCAACTATTCGTCCAGTGCTGTGCGTCGCCGTCAGCCTACGTTTGTCGAGAAGTTCATCAACGTCAGCGACCCATACGGCACCAATGGAGCAAAGTATTGCAATGCCCGCGTGTGCTATCTCCATTACAAGGAGAATGACGATGGCTCTTCATCCGATATCGTCGATACTTCGGGCAACGGTTCGGGGCAGGACTCGAAGTATAATCCTTATCTTATCCTCGAGGCCGACCGCCCGCAGTCGGGCATCTGCTTCTATGTGCTTTATTTCCTCGATTGCCTCTTTGCCTATCTTGCCGACTACGGCATCTCCTACGACAATTCCGAACTTCTCAAAGTCGAGGACTTGAAGCGTCTGGCTTTCTTCACCACCCATTGCAAGTACGACCTTGAGCGCAAGTACCCCAACAATGCCGGCTACGACTTCACCAACATTCGTCAGATCAACCGATGGCTGAGTACGCGCAATTGCGGCGGCCAGTTGCAGATTGACTTCGAGAAGTCCAAGAGCATCGGCGGTATGCGATACAACGGCACCTATTATGCCATCGGTGACGAACTTCCCGATGGCACCGAGCTTCGCTCTTCCGATTTCGTGGTGTCGAATGTCGATACGCAGGTGTGTGCCAACATCATGAAGATGTACGCCAATAGCCAGAACTTCCCCGACACCTCCGTGCAGGATGTGCTCGATAGTCTGTGGGCTTCTTTCGGCATTCGTTTCTATCTCGACCAGGAGACGTTGCAGGTTAAGCCGTTCTTCATCCGTAGCCTTCTTCGCGATTCGCACGACCCCATCGTCATGAATGGCGAAGTATATACCGTTAACAAGCAGAGTGAGAAGATCACGGGCTTCCGCATGAAGTACAGCGCCGAGTCCGACCGAAAGGACCAGAATTCCAATGTCATGCTCGGTGTGCGCGATTATGATACCGACTACGATTACGTCGATTATCGCAACCTGAATGCCGACCTTACCTACAAGGAGATTATTCGCAAGGGTTCGGTTTCCGACCTTACCCTTTATGTCGATCGCACTACGGGCAACAAGTATCGTGTGAAGGTGAATGCCGATGCCGAGAACGTCAGCGAATATCACCCGACCATCTTCGAGGTGGGGCAGTTCAAGGGTGTCGAGATTGGTGATTGTTCCGAAGAGATGGAGGATTTTGTCGAAGAGGTGTCAAGTGGTTTCCAGCCCGTCGTGTTCAACGATGTCAATGGGCGCAACGAGCGCGCAGCCGCTGGCGATACGGTCATCAACGCCACCTCCGACCAGACAGGCAATGTCGATCAGCTTTCTTCATTCAACGCGGGCGACCAGGAGCAGGTGCTTGCTGCTTTCATCGACGAGGATATGTGGCACGAGTACTGCAAGCGCGAGGTGCAGACTGCCTTCGGTACCGAGTATGCCGACTTCTACCTTAAGGAGATTACACGCACGCGCGAAGCATTCGACCCCGATTCCACCGATGAGGGTATCTCTCCATTGCAGAACTACGATTGGGGATTGAGTGTTGCGCTTATGCGCGGAGGTGGCACTGATGCTACCATCCAGAAGTACGACTACGACTACGATGGCTACGGCAATTACAAGTGGCGCAACGTCGCAGCTCTTTATGCTATGTCGTCCGACTGCATCGACAGCTGGGGTCGCACCTACGACTACAACGGCCAGAGTGAGGGCATCGGTGTCGAGGAAGGGCGTTTCTCTCTCAAGATTCGCGCTTTCATCAACGACCCGGCTACGGGTGAGCCGCTTTGCGATGCTGCCGTTTCCAATCGTGGTCTTTTCGATGTGTTTATGGCCGACTATGCTCATTTCCTCCTCAATCGCAAGCCGGTCATCATCCGTCTGCATTGCTCCGCTGCCGAATTGATGTCCATTCGTTGGAACAAGCGTTATTCCATCGGTGGTTACGTCGGATGGATCAACAAGATTCGCACCCACATCACCGCCCAGAACGGCATCGAGTCCGTCGAGGTCGAAATGTTCGTCCTCTGACCCGTTCCGTCCGCTCCGTCCTTTGCCTGTTCCCGTCGCCTTTCCCGTAAGCAGCGGTTTCGCCGCTGCCTATCGTCACCCTCCGTGTCCCCGTCGCGGCCATTGATGGCCGCATCATTGTTAGAGTCGCCAGCTGTCATCGGCTGGCATAGTCCCATCCTATTATGGCAAGCAACGTCCTCAAAATCTCCAGCCCCATCTTCATGGGCAACCCCATCGTCTATCAGGCCACGTCAGAAGCCGAGCCCTACGATTCCAATACGCAGCAGTACCTGTGTACCTTCCATCGTGTCAAGATGAAGCTCACCATCACCAACCTGCTTGACAGCAGTGTGTCGTCCTATGAGCTTTCATGCCCTGTCAGTGCTGGTGGAGAAACAGTGCTTTTCGACGTTTCTTCGGCTTTTCGTGCAGCAGCCGATGCCTTCGAGCCTTCACCTGTATCGGCCGAGACAATGTTCCCTCTTTTCAGTGCGGCAATCCGTTTGCGCGATGTGTGGGTGCGCGATGGTGTGGTCGTCGATCCTGCGCCTGCTTCGGCTGGCTATACCGATGTCGAGCCGTGTCTCGCTGTCATGGGCGCTTTTTCCGATTACGAGCGGCATCTACTTTCGCAATCCGTGACATTCTCACGCAAGCCTGCAACGGGCGAATTGGTGTGTGTGGGCGACGTCGTGGTCTATGGTGGTAGCAAGGCCGTAGGCAACAATCCCATCGTTCCCCATTCGTTTGTCACCGTCATCACTCAGCAGCAGCTTCATACGCAGGTGACGCTTGGTAATGGCCAGAAGGTCTATGTCACCGACACGCAGCGTGGCTCGCGTCAGTTCCAGTTCGTCAATTCGCGCGGTGTGGTCGAAAGCATCCGTGCCTGGTATCGCGACGAGCAGACCATTGCCGCTTCCAACGAGCAGCACACGATTTCCCGTTTCGAGTTGTTCAACGTCTTTGCACGTCGCATCACACGCAAGTTCGCTTCGCACACCGAACTCTCCCTTTCTTCGGGCTTCGTGTCTTACGAGTGGGCGCAGTGGTGGGCCTACGAGTTTTGTCAGTCCGAGCATATCTGGATGCTCTCCGACGATGGCATCTGGCTCCCCTGCTCTGTCACGTTCAACGATTCCTATTCGGTCATCGACCGCAATGGCATCAACATGTGCCACGTCGATTTCTCCTGCATCCCCGATGTAGATGGTGCTATGTGGTAGCCTTCTCCGTAAGCAGCGGCTTGGCCGCTGCCATTAGTGCCCGGTCGCGGCCATCGATAGCTGTCTTCCTATTTCCGTTGCGAGCCATCCTTGGCTCGCTTTTTTTGTCCGTCGGTTGCGCATGGCCTCACTGCGTCCCTGCCTCGCTATTTCCATTTCGTATATTTGCATCGTCTTAACGTATAATTTATGGCAATAGTCCTTTCTTCTGTCAACGACTTCTTTATGGCGAAAGCCGCCCTCAGCATATCGCTCAATGCTCTCGACGAGCCCGATATGCTGAGTGCAAGCACATACGCCAACGCCAAGGTTACGGCTTTTCGTCGCGACATCATCGACTACGATGCAGCTAACAACTATCGTTCCTGGACACTATATGCCTTCCCTACCTATTTCGATGATCATGTAGCCCGTTATTGCCACATTGCCATCATCAAGAATGGCGATGCGGCTACGGTGGTCTATCCTCCTACTCGTCTCGATATTTATGGCCGTCCTGTCAGCGACGATGGAACATCGTTCCTCGAGTGGGATGAGACCAATGAGGTATGGGTCACGACCGATACCGAACCCGAACCCGACGATACCAATTTCTTTATCTTCATTGGTAAGATCACCTCGTCGGGCAACGATGGCAATACTCCGCGCGAATGGGATTCCGCTTATCCATTCATCACCGGCAACCTCGATACCGACCAGTATCGCAATGAGGCGCAGGGCGACTGGACGCGCATGTTCCAGTATAATGCCATCGCTAACGAGATTACGCAGCTCCTTACCATTACCGTATCACGTATCAAGACGCTCATCCTCGGTAGCGCCCAGAAGCCTATCACCGACCTTCAGCGTTCTACCGACACCGAGCCGGCCGACCCCAATCCCAATGCCGACACCACCATCCCTACGTTGGGATACATGGCTGCCTATGGATCGCGCAAGTACTTGTCGCGTGTCAACGACGACACCGCCGCCGGCCACCTCACCTTTGGGCAGGGCTTCACGTCCGAAGACGATGGCGTGGTCGATACCAATCTCACCGTAGGTGGATTCACCGGCTCCAAGTCCTTCGCCACGGGTCTCCTTGGCAACGGTTGGCGCATCACCACCGGTGGCCATGGCGAGATGGATTCGCTCAGCCTCCGCAAGTTCCTCGAAGTCCCCGAATTGCGCTTCAATCGTATCACCGTTCGCACCGGCGTACAGTGGCAGACGCACGGCGCAGGTCTCATCGAGGAGGTCACTCAGCTCACCTCCACCACGGGTATCATCAAGCTCAAGCTGGAGGAGGGCGAATATGGTGCTGTTGCTGTCGATGACCTCTGCATGGGCATCTATCACAACGAGACCAACCTTGCCAGCAATGCCTCGCAGAATGTCGATTCCCACAACGGCAACTTCCAGTTTGCGGGATTCATGACCATCTATTTCCGCATTACGGCCATCTGCGATGCGACGGGCAGTACAGCCAATCCCGATTCACGCAACCAGTATTTCCTCTACGAACTCCGTCCCGTCTCGACGGGCAATAAGGGCTGGGCTTTCCAGTACCATCCCCAGCCTTCCATGTCGTTCGCCTGCTATGCCAACCCCAACAACTCCGAGCGTCAGTCCTGCAAGTATTCCACCACCGAATACGAGATCCTGCTCGTCGGTATGGTCGATTGGACCTACGATGGCAACAACATCTCCTATATCTTCGGCAACCTCAATGGCTTCACCATCCCTGCCCGTCGCCTCGTCAATGGCGTGTGGGAGGACTACGACAAGATTCTTTCCGGCTTCGGCGTAGGCTTCGGCAAGGCATATATGTGGGGCAGCATCGAGCAGTTCGACCGTGATGCCTATCTCGTCTCGCAGCAGCTCTATCAGGTGGCGCTTGCCTTCGCGCCTTCCGTGGTGCTCAACAATGCCACCTGGCGCACCGACTATATGTGGTCGTCTCAGCCCCAGCAGCCATCGCCCGATGCTCCCTATCTCTATTCCTACTGGTTGCAGACCTATTCCGATGGCAACACCACCACCCAGGGTCCCGTCATTTCAGGCTACGACAATTCGCTGTTCAACCTTCAGCTCAACAAGGAGGTGGTCAGTGCCGCCCTCTCCAACTGGTACGAGGCCGGGCAGCCTACCGATGTCCTGACCTTCGATGTGGAGGCTACGCTTCGTCTGGGCAACAACCCCACCGATATCACGTCGGCCACGGCCACGTCCGACATCACCGGCTTCTCCTACACCGTCGATATCGATGGTTCCACGGCCACTTATCACGTTTCCATTTCTGGCTATGTGTCGCAGCAGGTGGCTGGCCTCCTTGCCGAAAGTGCGTTCATCACCTTCCGATGCTACGGCAATTCCGTCAACTATGCCGAGCGCACCCTCTCCATCATCGAGAATCGTCAGGGCAACGATGGTCAGGATGGCGCATCGCTCACTACCGTCAACAACTACTATGCTTGGACCGACAGCGGCACGCTGGCCCCCGAGCAGTGGGGTGCCGTACCCAATATTATCCCATCGCGTCCCGATGGATGCAATTACCTGTGGAACTACGAGCAGCACCTCAATGCCGGTGGCACGGTGGTATCGACATCATCGCCCCATTGCATCGGCTACTTCTCCGAGGATGGTGTGGGCATTGCCGACATCAAGGAGTTCTTCGTGCTGGGTACGGCAGCAATGCCCGATGCGCCTGTCCTTGCCCCCGATCGCAAGTCCTATTCGCTGGGGTCGGTCGATTGGAGCGAGACACCTTCCGAACCCACTCCTCTTCGTCAGTATCTGTGGAATGTCGAGATCATAGAGTTTTCCGACGAGACGTTCAAGGTAGGCCCCGTTCATATCGCAGGTATGCGTGGCCTCGATGCGCTGACGGGCGACCTGTCGAACGAAATGGATTCCATCGCCCTCGACTATGAGGGCAAGACCTCGCGCGTCGAGCAGCGAAGCACCACCCTTTCCATCTACTTCGGTCGCACCGTTCAGCCGCTCACTTCCCTTTCCGCTATCTCCGACAATCCTGCTGTCGTGCCTTCCGTAGTGCAGAGCGAAGGGGCTTATACTGGAGAAGTCATCGTCACGGTGCAGAGCGGCGTGACGCTTGCCACGGGCGCAAGCATCACCATTGCAGGCACCTGTGCCATCGGTTCGGTGACGCGCGTCTTCACCATCGGCATCGTCAAGGCCGGTCGTGTGGGCGAGAATGCCGTGCTCTATCAGCTCGTTCCTTCGGTCAATGCCATCAAGGTCAACGGTTCAGGCACCTATTCCGATGCTTCCTTCTTGGTTGGTGTCAACAAGGTCGATGGATCCAACACCTCGTCATTCCCGATTCTGAGCACCGACACTGACCCCGTGGCCTATCTCTATTATAAGATAGATAGCGGCAGTTGGACGCGCTGCTACACCAATACGTCCATCCCGGCCAACACCGCGCAGACTTCCATCAAGCTCCGTCTCATTGCCGAGGCCAGCACCTCCGACAGCTATTCGGGTACAATCTTCGACATGGAGACCGTTCCCGTGGTGAAGGATGGCTCCAACGGCACGAGCATTTCCATCAAGGGACGTGTGGCTTCTTCGTCGGCACTTCCCGACCCTTCGGGCTATGACGATGGCGATGCCTTCATCACCATCGACACCGGCCACCTCTGGGTGCTTACCGATGGCGCTTGGGTCGATTGCGGTCCGTTCAAGGGCGAGGATGGCACGTCGCAGTATTTCCATCAGAAGTGGTCCGACGATGGCGGCTCTACGTTCACCGCACGCACCGACCCCAACGACCCGTCCACCATCGGCGAGACCGAAGGCACCTATATGGGCTTCTACGTCGATTCCAATCCGGTCGATTCCACCACCACGTCCGACTACTCATGGCACAAGATCGAGGCCGAGGACGGTCCTGGACAGGAACTGGTGTTCTTCCGTCAGACCGATTGGGCGCAGGAGGGAGGCTCCACCGCTACCCCCGACCTTGTGGACATCTCCGTGTCCGACCCCGACACCTTCCAGCAGGACGAGTATTGCCCTCACACGTCGGGCAATGTGCAGTGGACCGACAATCCTTCGGGTGTCACCTCTATCTACAAGTACGAGTTCTATGCCATCCGAAAGCGCATAGGTGGCGTATGGCAGGCATTCAGCGCCGTCAAGCTCTGGAGCCGTTATGCCGAGGATGGCGACACCACCGTCTTCTATCAGATCATCCTCTCCACCGAGTATATCAGCGTGGCCGACGATGGCAACGGTGGTCAGACCTATTCGCAATCGACGGTCAACGTCAAGCTCGTGCAGTCGTCTGGTTCACAGAATGTCAACGTTCCCACTTCGGCTTCCCTCTCCCTTGCCTACACCAAGGATGGCGGTACGGCCCACTCGTTGGCCATCACCAATGCTTCGGCAGGTGCTTCCATCAGCGTCACCGATGTCACCTCCTACATCACCTTCATGCTCTCCAATGGCTCCAATGTCATTGCCACGAAGTCGTGCAACATCGTCAGCGAGGCTTCGCAGGGCGTGCCTGGTGTGGGCATCGCTTCCATCGTCGAATATTACGCGCGTTCGAAGAGTGCTTCCTCCGTGCCTGGTAATACGGCTACCAGCAACACCGAGGCATGGAGTACCACGATGTCACAGGTCAGCGCCGAATGGCCGTTCCTATGGAACTACGAGGTGAGTGTCGGCACCGATAACCAGACCAAGGGACAGACCGATCCCGCCATCATCGCGCGTTATACCGAGGATGGACGTGGCATCACCGCAATTAAGGAGTATTATATCCTGTCAGCGTCTTCCACCACACCACCTAATCGTTGGTCGAGCGATACGCCTACCCAATGGCTCAAGACAGATACGGCCAAGACCGAATCGTCCATCACATCGCAGGGCTGGAGCGCTACGGCTCCGCGTACAACCAACGCCCTCCCCTACCTGTGGAACTTCGCAGCCATCACCTACTCCAAGTCGTATCTTTACGAATACGAACCGCCGCAGTGCGTGGGTGTGCATGGCGACTCGCCGCTCATCGCCGACCTCGACAACGAAATGGACTGTCTGCCCGTTTCGTCGGCAGGTGTACTTGCATCGGCAAAGACATTCACTACCGTTGCGCGTCTTTTCTACGGCTCTACCGAGCAGACCATCGCTGCCATAGCCAGCGGTGGCATCAGCTTCACCTCGTCCGACAATAAGGTCACGGGGTCGGCTGTACTGGCTTCCAACGGCAAGTCGGCCACCTGTACCATCACCGCAGCCGCTGGCACTTATTCGGGCAATGTCGAAGTGGCTATCCGCGTCACCGATACGGATGGCAATACCGCATCCAAGATCTTCACCATCGGACTGGCTAAGGCAGGTGGCGACGGTGAGGATGGCGACGATGCCATCATCTACCAGCTTCTTCCTTCGGTCAATGCCATCAAGATCGACAACTCAGGCACCTATTCGCCCGAGGCGCTGACGGTGGCCGTCAACAAGATTGTGGGAGGTACGGTCACTTCGCAGACCATCGCCTCCGGCACCAGTGGCCTCTATCTCTATTACTGCATCGATGATTACAAGGTCAACAATGTAGTGACATGGACGCGCTTCTACACCAGCAAGACCTTCGACCTCGACGACACCGAACTCCCGACCAAGAATATCCGTCTGCGTCTCGTCGGCAGCTCCCTCGGCGCAACCTGTACCGATGCTGCCATCACAGCAGCTTCGGTCATTACCTACGACATGGAGACCATTCCCGTCGTGAAGGACGGCACCGATGCCACGGGCTTGAAGGCCGACCTCGACAATGAGATGACATGCTTCGCCGTCGATGAGAATGGCGAATATGTGCAGGGCGACGATGACAGCGCTGTCACCAATTTCTCCCTCTACTACGGCACCGATGCGCAGATTCTCACCAACTGCCGCGTGGTCAACCTCGACGAGCGTCTTTCCTCTTCGGTGTCCTATACGGCCAACTCCAGCCGTTCGGCTGCCATCACCATCACCCCTATCGATGGCGAGTCATTCGATGGCCCCATTGCCGTCACCATCGAGGGTACTTGCGCCCTCGGCACTGTCTCCAAGGTGTTCACCGTCACATTCGTCAAGGGTGGTGTCAATGCCGAGATCTTCCAGCTTATGCCGTCAGTCGGAGCGGTGAAGGTGAAGGATGATGGAACCTATATCGACCCTCTTTACATTTCCGTCAAGCGCATTGTCGGCAAGTCCAGCACGTTCGTTACGTCGGGCTTCTACTGCTACTATTCCGTCACTGCCGCCGACGGCACCAATGGCTCATGGCAACGATGGTCAAGTTTCGGCGATGGTGTGGCCAATATGTTGGCCAACATCGATTCCTCTTCCCTCCGCATCCGTCTGCGCATCCAGAATCGTGCCGACACAGCCGAGTATGGAGCATTGAATGCCTCCACGCTCATCTACGACCGCGAGACCATCCCGTTCGTCAAGAATGGTGACGCAGGCGATGATGCCATCAATTATGTACTGGAGGCTTCCACATCGACTTTCAGCCACACCAACACCGTCCCATTCGATGTCCATGCCTATCGCCTGTCGCAGGAGAAGGAGCTAACTGTAATGTTCATCGTTCGCGCAGACTTCGATGCCGAAAATGGTTTTGTCTGGGGTAATTATTATCAGGTTCATACGTTCACAGATGTCACGCCGCGTGGCGACACCACGCACAGCATCCGTTTCTATGCCTTCTTCAATTCGGCCGATGCAGTCAAGTATCTGCGGTATTTGGGTGGCAATATCCAATATTCCGAGATTACGGCCGATCCCGTTTGCACCTTGGCTGTCAATCTTGCCGAGCCGGTCATCTCGTTCCAGCTCTCGCACGAAGGCACGCTCACTTATCCCGTCGATGCCTCCACCCGTCGTCCCGACGAGATATCGTTCACCATCAATGCGCACTTCTTCATCAACAATGTCGATGTGCCGCTCTCTGCTATCTCCTGCTCTCCACTGTCGGCATCCAGCGGCATTTCGCTGGCTACCTGCGATGTCGATGGCAACGACCGTGGCTACTGCGATTTCGAGTCCGTCGATAGCGTGGCCGCCCCCACTTCGCCGCAGATCTACACCATCACCGCTTCGGCTGTCTATGGCGGCGTGACCTACACGATGCACAAGGACATCTCCTTCTCGGCTGTCACGGCAGGCACGAGCGTGCAGGGGCAGCAGGGCATTCAGGGTTGCGTCATCCGTTTGCGTGGCGAATGGGACGAGAGCATCGATTATGTCAATCAAAGTGACCTCGACGAAACGAACCATACGGTCATCGCACAAGGCAAGATTCGCTACATCGACGTGGTGCAGTATGCTGTCAACAATACTACGAAGTGGTATCAGCGCAACACCAATAGGGACAATTATGCTGCTGGTATTCGACCCAACAATAAAAACTATTGGACCGAATCAAGTGCCATCGAGTTCATTGCCACCAAGCTCATCCTCGCCGAGAATGCCCACATCGTCTTTGGTCAGGGCAATCAGATTCTCATCCTCGATGCCAATGGCAATATCGTGGGTGGTCTGACGGGCTACGACGACCCGAACAACCCCAATCCGAGTCCCTATCGCCTGTGGCTTGGTGCCGCTACACCTGGTGAGGCTCCTTTCTCCGTCACCCACGATGGCTCGCTTGTCGCTGCAAACATCAATTCGCAGTTCCAGGACGTGAGCGGATATTACACCGACGATACCGACCAGGGATTCGATTCGGGCGTGGGTGTCGAGTTGAAGTATGTCAAGACGGGTCTGCATTTCTTCACGGGTTCTGGCACTCCCGTTTCCAGCGTCAAGCCTCGCGTCTATAACCTCAAGGCCAATGGTTCCACCATCACCTTGCCTGTGGCAAAGGAGTTTGTCGGCCTGCGCGTTCTCCTGCTCAACGACAACACCAATCTCCACACGGCTGGCACTACTCCCGATGTGCGCACCCATGTGGTGCAGGAGTCCAACATCGCCTTCCTTGGTGCCTATTGCACGAAGCTGAGATACGATGGCCTCGATTTC
>JAEEGL010806507.1_pt1 | contig 12427 bp, 5 predicted proteins | sample 9134231 | NCBI WGS metagenome assembly JAEEGL01 (sample SAMN16246548, study PRJNA631951) | gut metagenome | biome: gut microbiome; feature: rumen; material: fiber-attached | host: Bos | place: Iran: Karaj | collected 2018-10 | reverse complement strand
CCGTTCTGCCGCGAACTGTGGATCGACAGCGCCGACTTTATGGAAGACGCGCCCAAGAAATTCTTCCGCCTCACGCCGGGCCGCGAAGTTCGCCTGCGCTACGCCTATCTGGTCACCTGCACCGGCGTCGACAAAGACGAAAACGGCAATATCATTCAGGTTCGCTGCACTTACGATCCCGCCACGGTTGGCGGCAACACGCCCGACGGCCGCAAAGTGAAAGTCACGATTCACTGGCTCAGCGCACAGCACGCCCTTCCCGCCGAACTGCACCTCATTAACCGCCTCTACACCCTCGAAGATCCCATGTCCGCCCCCGACGGCGACTTCAAATCGTGCATCAATCCCGATTCGATGGAAATCCTGCACGGCTACGTCGAGCCCTCACTTGCCGACAAATCGGCCGGCTACCGCTGCCAGTTCGAGCGCATGGGCTACTACTGCATCGATACCGACAGCAAACCGGAACATCTCATCTTCAACCGCACCGTCACCATGCGCGACGACTGGGCACAAATCCAGAAACAAAACGGCTGATGTTTTTGTGGGCGGCCTATGCGCCATCAGCGCATACGGCCTGCCAACGCGCCTATTGCCTGCGGCAATACGGCGCGTTTTATACAGACGTGCGCCGCACGTCTGTGCTCGCTATTGGCCTGTAGCCAATACGCTCGCTGTTTTGGGCGACCAAAAGCTGTCGCCCATACGACCCGCCAACGTTTATTTTCCCACAATGACAATGGTTCTGCCTGGTACTTCATAATTGCCGGAAGTAACGCGTTCACCCCGATTCCAGACATTCTTTCCGCCATTGGCTGGATTCTCGAAATATAATTGTGTATCGACGAGAACCTGCCAGTCGCCAGATTCTGGTAATATGAAATTCCGACTGTCTTCAAACATATTCATCATGATAAATAATGAATCCGTACCACTCTTTGCAGGATAGTACTGTGCAATGGCGCGGCCATACCAGACCATGTCTTCAGATACGCCCTCCGGCCCATGCCACTGTATCCAGTTTGAGTTGTATTCTGCAGGCGCAAGAAATGCTTTATATTGTTTTCGGATTTTGATGAGATCGCGAACGAAATCATGCATGCGCACGCGATCAGCATCATTTAGCCAGTCATTCCAACGGAACCAATTCCACTCGTTATCATTAAAGGAGGGATAGTTATTGCCAAATTGTGTGCGCATGTACTCATCACCGCCAAGAATAAAAGGCGTACCGTTGCTGATGAGCAATAATACAAAGTCATTGCGAATGATCTGACGTTTGTATGCTTCGGCGTTCGCATCGTTACAAGTCCCCATCTCATTTTTGTTACCGCCGCACCAGTCTCGTAAATAAGAATTTCCTCCGCCGGTATCAAGCTGGCAAAATAGATGGTTTGACTGATTGCAACAGATGTCGTTGATTTTGCTGCAGCCATTATTTTTTTCACTGTACGAATTCAGATCGTAGAATGTAAAGTCATAGTGGTTTGAGAGATAATTGATAGAATGATAGGGCTTTCGCTCATCACCGGCATCCCCAAATAAGTTGCTCGAACCCGTCAGAATGTTGTCGTAAGAAATTTCTATTTGCGAATTTGGGGTAATTGCTTTGATTGTGAGATTAGAGTCATCGTGGTTAATGATTCGGTGAATGAAATCGCTAAAATAAATAGTCTGTTCAAACCATGCATAGTTTTGATGTTTGGTCGATTTGGGAAAAAGACCACTGACATACTGTCCAAGGCTCCAGGGTTCGGCAATCAGTCGGGTATGATATTTGGCCAGCAAATCATCATCGACCATGTCCTGCAGGATGGTTTCATGCACATGATCTGCCCAGAATACATCATTAAAAACTTGCGTATCTCCATCCTGAGTCACTTGTTCGTCTGTGACGCCCAGTATCGACGCAATATCGAAATGGAATCCATCGACGTGCATCTCTTCGACCCAGAAATGCAAACTATCCATTATCAGGCGTTTGCCGGGTTTATAGTTTGTCCGGATTTGATTGCCGGTGCCGGTTTGATCCAGATAGCCGAGGTTCGGCACATAATTCGCATTTTTCATCAAATGATAGTAGGCTTTGTTATCCAGCCCGCGGAGCGAAAAGATCATTGTCGCCGAGTCGTCTTTGAAGCTGTTCATGCTGCCGAAATCGAATACTTTCTCGGCAGTATCGAATCCCACGCCGGCTTCACCGGCATGATTGTAAACGACATCCAGAATCACTTCGATCCCCGCCTGATGCAGCTTATCGACCATTTCCTTGAATTCGTCGATAACGCCTTCGGGTCTGTTTCGTGCTGCCTGTGAAGCATAGGATTGTTCCGGTGCAAAGAAAGCAATCGGGTCATATCTCCAATAGCCATTGAATTCTGATGATTCGGTAACAGGCATCAATTGTACAGCAGTCACGCCCAAATCCGCGAGGTATTGGGCTTTTTCGCCAATGGCCTTAAATGAGCCTGGAGCGGCGATACTTGGGTCTCCAGCTGTAAATCCCTTGGGATGCACCTCATAAATAATTAAATCACGGGCTGCATGGCCTTCGAAATTATCTCCCAATTCCCGCCTGCTGCGCCACTCGGTTTCCTGCTCACTCCACTGATATTTGCTCTCAACGACGACGGATTTTGGGGCAGCTTTCCAGTCGGAAACATCCATCCCCTCTCCCGAGAACGGATTGCCGTTCGTCCAGTCGAAATCGCGATGAATACGCCGCGCATAGGGATCGATCAAAAGTTTGTTTGGATTGTATCGATTGCCATCTGTATCGCACCCCTGATACATACCTATAATTGTTCCCGGCTTAAAACTTTCATCATAGACCCAGTTGGGACCAAATGCGATATATCCATAATGCGCGCCAGCAGTGAGATCCTTTACAAATATTGTCCAAATACCGCTATTGGCATCCTTTTTCATCGGCAACCGTGCAAGCGGTAAATCGGTGTCGGGATGATTGGCATCGAAAATGAGTACCTCAACTCGCGTCGCATGTTCAGCAAATACGGCAAAATTGACGCCGCCATCAACGATTTTTGCGCCCAAAATATCATACAACGCATCGCCCGACAGATTTGCGTATGACGGCGCAATATCCGCATGTTCACTCGATGGATCCCATTCCGGCAGCTTGACTGGGCCTTCTATACATTCATTGCCCGAAACCTGATAACCGGTATCGCATTCTGTACAAAGACCTTGTGCATCCGTGACGTACCCGGTATTGCAACGGCAGGTTTCGACATCGTTCTGTACGATACATGTGCCATGAACGCAAGCAATGTCACAGTCTTGGGGCACCGTTGGCTGTGATGGAATAGTTTTTTTGCTATCGTCACCGCATCCGGCAGCAACGACGCACATGGCAAATAATAAAGAACGTGTCAGTGGTTTCAACATATCAACAATCCTCAAAAAAAAGTTTCTCGCTCATACGAGAAGCTGATTATAGCACTACGAATGAAGATTTCAATATGCAGGATAGACATGCCCAGAGCTGCAGTTTTTTTTAACATGGATTCGGTGCGGCTATCTGCGATACGCCGCACAAGAGACGTCTCACGACACGTCTCTGCTCGCTTTGAGACGTGTCACGACACGTCTCCACAGCTCGCTGACGACCTATTGCCTTGCGGCAATACGGTCGTCATTTTTTATATGCGCACGATATTTCCAGTATCCGTGCACAATTCACAGAGTTCCGCGATATTTTTTTTGAACACCGGATGCACCATATCGGGTGCGATTTCGCGGGCCGGAACGAGCACAAAATTGCGCAAATGCATTCTGGGATGCGGGATTTCGAGATCGCTGCCCTCGTTTGGTTGGATCACGGCGTCGCCATACAGCAGCAAATCGAGATCAATCGTGCGCGGACTGCACGAAGGCGCCGGTCTGATGCGGCCCAGCGCTTCTTCGACGCGCAGCAGATTATGCATCAAATCGTGCGGATCACACCACGTCTGCGCACGCATCACCGCATTCACATAGTCGGGCACCGCAGCATCCGGCTGCGCCGCATCCGGCTTGTCGAAATGCGGCTCGGTGCGGTAGAAACTGCTTATCGTGATATTAAAAAGATCCGAGGCGAGCAGCAGTTTGGCCCGGAAAAAGGTAATTTCCGGGCAACCCAGATTCGCGCCGAGCGCTATCAAAACATCGACAGGCGGCATTTAGTAGGAATATTTGAACTGCCGGACAACCGCCATGTGCTGCATGTTGGCCGCATTTGAATCTTTGGCCTGCACCGGCACGACATCATTGAGCTCACCCTTTTCGCTGTAAACCCGTGAATCGAACACGTGGCCATGCGCATAGGAATGATCGCCAACCACGACCGGAACTTCGTAATTGCACCAATCGTGGCTGCAAAGCAGCCAGTCGTATGGTTTTGAACGCGAAGCATTCGTGCCGTCGTTGTTCTCCTGATCGACCGGATAAGGCGCAGACGTATTGAACACCGATTTGAAGTTGGATTGTGTGGAAGAACGCGTATTGGTATTAAAATCGCCGCCAACCATGACATAATATTCCTGGCCATTTTGCTTGTCTGCAGCGATTTTTTCCTTGATTCTGTCCATGAGCACGGGCATTTCGCGCGAATTATTGTCGGTGCTGAGGTGCAGGCTCACCACGAGCAATTCTTTCGGCCCGGGCAAGTCGATGACAGCCCAGTCCCAGTTGCGGTTGCTGATGACATTGGATTTCCAGTAACCGCTGGACAGAATCGGATAACGCGAAATCACGCCATTTGGAATCTGACCGTTGCCGCGATAGTAGCTATACTCCGTTCCAAACGTCGTATCGACGAATGCGCGCACATCGCTCGCATCATCCACGCCCGATTTGAAGATGTTGAATTCCTGAATCAAGACGAGATCCGGCTTCATTGCTTTGAAAATGCGCACGCCCGGGCCATCACAGGGACTGCTCGCCGTCGGCGTTTTGGCACAATAAGCCTGATTGCCACCAGACGTAATATTTGCCGACATCGCACGAATGATGACGGTTTCACCCGTCATCTGATCGCGGTCGATCGTCGTCGCATCAATATTCTCGATCTCAAAATCGTCATACCGCGAATCATCGCTCGCCACATCGAACGTAATTTCGTAATCCTGGTCGCCGTCTTCGATATAATCGGGCTTGCCCTTCAACATCACCGTCTGGGGCTTGTTCCAGTTCTGCGGCGTAAAGGTGAGCGTTTTCGGGCTGATGGTGGCTTCGGAAGCATCCGTCACATCGATCGTAATGACGACATTAAACATGGGTTTTTCGTCGGGAACGATTGTGAATGTCGCCAGAGACCCGCTTTCTTCAACGCTGAGCTGATCGGCGCTCACCGTAAACGACACAGGGATATCGGGAATATCGTTGTCGATATTGATCACCGACACCTTCTGCGTGAGTTCCAGTTCACTGTATCCTTCGTCTGTGCTTTGGGGCGCACCAAACGAGACATAATAATCTGTATCGCCATCGACTTCTTCATCGTCGATGCCATAGACAACCACGGTTTGGGCACTGTTCCAATTTTCAGGTGTGAACACGAGCATCGAAGGCGTCACTCTGCCTTCGGTTGTATCGCTCGAAATCACCGGAATCGCCACTTCATCATAAGGCTTGCCGGTGAGCACAACCCTGAACATCGACTCATCGCCGGTTTCGGTTGTGACCAGACCACCAGCCGGAGAAACGAGAATTCCCGGTGTGCCTTCACGAGGTGTGGGCGGATCTGGCGGATCGGGTGGATCTGGTGGATCTGGCGGATCTGGTGGATCAGGTGGATCGGGCGGATCGGGAGGCTCAGGATCACCGCCATTCTTCTCATCCTCGATACAATTGATGACCAGATCATATCTGAAATCGTGATAGGAAGCATCGGTGCTGCTGGCCATCACGGTAACGATGTTCACCGAATCGCCGGAATAGGTATCGTTATCGACGCATTCGATCTCGATGACGCATGGTTCCGACCAGTTTTGCCGCGTGATGGTCATCGACTCTTTCACCGCACGCGCGACACCCGGCGCAGAACTGTCGAAAGACAGCACGATATCTGCTTTGGGCGGCTGCGACAGCGTCATTAAAAACAAGGCCGACCCGCCCTCTCTGATATCTGCAGAATCTGGCGTGAGAACGGCAAGCCCTTCCACTTTATCGGAATCGTCGTGACATCCCGCGACTATGCAAAATGCCATCGCCATTGCTAACCAAAGTTTTTTCGACATTTGGAACTCCTTCCGGTCAGGTTAATCTGCCAGCCGTTTCCAGCTTTAGGTTACATAGTCAATGTGAGTGATAAAGGCCATACTATATTTTTAAAAATGTACTTTTTTTGTAGAAATGTATTTACAAATGTGTGTACATGTAGGTGCAAATCGCAAGGTAACACATTTGTACAACCTTACAACCGAAAGATTTTCGAGGGTGGTTAGAATTATATGTATATAATTATCGATACAACACGCCGACACGCCCCAAAGGCGTCACCGAAATCCGGTTCGACAGGGGGGTAGCGGCGTATTGAAGCTTTGGCGCAGGTCGTTGACCTGCGCCAAAGCGAAATAGACGCGTAGGGGGGCGTCCCCCCTCCAGAACAATTAAAAATATACAGTTGTGCAGAACGGATGGTTTTAAGCCGATTGACAGCAACAGCTTAGAGCTTGGAGCCTGGAGCCTGGAGCCTGAACCCCATGGTACTCTGGATCCCAACCATAAGCCATAAGCCATAAGCCATAAGCCACCAAGCTCCACGCCGGCCCGACACTGCCGCAAAAAAATACTGTACATAAATACATTTATCCGCTATACATCGCCGGTCAAAAAGAATGCCCAGCGGAGGTAAACGATGGCGGGATTTGTTCATTTACACGTGCATACGCAATACAGCATTCAGGACGGCGCAATCAGAGTCAAAGAGCTCGTCAAGACGATTGCCCAGCGAGAGGTGAAAGCATGTGCCATCACAGACCACGGCGTGATGCATGGTGCGGTGGATTATATCAACAAATGCAAGCCCGAGGGCGTGAAGCCGATTCTGGGCTGCGAGCTGAATATCACGCATGCGCATCCCGACAGTCCCGACAAAATTTACCACCTGACGATGCTGTGCCGGACGCTGAAAGGCTACGAAAACGCACTCGAAATGCTGTCGAAGGCGTTTATCGAGAACTACGACGAGCTGGCGGGACAAGGCAATGTGAAATTCGAGTGGCTGCGCGACTATTCGGAAGGCCTGACTTTTTTGAGCGGCGATTTGGGCAGCGAAATCGCGCAGACCATTGTGCGCGGCGGTGATGTGGCGGGCGTGATTGAGCGCTTCCGCGAAGTGATAGAGCCCGGGCAGTTCTATCTGGAACTGATGGACAATTCGTTCGATGCGCAGAAAAAGGTGAACGAATGTTTCAAACAAATGTCGAAGCAGCTGGATTTGCCGCTGATGGCGACGAACGATGCGCATTATCTCAAGCGCGAAGAGGCGCTGGCGCATGCAGTGCTGGTGTGCATGGGGCTTGAAAAGCGCGTCGATATTGAAGAACTGCGCAAATATGTGGTCGACGACTTCTATTTGAAGAGCGACGAGGAGATGTATGCGGCGTTTTCGGATGTGCCCGAAGCGTGTGAAAACACGGTGAAATTCGCCGAATCGGTGGACTGTCCGGTGCGGCTTGGGCCGGTATTTCTGCCGCAATACAAGGTGCCGCAGTCGTTTTTGGAGTCGCACAGCATCACCGACCGCAAACAGGGCATCCACGAATATTTTAAGGAAGTCGCGCGCACCGGCCTGACGGCCCGTCTTGAATCGTTCAAAAAAGCGGGAAAAATCGTCGACGAAAAGACGTATTGGGAGCGTCTGGAACGCGAAATCGGCGTGATCACGCAGATGGATTTTCCGGGGTATTTCCTCATCGTGTGGGATTTTATCCATTGGGCCAAAAGCCACGGCGTTCCCGTGGGTCCCGGCCGAGGCTCGGGCGCTGGTTCGCTCGTTGCCTACTCCATGACCATCACCGATTTCGATCCGCTTCCATACTCGCTGCTGTTTGAGCGATTTTTGAATCCCGAGCGAGTGAGCATGCCGGATTTCGACGTCGATTTCAGCATGGACAAGCGCGACCAGGTTATCAATTATGTTCGCGAGACTTATGGCATTCACAATGTCGCGCGCATTGCGACGTTCGGTGCGCTCAAACCCAAGGCTGCGGTGAATTCGGTTGGTCGTGTGCTGAACTTCTTGCCTTCCGAACTGCGAGCGATTACCCGGCTTATCCGCGACGATCCTGCGCTGCACATGACGCTGACCAAGGCGCTGGCCGAAACACCGGAACTGAAGGCGCTTGTCGACGGCGACCCCAAGATTAAGCAGCTGTATGATTTGGCGCTTCAGGTCGAGGATTTGTACTGTCAGACCGGCGTGCATGCATGCGGACTGGTGATCAGCGAAGGGCCGCTGTGGGATTATGTGCCGGTATTCCGCGACAAGGACGGTGCATTTGTCTCGCAATATGCGAAAGTCGAGGTCGAACAGGCAGGCCTGGTGAAATTCGACTTTCTGGGGCTTAAAACGCTAACCGTATTGGAGACCGCGCTTGAAAATGTAAACCGATCGCGCGCACAGCAGGGGCAGGATCCGCTCGATCTCGGCCTGATTCCGCTGGACGATGCCAACGTCTATCACATGATTTCGGTCGGCAAGACGCTGAACGTTTTCCAGCTGGAATCGACGGCATTCACCAAGCTGCTGGTCAAGCTCAAGCCCGACTGCTTCGAGGACGTGATTGCAGCCGTCGCGCTGTTCAGACCGGGTCCGCTTGGCACGGGCATGGTCGATACGTTCGTGAAATGCAAACACGGCGAGCAGGCAATCGAATACCCGCATCCGATGCTCGAAAAGATCCTCAAAGAAACGTATGGCGTTTTCGTGTATCAGGAGCAGGTCATGCAGGCCGCTCAGGTGATGGCGAATTTTACGCTTGGCGGCGCAGATATCATGAGACGCGCCATGGGCAAGAAAAAGCCCGAGGAAATGGCCAAGCAATGCGGCAAATTCGTCGAAGGCGCGGTACAGAATGGCGTTCCGGCCAAGCGCGCCGAAGAAATCTTCGAACTGATCCGCGGATTTGCAGAATACGGTTTCAACAAGAGCCATTCGGCAGCCTACGCGCTTGTGACGTATCAGGAAGCCTATCTGAAATGCTATTATCCCGTCGAGCACTGTGCGGCACATTTAACGTGCGATCAGGGCGACACCGACAAGGTCATCCGCACGATCAACGATGCGCGTCTGAACGGGATCAAGATTCTTCCGCCCGATATCAACGAATCGGAGCTGCATTTCAGCGTCGTGAACCGCAATATCCGCTTTGGTCTGGCCGGTATCAAGGGCGTGGGCGAGGCGGCGCTCGAAAGCGTTTTTAAAACGCGAAATGCCGACGGCCCGTTCAAAAGCCTGTTTGATTTTTGCAACCGCGTCGACAGCAGCGTGAACAAGCGCGTGATCGAAACGCTGGTGCAATGCGGCGCATTCGATTCGCTGTGGCACGGAAAGCTTCGCAACATCGGCGATATCGGTGCCGCCCGGGCATCGATGTTTGCGTCGATTCAAAATGCGCTCGACCGCAGCAAGCAGGAACGCGAAGACCGTTCTTCGGGGCAGACTTCGCTGTTTTCGCTGTTTGCGACCAAAGCTCCGGAGCAGGCCAAATCTCTGGACGACAAATTCATTCCGGCGCAGCCGTGGCCTGAATCGACCGTGCTCGATAACGAGCTCAAGCTGATTGGCTACTTCATTTCAGGACACCCGCTCGACCACTATCGCCAGGAAATTGCCCGTCTCGCCACGCATTCCGTCAGCCAGCTCGGATCGCTTTCGGAACGGACAAAAGTCACATTATGCGGTCTTTTCAAGGGTGTCGGCGTGCGCGTGACCAAATCGGGCACCAAACTGGCTTCGGGCAATTTCGAAGATTTAACCGGCGTGACGGGCATCATCTGTTTTCAGAAAACGCTCGACCGCATCGGCCCCGAAGTGTTTTCGCTCGATACCCCCGTCGTGCTGACCGGAAGCGTGAGGATTGAAGGCGAAGACGAAGAATCGCGAAAAGTCGAAATCATGATCGACAACGTCGAATCCCTGTCGGATGTACGCGCTCGCTGTTTTTCACATATCCAGTTCGAACTGGATGTGGCACAGCATACCGTCGATAACATCAACGATCTCGATATTCTGCTGTCGATGCCCGAATATACAGGCAATGCCTATACCTACCTGCTGCTGAAGGATGATACGGTTGACGCACAGCTCAAGCTCGGGTATCGCGTCAATCTCACAGACGATTTTCTGCACCAGGTCGATCAGGTGCTGGGGATGGGGTGCTACGAATTGCGATAACGCGAATAAGCGATAAGGCTTTTACTTTTTTCTGGGGCTCTGCCCCAGACCCCGCCAAGGGCCTGAGGCCCTTGGAACCCACAATATTATTTGGATTCTACTGAATATGCGCTGTCTACTATGGCTTGCAAAGATCGAAATGGGGCCCCTCCCCCATTTCGCCTAAACTGTACCACTTGGGTAAGGCTTCATGGCGTAAGCAACAATTAATTCAGGGATAAATGTTAAGTCCTACGGACTTTTGGAAATCTGCATGCCGGATTTAAATGCAGTCCCCCTGTAACGCTGATGTTGAATTATTGATGTAAAAATGATTAACTGGATACGGGTGAATGTCGTATGCACCCTGATGTGTGTGGCACATGTTGCAGATCCGTAACGGAATACCACATTTCAGAAAGGTCTTATCGGCAAATTTGGACAGGGGCAGTTATGCATCTAAATCGTCTGTTAGTGTCGGCTTTATCTGGAATCGTTGTAGCCTGTGCAGTACCGCAAATCGGTTTTGCCGAAGACTGCAGCATGCTGGATGAAAACGAAGCCTGGAACAGTCTGTTTAATCAGTTCAACGAGCAATACAGCGCAGGTGCTTACGAAGACGCGATCAAAACGACCCAGGAACTGCAGACCATCTGCTCAAAGTCTCCGATTCTGAATTTCTCAATAGCCGGCACATACCACAATCTTGGCGACGATGCACAGGCCAAGGAATATATCCGAATCGCCATCGAACAAACCAACGAATTCGCAGTATCGCCCAGAGTGCTCGAAAGCATGTGGATGATGCGCTATGAAATCGAAGCATGCGACAAAGCTGAATACGACAAGCTGGCCGCCATCGAAGCCGAAGAGCGCCAAAAGCTTGAGGATACGGCACAGGCATTGAAAGTCGCCAATGAAGAGCTCGAAAAGCGCCGCGTCACAATGGTCACCAACAGCGCAAATGAACAAGCCCGCGATAAAGTAATCATGTGGACCGGCACAGGCATTGGCGCTGCAGGTCTGGCGATGCTTGCGACTGGCGCAGCGCTTGCCGCCATCGAAAAGAGCGATGCCGACGGCCAGTCGGATTCTTTCATCGTCAAAGATTCAAAGCTCACCGTCAAAACCAAACACTATGTGACCTGGACATTACTCGGCGCAGGTATCGCAGCGACCGTCGCCGGCGGCGTGATGGCCGGTCTTGGTGCTTATTATTACACGCATCCGGCCAGCGAGGATATCGCGTTCCAGTTCTCTGTGAGCCCCACCAACCTGAATGTGGGCATGGTCTTTTAAGACTGGTGAACGACCGGCAAAGATCTACATCACCACTTTGGGATACTTGTGTGATTCGATAACGATACAGGTAGACACAAGCATAAACGCCTGGATAGAAACCGCATACAATATATCACGGATATCCACGACGCCGCGGGCGATGTTGGAAAAATGCACGCTTGCAGACAGCGTTTGAAGGATAGAAGCTGCCGTGCCGGATGTATCCAGCGATACGCGATGTATATAGGTGAGCAAGAAGCACAAAAAGAAAGACAATAGAAATGCAGACACCTGATCCCGCGTGAGTGCCGAAGACAAAACACCAATCGATATATATATTCCACCCAGCATCATGAGCGCGATATAACCACCCGCAACAGGCCCCCAGTCAAGCTGTCCAAGTGTAGAAACAGAAATCGGATAAGACAGCGTAAACAGCAGCACAAAAAACAGCAAAACCAGGCAGGACAGGAACTTTGCGATAACGATCTGCCATGTGCGCACAGGCATGGTCATGAGCAAATCGAGCGTCTGAGCGCGCCGTTCTTCGGACAATATCCCCATGGTGAGCGCAGGACAAAATATAGAAAGCAGCAGCGGTGCCTGTGAAAAAAATGAACGAAGACTGAGTGTTTGTATGCTTTGAAAGAAATCTGTAAAAAACAAAGCGCCCATAAACAACAAAAACAATACAACCAGAGTTGTCACAACACCAGAAAATATCATTCTGGATATATCACGTTTCATGATTGTAACGATTGCATT
>JAEEGL010112406.1_pt1 | contig 12427 bp, 13 predicted proteins | sample 9134231 | NCBI WGS metagenome assembly JAEEGL01 (sample SAMN16246548, study PRJNA631951) | gut metagenome | biome: gut microbiome; feature: rumen; material: fiber-attached | host: Bos | place: Iran: Karaj | collected 2018-10 | reverse complement strand
CATCAATTGTGCGGCTACGCTTGTAATAAACCGTACCACATTTAAGGTTGATATAGTCACGCTTTACGACTGAGAAATAAACAAGATAACAATTATCTTTTTCTTGATAACGAATACTTGTAACTTGACCTGTTGGCGGAATAAAAGGATTATCTCCATCAACTATCTTAAACTTCTCTGGTACTGTTATTTCATTACCATACTAATCAGTAACTTTATTGATAACATAATCAGAATAGGTTAAACTCTGTACCCATTCTTCGTCATACTGATTTTCCAAATAAGACTTAACTGCAAGCAAATAGTCTTCATTTGTTAATGCATGGTCGGAATAAACTCTTACGCATTTCTGTGATAAAATCTTTTCGTCGATGAATTTTTCCATCATAAAAGGCAACATTGTTTTCTAATCATAAAAAACTGTGAAGTTGCTCATATCGTTACGATATAATTTCTTTACGTTCTACATCTATTCAACAAGGTCAATCTACAATCCTTTTCTATCTTTAACCACACACTTCTCAAATCTGTCAATAGCCTGGGCTTCATATAGGTCATTTTCAAAGTGTCCAGTCTTACTAAAATCAGTAATTTCTTCTGCAATATAATCGATGACCTCTTGCGGCATAGCATAATGGGTTATACCATTCATATCACACCAACACAAATCACCAATTGCATCTTCCAAATAATTAGGGAATATATAGTAAAGGATATGACTAAGGAAGAATTCATTACCAATATGGAACGTTGGATTAAATCCACCGTCTTGTTCAGAACTCTTATTATATCCTGTAAAAATAGACTTAAGTATATCAATAGTTGGTATTACCGGATGCATTTCTTCTCCGGGCTTATCTGCTCTTTGTGCTAAATTATCTGCACTTATGTAACACCAAATACACTTAAAACCTTCGGGAGTCTTTTCAAGAGAATAGTTAATCTGAATAACAATATCAGTAGAAGCATAGTGACGTTCAAGACTTTCCTTTCGATTAGTTTCGTCAGAATCTTTTCTCTTGAAAGTAACAGTTACATCTCTCCAGCCGCCCCATCGCTGACCATACTCAAGAGCTCTTACTTCTTGAGCCTCTGCAAGTTCTTGACTTTTTGGTAAATCCTAAATAACAATAGAAACTCCTTCATATTCATTTCCGTTGAAATCAAAATATGGAGCAATATTTCTTGAATGAGGAGTTTTCTATACTCTGCGATAGTAAGCATCTTTTAACTTCCAACGATTTTCTGCGACCATTGCGTCAATAGCAACGTCTTGTCCTTCTGAATCGTACATATATTTAGAAGTATGATTATTGTAACCATCAAGTCTATTATATGCGATTTTATCAGAATAACCTGTACGAGGGTCAAAACCTGCTTTTTGTGCGCATCTATATACAATCTCCCATTCTGCCTCTGTAAGTTCAGGAGATGGAAAAGCTTTTGTAGAATAATGCTTTTGTCCATATTTATTTGCTACGTTAAGTTTCGCAATGGCAGATGTCCATGGGGACATCTTAGCCATTACTCTACCGTTCATAAATGTATTCAAAGACATTTGTGAGAACAAAGCATCTTCTAACTTTAATTTCAAATCCTTTCCAAAGTTCCAAGATAAGATTTTGCCGTTACCCTTTCCGCCGCTTGCCGGCACAGCAGTAACGCTCTTATCTAATGAAGTAACCTTTAATGTATCGAAATACAGAACTGGTACATAGAACTCCTCTTCGCCAATTCTGGTAATAGAGTAAAATACTACATCAGCTACTTCTTTTATTCCATACTACTTAAATATATTCATTCAGTATCACTTCCCTTGATAGTAGCTGTGTAATCAGATGGGTCAAGAATTTCATTATCGAATGTTCTTTCTTCTCTGATTGTCTCGTCAATAGAGTTAATCTGAATACGACCATTGAGACGAGCTGCAACTTTAGAGCGGTCAATTCCTTCTTCAGGTGCATTCTCTACCCAATCAGAAGTCTTATAGAATCCAATAGTACCATCAATATTCTCATGATTAACTACATGACCATTTTCAAGAACTGCCGCATAATCACGAGGAGTATGTGCAAGAAGTTCAAGATTTGCGTCAACATCGAAATCACCCTAATATGGCTTAGGATTCAATTCTGGATGTGGAGAAATAAACTGATTAATTTCAGTTTCATGCTCACTACATGGACATGGATTTTCAATAAGGTCATAAGCAGTAAGTTTCATCATTACTCCATCATTGCGGCGAAGTGCTGTAAGCTTCATATCGAAGATTGTAGGTTCTCCGGTTGCCGCAAGAGAAAGTTTATTAGTTGAATGAAGTTTGCAAAGTGGAATTTCAAACTAATAATGCTAATCTTCTCCAAATCTATCTCTTATCATAGTTTCACCGACAAGTCGGTAAGTGCCAGGATAATGGATAGGGTCGATAATGAGCTGCTTACCAAGTGAACAATTCTCTTTAGCTCTTTCTCTTGTCCACTTCAAATACTTATCTCCCTTTCTGATAATTCGTAAATTACCAGTGATTCGCTGTCCATTCTATCTATAAAACTCAAAGGCATTAGTAGTAAATGGTTGCATTGTCTTCGGGTCAATAAAAACAGTCAATGGAGTTTCTGAATACTTCTCCATGTATCTATACTGACTATGTTTTGAATTTTCATCAGTATCAATACAGAAAGTTCTATTGGCAATATTTCTCTCCATTCTGTCTAATATAAATACATCTTCAAGTGCCGTATCAATCTGATATATAGCATCCTATGGCGGCACGATGTTAGTATTATATTCAACTCCTACATTAGCGAAGTAACGGTATGGGAGATATCTTCTTGCAATAATAGCATCAAGTTCAACACCCATTAACTCGCTGTAGAGTTTATCTTTTGCACAACCTTTGCGATATCCGTCAATGTAAAGATTTTGAGTTAAGAAGAATACATCAGGATTGTCTCCATCAATATCATATTTCTCTCCATCCCAGCCTGTAAATGTCGCATTTGCAACTGGCTCATATTCTCCATATTTATTATCAGGCTTAGCGATATTTTCTCTTATCCATTCAAAAATCTCTCTACCATACTGATAATAAATCGCAAAGTATTGTTTATCAAAACTTGGTATTCTCTGATATTCATCAACTGGATGATAATATGGAGTTTTCCACCAAGTTGCTGGGTCATTAGTAGGACCCTTACCATTAAAGAAATACCACTTCTATGTTTGCTCACGGTAGAAAAGAATTAGATTCTCAAAACTAACTCTTTTCTTGCAATCATCAGAAGTGATGAAACCTGAAATCATCCAACAAAAAATAGACGTTCCACCTACATATCCCGCGGCATCCCTCTTGCGTTTACACTGGATACCCTCATACACAGGCCATCTGTCTGGAATGATAAGGAAGTCAGAAAATTTTTCCGCTGTTAGGATTGCCGTTCTCATACATGTATCTGGAACGTTCGCATCAGTATTTCTATCGAAGAAATATCTTAAATATAATTGTAATCCTTTAGCCTCTAATTTACCTGCCCAATTCATACTACTTGAGGCTGGAGTAAAGAGTGCATCCTGAAGGTTTACAGTAATATCTTTTCCATAATCCCAAGTAATGAGTTTCGGATTTCCTATTCCTCCTTGTGCAGATGTAGACTATGTAGATTCCTCTACAGTGGACACCTTTAAGGTGTCCATGTAGAGAACTGGGACATAGATTTCATTGTCATTTTCATCGAGTTGAATGGAGTAGAGACAAACATCTGCGACCTCTCTTATTCCATACTCTTGAAAAATATTCATCTATCATCCCTCCTATGTTATTTTGCAGAGATTTTAGTTGAACCGTCCTTTGGAACCATAGTTCCTGCGCATCCCTGCTTCATTTCCTTTTCAACTTCATAGAAGGTGATTTCCATAGGAATACCATTCTGAGGTGTAGCAACTTCAACATCGAGGTTGAATGTTGTTGGGTCACCATCAGCCTGAAGTGTCAATGTCTGGTCAGACTTAATCTTGCAAAGTGGAAGACTAATCTGAACTCTCTGGTCTTCACCAGTATCACGTGAACGAATGTATGTCTCACCGACAATCTTGTACATACCTGGGAATACGCCCTGTTCTACGAAAATCTTCTGAGCCTTAAGAGGATTCTGCTTAGTGCTCAATGTAAGAGACTTCTTGTAGTAAGGTTCGCCCTGGTGGAACCAATAATCGTCGTCATAAGGAGTCATTGTCTTAGGATTGATGTAAGCCCAGATTGCGCGACTAAGAACTGACTTCTTGCAGCATGGTGTGCAAGCAGCATTAGCAACTGCAACTGAATCTACAAGGTCATAATCCTTACCAGTTACGTCATCAACTGAACCGTATGTACCTTCGTTACCTGTTGTGTAAGTAGCTCTTATCCAAAGCTTTCCTTCGCCGTCAAGACGATATTCAAGATTTCCAACATCTACTGAATCAACAATTGTTGAAAGACTATATGAAGAAACGCTGGCAAGTGCCTGTGGGAATGAAGTAATCAATGATACGAAATTGCAGAAGTCATCTGATGAATACCATGTATTAACTTCAAAACTCTCATTTTCCATGATAGCAGGGAGTGTATCTTCAACAAGTTCTGATTTACTTGTATCAGCGATAACAACAACCTTTTCAGACTCATAAGGTCTTCCTGTTTCAAGTCCGCCCTCAATATCCTTAGGACCAATATCGAAGATATTGCTTTCATACTTAGTAATCAAGTAGTAAGAAAGAGCGTTGATGCTGTCGAATCTAAGCCACATTTCCATATTTCTGAACTGGTCAGTGTTAATCTGAGGAATCTCAACCCATGCATCATCAGGAGTTGCATGACCTTCTTCAACCTGTCTCTCAAGGTCCCAATCAACATCAGGAGTACCAAGATAAGCTCTTACAGAGCCATCAAGGCAAACACGAAGCTTGAGGTATGGGTAACCCTCGAAATCGTCAAGCATCTTGAGTGCGATTTCATCCTCAGTTGTTGCAGCGCAGTTATCAATTACTGGCTTACCTTCTGCCTGAGCATGATAGATAATCTTTGCAACAGGTGATTCATCATCGTACTTATCATAACCTCTAAGGTAAGTAATCTCATACTTAAACATTTCAGAAGGCTGGTTAATACCAACAGTCTGGCGGCGCTTAATTGGATATGCCTTACCATAAATAGAGTAGAATCTATCAGGAACAACAGCAATTGATTTTACTGCTGTTTCAATTTCCAAATGCCACTTATAAGGCTGTCCAGCTACATAGCCGAAGCCCTTTACGTTTACGCCATCAAGAATTGATGAACGCTGGAGATATACTGGGTCTCCACTCTGGTCAGGGAGAATATCCTCTCTGCCATCACGAGGAAGAAGTGCGCTAACTGTTGCATTGACAGTATCGTTTCTTGGGTAGAAAGCCTTCTCCATACGAGAAATTCTCTCCATGCCGCATTCCATAGACTGAAGACCAGTCTGATGCTGAACATGAGCGTCCTTCCAATCAGCACTTAAAATGCCACCCCAGCACAGACCAAGAGATGCAGGTGTACAAAGTGCGTCCTCAAGTGTTAAGTTAATTGTTTTGCCATAATCCCAAGAAATAAGTCTTGAGTTACCAAGTCCACCCTGTGCCCAAGTGTTCTCAGCGGTTTTTTCTACCGTTGTAACCTTTAAAGTATCGAGGTAGAGGGCAGGGACGTAGTATACGTCCCCGCTTCCATCTTCCTTTTTATGAATACTGTAAATGGTTACATCAGCTACTTCTTTGATACCATACTGGTCAAAAATATTCACTGATTCTCACCTCTTTATCAATACTCAGTAGCACCGATTACCAATTCCTCGTCCTCTGTGCCTGCTGTCTTATACATTTCAGCATCGTCAAGAAGGTTAAGATTTTCTGTGTCCTTAACCATTGTAGAACCATCATTCTCTTCCTCGTTGTCAACAACGTCAAACTGAACGAACTTCATCATTACGCCGTTGTCTGGACGGAGAACATCCATTGTGAAGCTGAATACAACTGGGTCGCCATCTGCCTCAAGGGTAATAGATGTGCTCTCTGCTGACATCTTAGCTTCTGGAATAATGAACTGGAATCTCTGGTCTTCACCAGTTGCCTTGTCTCTTACAAGTGTCTCACCAACTACCTTATAAGTTCCTGGGAACTTGTCAGCAGAAATTTCAATTGTGTTACCAATGCTATTGCCTTCGTAAGCAACTGAACGTGTGAACTTGTAAACGACTTCACCCTCTGCAATAGGAGTACCATCCTGGAATGGTTCCATTGTCTTAGGGTCATAGTAAACTGCCTGAGCAGTAACATTTCCTTCAGAAGGAGTACCTTCGTGGTTGCCAGCTGGAACGATGAAGCTTCTCTTAGCAACAATCTTTTCCATTCTGTCAATCATTGTTGTATCCTTTACGCCGTTCTTGAGGTCACCGTGCTCGCCAGCCCAAATAGCTGCCATTGAAGCAGGTGTGTAAAGAGCATCCTCAATTGAAAGAGTGATTTCCTTACCGTAGTCCCAAGTGATAAGCTTAGCGTTACCACGACCACCAGTTGCGTCTGTCTTCTCAGATGCCTGCTCAAGAGTAGAAACCTTCAAAGTGTCAAGGAAGAGAACTGGGATGTAACGAAGAACGTTCTTCTTTGTTCTACGAACCTTGATTGAACCAACTGTGCAAGTTGCATCGAATGTCTCGTCGCAAACAGTAATATCAACAGTGTGGATAAGACCGTTCTTAACGATTCTCTCTGCCTGCTTGTCTGTGATGTAGCCGTTGTCATTAATCATCCAAGCTACCTTTTCGACATTCTTTGTGCAATGTCTATTTACTACGAATACAAGACCGAATGTACCGATAACTACAAGAGCAAGGAATGCAGTACCTGCAAATACCTTATCCTGGTAGTAAAGTCTGTTACCCTTCTTGTCGTAGAACTCGAAGATACCATTCTTATCGCCAGCAAGTGCGCGAGCGTTGATATTCTTGAGTAAGTAGATGTTTGCACGATTTGCAAGAACACCATTATCAGCGTCAACGTAGATTGCTCTATTTGACTCCATCTGAGCAGTAGAAGTAATTCTAATCTGTCCAACCTGACCACCAAGGTCTGCAACTGAAAGTGCCTGAATTACACTGTCAAGGTTGTAAAGTGAAGAAAGCTTCTTGCCAGTAATGATGTCGTTAAGGCTTACACCATTAAGTGTGTAGTCCTCATACTGAACGCCGCGACCTACATCGTCAAGAGGAGTCTCTGACTGAGCAGCCTTACCAGTTACCTTGTAACCACCAAATACACGAGTGTATCCAGTCTGAGTAAATTCTGCACCGCCATCAATGAGCTTCTTCTCTTCCTTAAGAGCGTCAATAGCGTCGTTAATGCTGTAATGAGTATCGTCGCCCCATGTGTTAACAGCATTGTAAATTCCAAGGTCAGTACCTCTCTTAGTCTTTGACCAGTCACCGTAAGTAATACCATCAGGTGTGAAGAAGCTTACTGTCTGGCTCTTCTTGTCAAGGTAGTAACCAAGCTGCTGAGGAAGGTAATAACCCATCTCGTCTTCAACAAGAAGCTCAGCATAATCTGTATAAACGATATCGTAAGCCTTAGCTTCGATTGTATCTCTCAATTCCTTGATTGCCTCGTCAACCTCTTCAAGGTCATAAAGGTTCTCAGAAATTCTACCAGTAAGACCAACAACTACGACTCTTTCTCTGCCGTTTGGAGCAGTTGCGAAGTTGTCATCGAACTCGAAACCACCGAAGAGCTGGTTTGGATTAGCAAATGCGTAACGTGTACCTGCCTTAGTGATAAGGTTCTGATTCTTAGCAAAGAGCATGCAAACCTGCTCAGGATATGAGAATTCGTGAGTACCAACTTCACGGTCTCTGTCCATTGCATAGTGTCCAACTGCCTGTCCTTCGCCGAGGTCATATCTACCAGTTGTCATTTCAGTTGAAGATGTAAGAGTTGCTGTGAATGAAACAAGGAACTTGTTGTATCCGAAGTCCTCAACAACTTCAACATTTGTAACAGCGTCAATTGTCTCGCCGCTGATTGTAGCAGGGTCATATGCAACTGTAATTGTCTCACCATCAGCTGCGCTGATAAGTGTTGCAAGCTGAGCAGTAGTAAGTGAACCGCCCTTAGCTGCTTCAACGATTGCTGCAAGCTGTGGAGTAAGAACTGCATCATCAAATGTAATTGTTACTGTACCCTCAGTTGACTCAGTTGTAGTAACATCTGCTGTAACAACGCCAGTAAATGTAGACTCTGTGCTGCCGCCAGTTCTTACAGGCTGTGTAAGACGAACAACTACACCGAGGCTATCATAAAGACCCTTCTGAATAAGCTGGAATCTACCCATAATCTCTTCAGGAGTTGCATCTGCTGGAGCTGTAAATGTAATGTAACCCTCAGTAAGTGTGTCACCTTCCCAAGTAAGTGAGCCATTAGCACCAACATACTCGATAAGGTTAGCCTTTGTGATGTTATCCATCTCAATTGGGCAAACGAAATCAGACTTAAGAGTTACGATTTCCTTAGTGTTGATTACACCATCAACTTCCTTTGTAGTACCCTTACTAATAACGCTACCGATGTTTGCAGCTGAAAGACCAGTAATTACATAACCGTTAATAAGAAGGTCAGCAAGTCTGTCTCTGATATTGCGGTTTGTCTGGTTCTCAACAAGTGAAAGAATTGTTACATTCTCTGCATCGAAAAGGTTTGGAAGGTCGTCGCTGTCTGCATCAGCAATAAGATAATTCTTAATTGCAGTAAGTGCTTCACCAGTAATAACATCGCCGTCATTGAAAGGTTCATTACCTGCAATTGGAGGATTCTCGTTATCGATAAAGAGGGCTGAACCCTTAACCTCAATTACATCGTCACAGTCATAGTTAAAATGAGTAAGAACATCTGCATCCTTGAATACATATGCCTCATAGCCTTCAGCTACGCCCTTGCCATCCTCGTCAAGAGGATAAACCATATCTTTTACAAGAGCACCCTTGAGGATTGAGGAAATTGAGATTTTTCTCTGTGACTCATATGTTTCGTCCTTTCTTTCAATACGGTAAAGAGTTACGTCAGCAACTTCTTTAATGCCATATTTCTCAAAAAGATTCTGTGCCATGTTTGTCATCAACCTCCTTTTAAAATTTAATCATCGGGATTACTTCCCCAATATTTGGCTTTAATTTTCTTAGAATCTGCACCTGCACAAAGCATTTGTATATCCTAAGTCCATTTTTCTCTCAACTAATGTCTCTATATCAATCCATAGAAAGCATAAATTGATTTATTTTTATAGTCAATCCCGAATACTTCTGCAATCTCCATGAGGTCTGCTAAATCCTATGCACCACCTTGTTTCTACTACTACTTACGCTTAACTGCATCGCGTCGTTCTGCCGCCAAACGCATTTTACGTGCGTATGGTGACTCATTTTCAGGCGGCGGCTCAGGAACCTTCTTTCGATTTTGAAGATTTAGAATCGTCTAAAAATCAGTAAAATTTTTCTCATTGATTAGGCGTTTTTCAGCCATTGGACCAATAAGGACTGCGTTGATTTTGGGAAGAAGTGTTACCTCTTCCTTTATAAAAGTAGCGAAAGCAGCTTGAAGCTCTAAATAAAAACTATCACTTGCTTGCGCCGACTTTAAAAGAAATGGAAGAGGAGAAAAGTCTGTATCTTCATTTACGGCGACTCCCTTCTCTTCCATTATTTTTCTTATTTCGTCGGGGGTTAGCAACAACATTCCCAAACGAGAACTATATACGTTGCTACCCATTTTTAACATTTCTCCGACAGTAACAGGGCAAACCCAGCAGACTCCCGGAAGCCGTGAAGGATAGCCTGCATATGCCTGTTCTTTAATAACTGTCATTTCATTAGCTGAAATTGACAATTTGGAACCTCATCAAATAACTTCCTGTTTGATTAGTAAGAGATGAGATATCGAAACCAAGATATTTGATTTCACCAAGACCATTGATTCGCTTATTTTGGAGAGACTTGCGAACCTCTGACATTATCGCAAATGGACGGAGCTGATTACCAGCAATAATCCATTCCTTATAAGGACAGTAACAATAAATAAGAAGTGTTACCATTTCATTTGCGTTTTCGTCTGTAACCTCTGAACCAGAGAAAACAAGAACAAGTTTACTTGCTGTTGTTTCATCCTCTGAAGTTGTGAGTGGTGTAATTCTTATATTTTTACCAAAAAGCTCTTTAACTGTATCATCAATATCAGGATGCAAATTTGGATTGATAGGGTCTAAATCTGTGTTAATCAAAAGTTTACACAAATCCTGATTATCCAAAAGCTTTTTAGCCATCTTAATTAAATTTGGACCAAGTTCTTGTCCATAGTTAACCTGTGACATTAATGTGCTATCCATCGTTAATCAACTCCTTTCCTCTTATCAAGTGCGTTTAAGAAGAAGTTGTCATCCTCTCCAACTGGTAAGTCTTGTGATGTTTTAGGCTCTGGCGGCGAAACAAGATATTCAGCAATAGATACTAAAGCTACGCCGTCAATACTTAAATTATCCTTACCAACGATTTCCCATCCTCTACCCTTGTAGTCAAAATACAAGTTTTTCTACAAGAAGTCTTCATCTTTAGTAATAAACTTTCTATGGGCTAACGGCTCCCTATAAGAAACAGCGCCATAGGAAGTGAATTTGTCTTGAACATATACCGATGTTTCACTTACGAACTTCGCCGGGATTGTACGAATTGTATCGCCATAATCATCAGTATTGTTAATAAATGTATCTAACTTAATAGCTTCATATTTCTGATAACCATGAGAAAGGTCCTCACTGACCATCATTATAATATAAAACTCGTCAAGTTCTACATCTTTAACTTTCTGAAAAGTTCTAAGTATATCACCAGTCTTAAATTTCTGTGAAGAAGTTGAACAAAGAATATTAGAAAGAATCTGCTCCTGTTTCCACTTCGCCGGCTGAATTGAACATGGAACTTCAATAGGCTCGCCATTGAGCTGATAAGCGCAAGCTAAATACTTACTCTTTGGCAATTCCAATCTATCAAACTCATGTTCTTTTCTTGTCCTTACCCTTTCCTAAATAGTTCTGCCATCTTTGTTCATTCTTTTTAAGTAGCAATCTACAAAGTAATTTCCTGTCATATAGCATCAATCCTGTCAATTAAATTCATACATTCAAAAATTGTCTTTCTGAAGAATTTATAAGACAGGTATCTGCATCTGGAAAGTTTAGCCACGAGAACATAGTAATCATAACCGCGTTCATCATTTGGTGCCAAATCGGTTAAATCGACCAAAATATTGTCGAGAAAATCTTCCCATGACCCATCTTTTTCTTTTTCACAGAGAAGTCCGTAAAGACGATTCTTCAAGACTTCTTTGTGTTTAGCGACGAAATCTTGCTTGTCCACGTCTTGCACCTCCTCCTGATAGTTTCTTGTAATCAAATGTACGATGCTGCGGCGAACGGTAATAATTCGCTTCAAGCTGTCTTGCATCAGCTGTAACCTAATCCTTTAACTTAATAAAGTTGCTTAAAAGGTTTGCCTGTGAGAAATCAGCTTCATCATACTGTGTCTTAATGTTTTCCCAAGAATCAACTGTTCGCTTTAGCCACTCCTATTTCATGAATGTCGCGAGCACCTGTATTTCTGCCTGTCCCATCTTTTCATCTACAAAGCACTGATGCTCTTCGTCAATGTCCAGGCGGCATCTCGGGAATTTGAAATAAGGTATAGCAGAATTAAGGAAGGCCCTCCAATCGAGGAGGAACCATTCCAATTCTTCTTCTGTGTAGCCATGTGACCAGTCGTCTTCGTTAACTTTCGCTAAAAATGCCCCGTAGACATCCATCAAAGTAACCATTCACATCACCCATTATACAGGGCTGAATACACCTTCAGGTCTCTTTTCGTCCTTACCAGCGTTTGCCTTTTCAGCATCAGCCTCAAGTCTCTTTCTTGCAATCATTGCAATAACGTCCTTACCGGTTCTCTTCTTAAGATAGTCAACTTTCTCGTTGTCGATAAGGTTGTGTTCAACAGCATACTTAACAACTTCCTTAGCCTGCTCGATAGAAACCGTATTCATTTCCTTAACGAATTCATCGTAACTTCTAACCTTAAGAAGTGTAAGAATCTGCTCAGGTGTAAGCACCTTAATATTTGTTGGAACTTTTGTCTCAGGACTTTCAAGTCCAAGGTCAATCTTGGTCTGCATATCATCGATATAAAGCTGACCGGTCTTAATCATGTACTGAAAACCATTCTCCCATAAAAGCTGTTCTACTGCATCGAAAGGCAACATCTGAACTGTGCCCTTGCCGTTGAATACTCTCTTAATATTGTAAGCTGAAGAATATACCGTAACTGTCTTAGCACTG
>JAEEGL017391744.1_pt1 | contig 12428 bp, 8 predicted proteins | sample 9134231 | NCBI WGS metagenome assembly JAEEGL01 (sample SAMN16246548, study PRJNA631951) | gut metagenome | biome: gut microbiome; feature: rumen; material: fiber-attached | host: Bos | place: Iran: Karaj | collected 2018-10 | reverse complement strand
TTTTCCCGGCGGTAGTCGTTTTGCCTGCTCCGTTCACTCCGATAAGGAGTATGACGGACGGTTTGGTATCGAGCTTGAGCCCGCGTTCGCCGGTATCGAGCATGCCCGTCATGACTTCGGCCATCGCTTCGCTCAGGCCCTCGCGGCCGCGTATGCCCCTCTCCTTTACTATCTCGCGGAGGTTTTCCGTCAGCTTCAGTGCAGTGTCAACGCCAGCGTCGGCAAGGATGAGGCTTTCCTCCATTTCGTCATAAAAGTCCTCGTTTTCACCGGTGAACGAAGCTATCATCCCGGAAAACTGGATAGCCATATTTCTCTTGGTCTTCTCAAGACCTTTTTTCAGTTTATCGAAAACGCCCATTCGTTTATCTCCTATGCGCTGATGTTTTTCTCCGCCTCGGCGAGGTCTATGCTGATGACCTTGGATATCCCCTGCTGCATCGTTACTCCGAACAGAGCGTCCGCCCCCTCCATGGTGCCTCTTCTGTGGGTTATGAGAAGGAGCTGAGTCTTATCGGAAATGGAACGGAGATAGTCGGCAAAGCGGTGTACGTTCGCCTCGTCAAGCGCCGAATCGATCTCGTCCATAACGCAGAACGGTGTGGGTCTTACCTTGAGTATGGCAAAGTATATGGCTATGGCTACGAACGCCCTCTCGCCTCCGGAAAGGAGCATCAGCGTCTTAAGCGATTTTCCCGGCGGCTGGACCTTTATCTCAATGCCGCAGTTGAGTATATCTTCCTCGTCCTCGAGTGTGAGCTCGGCGCGGCCGCCCCCGAAAAGCTCAAGGAAGGTTTCGCGGAAGCTGTTGTTTATTACCTCGAATTCTCTCAGGAATATTTCCTTCATTTCCGAGGTGATATCTCGGATTATGGCCTCGATCTCTCGTTTTGAATTTTCAATATCGTCTCTCTGGCCGGTCAGGTAAGTATATCTCTCGTTTACTCGCTCGAATTCGTCTATCGCCGCAATATTCGGCGGGCCGAGAGCCGAGATGGATTTCTTGAGTTCGCTTATCCTCTTTGCGGCTTTCTGGGTGCTTTCAAGCTCTGTGCGCTGCTGCTCAGCGGCAGTAGGCGTGAGCTCGTAATTATCCCAGAGCTTGTCTACTATCTGCTTTTCTTCAAACTCCGCCGACATGAGCTGCTGCTCAAGGCGCGAATTTTCCTTTTGCAGATCTAGCAGCTCGCGGTTCTTCTCCTGGCTTTCTTTATCGCGCTTTGTCCGTTCGGCTTCCATTTCAAGCCGCCGGTTGACCGTCTCAGTAAGCTTTGTGCGGCAGAGGTCCGCTTCGGCAGAGGCCTCGGCGGAAAGCTTTCTTTTTTCCTCAAGTTCATCTCTGGCCTGCGCGATGTGCTTTTCGACCTCCGCGGTCTTTTCGCCTCTCTGCTCCTTGTCGAGCCTGAGCTCCTCCCACATTGCCGTAAGGTCTCTCACGGAGGCCTCCGCAGCGCTGTAAGCAGCATCGAGCGAGGCCTTTTCGGCGCGCAGATCGGCTATCTTCTCGGAAAGCCGCACTCCCTGCTTCTGCAGTTCCTCTCTGCCGAGTATCATCTCGTCCGCTTGAGCGCGGTAGCTAGCCGCGGCGTCGATATGCTCCTTTTCTTCGGCAGACAGCTTTTCTTTTCTCTCTCTGCTTTCTGTTATTCTGTTTTGGCGTTCGCGCATCTCGGCAGCTCCCGCTTCGATGCTCTCCCTTATGGCTTCGACTGCCTGCTGCGCATGAAGCGACTCTGCCTTGCAGGCAAGGACGGAATCCTGCGCAGTACGCAGCTCGGCCGCCGAAAGCTCGGCGCGTTCCTGAGCCGCAGCAAGCTCGCGCGCAGCCTCCTGCACGGCGGAATCGAGTTCGGTCTCGCGCTTTTCAAGCTTCCGCAGTTCGGCCTCCAGCTTTTCGAGCTGATTGGCGCGGGATAGGATGCCCGTCTTTTGGGACGTGCTGCCGCCCGTCATCGTGCCGCCGGCGTTTACCGTCTGTCCGTCGAGAGTAACGATCCTGAAGCGGTTTGAATATTTCCTGCCGATCTTTATCGCGCTGTTCAGATTTTCGGCGACTACTACGCGGCCGAGAAAATGAGTATAAATGTTCTTGTATTTCGGGTCGAAGGTCACGAGATCTGCGGCCACGCCCTCAAAGCCGTTTTCAGCTTCGAGTCCTTTTTCTCTGAGCTCAGCGGGGCGGAGAGTCGAGATCGGCGCGAACGTCGCAACGCCAGCGTCCTTTCTTTTAAGATACTCAATGCCGGCTTTGCCGGATTCATCGTCCGTAACTATTACGTTCTGCGCCGCTGCGCCCAGCGCCGTCTCTATGGCAAGGGTATATCTGTCTCCGGTACGGAGAAGATTGGCCACCGGCCCGTGTACTCCGGTGAGCTCGCCGCGCTCCTTTGCCTGCATCACGGCGCGTACGGCATTGGAATAGCCCTGGAACTCCTTTTCCATATCGCGGAGCATCGTAACGCGCGAGCGGGTCCCTTCAAGGTTTATAGTAAGCTCTGTTTTTTCTTTGCCGAGCTCGTCAGCTTTTTTTCTGCGGTTTTCAAGGCGGAGGGCAAAGCCTTTCTGCACATTTTCAGCCGAGCTTACCGTTTCCTCGGCCTCGACAAGCATGCGCTCTTTTTCCGCCGCGTCCTTCTCGGCAGCTTCAAGGCGGGCCTCAAGCTCCCTCTTTTCGCGATCGGCATCTGCAAGCGTTCGCTCAAGCTCCTCCACGGACGCCGCCGCAGCGGCGGCAAGCGCCCGGCATTGCGCCGCCAGATCGTTCTCTTCGGCCTGGCTCTGCAAAATGCCGGCAAGCTTCTTTTCAGCTTCGCTGTTGCTCTCGGAAACGCTTTCGGCCTCTCCCGTGATCGCGGCGTATTCTTCCGCAAGCCCGGAGCGTCTTTCGTCAATAGAGGCGAGTCTCGTCTTATGCTCCTCAATCTGCGCGGCAAGGCTCCCTGCGCGGTTTTCCTGCGCAGTTATCTCCTCGTTTATGCTTTCTATCGTTTTTTCAAGCGCTGATATATTGGCCTCCAGCACGGCCGCCGCGCCCTCAAGTTCGGCTATCCTTCCCTCACGCGCGGTTATATCGTTTCTTACCGCGTCCGCCTCGATATCAAGGGAATGCATCTCTTCCGTGATGCGTTCGGAATCACCGTAGATCTCCTCGAGTCTGCCGGTATAGCTCTCGAGCTTTTTCTTGGAAACTTCATATTCCTGCGCAAGAGAAAGGTTCTTGACTCTGAGCTTTTCAAGCTGAGAGCACCACACGGCGATCTCAAGGCCGCGGAGCTCGTCCCGCAGGATAAGGTATTTCTTTGCAGTTTCAGACTGCTTTCTCAGGGGCTCCACCTGAAGCTCGAGCTCGGATATTTTGTCGTTGACTCTTACGAGGTTCTCGCCCGTTCGCTCAAGCTTGCGCTCGGCCTCCTCCTTGCGGTAGCGGTAGCGGGAAATACCCGCGGCCTCCTCGAAGACCTCTCTTCTGTCGGTGCTCTTTGCGGAAAGGATCTCGTCGATCCTGCCTTGACCTATTATTGAATAGCCGTCCCTCCCGAGGCCGGTATCCATGAGCATCTCGTTGATATCGCGCAGGCGCACGGACTCGCGGTTGATATAGTACTCGCTTTCACCGCTGACGTAGTACCTGCGGGTAACGGTGACCTCCGGGCTGTCGCTGTTGAGGATATGGGCGGTGTTGTCTATGGTAAGAGATACCTGCGCAAAGCCGGAAGCGCTGCGCTTTTCTGTTCCGCCGAAGATAACGTCCTCCATGCGGCCGCCGCGCAGGCTCCTGCTGCTCTGCTCGCCCATTACCCAGCGCAGAGCGTCCGAGATGTTGGATTTTCCGCTGCCGTTAGGACCTACGATGGAAGTAATATCGCGGTCGAACTCAAGCCTCGTTTTATCCGGGAAGGATTTGAAGCCTTGTATTTCGAGAGCCTTCAGATACACAACATACACACCTTTGCATTATAGAAATACATTATATAGTATATCGCATACTTCAGCGCTTTTCAATCTCTAATATGCATATATCTCCGTTTTCTGCGTTTTCTTCGCGTGCTCTGAGCCGTTTCAGTGAAAACTCGCGTGTGAGCGCAAGTATGTTTTCCCTCTTATGGCCGATAAAAAGCGGCGTTTTGCCCTTGCCAACTCCTACGACCAGGCTCTCGCCCTCGTGCCCTTTAAGCAGTTCCCTCGCTTTATTGAGATATATACGCGAATAAACGAGCGATCCGAGCGCCGGATGATACGCTCCCGCGACGGCTTCTCCCGCGGAGAGATCGTCCGTTGGGTTAAGGCCGCGCCGTATTATTCTTATTCCCTTTTCTTCGCATATCGGCACTATTCTCGCGCAGAGCTCCACCGCTTCCTTCACGGTATGCTCTTTGTAAAGCCCTGCCTTCCACATATCGAAAAGCGCGGTGTCGCGGATTATGACCGTGGGATATATCCTTACTCCGTAAGGCGAAAGCGCGGCAAGAGCGCGCGCCGTATAAAGGCTCTTTTCCGGCGTATCGCCGGGGAGGCCTGTCATCATCTGCAGCATGAGCGAAAAACCGGCGGCCTTTATCTTTTCCGCCGCCTTGCGGGTATCATCTGCCGTATGTCCTCTGCCGGACCGGAGCAGGACATCGTCGTCCATAGACTGCGCCCCGAGCTCTATCGTACTGACTCCGAATCTGCGCAGGCGCGAAAGCGCGATATCGTCTATGCAGTCAGGCCTTGTGGATACTCTTATAGAGTCTATCAGTCCCAAACGCAAAAAAGGCGACGCCGCCGAGAGCAGTTCCTCCTGCTCGTCTGCCGGTATCGCCGTAAAGCTCCCGCCATAGAACGCCAGCTCGGCGGGAGTATTCTCCGGCAGCTTATCCGCGGCGGCGCGCAGCTCCGTTTCAACGGTCTGCGCGGTTGCCGGCGAAAGCTGTCCGGATATTTTCCTCTGGTTGCAGAAAACGCAGTCGTTCGGGCAGCCCAGATGCGGCACGAATACCGGGATTATCCTTTTCTTAGGCTCCATAGGCTGCTATTCCTTCAGCGAAGAGAGGGCATCTTTTGCCGCCTGCTGCTCCGCTTCCTTCTTCGTTCTTCCTTCTCCCACGCCGGACCTTTCTCCGTTTATTACCGCCGCTACGGTGAAGGTCTTGTTATGGTCAGGTCCGCTTTCGGCGATTATCTCATACGAAACAGAGCTGCCGCGGCTGCGCTGCACTCTTTCCTGGAGTGTTGTCTTATAATCTCCTTCTCCGACGCCGAGCCTGTCTGCCTTGAAACCGGTAGACAGAATGTATTTTCCTATAAAGCGTTCTATCGCCTCTCGTCCTCCGTCGAGGAACATTGCCGCGATAAGCGCTTCCACGGCGTCCGCGTTGATCGATGGCCGCTCCCTGCCGCCGCCGTGCGCTTCGCCTCTTCCGAGAAGCAGACAGCGCCCGAGACCTATCCTTTCCGCAACCGCCGCGAGGCTTTTTTCGCAAACCAGCTCCGCGCGCAGCTTCGTCATCTCGCCTTCCCCCATCTCGGGAAAGCTTGTATAGAGGAACTTGGCCGTTTCTGCTCCGAGAAGTGCATCTCCCAGAAACTCGAGGCGCTCGTTGCTCGTACAGCCGCTCTTGCGGTTTTCATTTGCATAGGAGCTGTGCATTAAAGCGTTTTTCAAGAGCTCCTTGTCCTTGAACGTATATTCTATTGTCTTTTCAAGTAATTCCATACTCTTGTCACATTCCCGAAGTATCGGGTCTTATATCGTTTATGTTCGCGGCGATGCTTCCAGCAACGTCCGCTCTGACGAATTCGATCGCCTGGCGCACGGTGCTCTCCAAAGCCCGCGCGTCGGACGAACCGTGGGCCTTGATAACGGGCTTGGCAATGCCGAGGATCGCCGTGCCGCCGGCCTCTCTGTAGTCAAATCTGTTTTTGAAGGCTGTGAAGCTTTTTTTCACAAGAAGCCCGGCCGCTCTGCTCTTGAGGCTCTTTGTAAAAGTCTTTTTTATCTCTCCGGTGAAAAACAGAGCCGCGCCCTCGACGGACTTGAGAAACACGTTGCCCGAGAAGCCGTCGCACACCACTACCTCGGCTCCGCCGAGCATAGCCTCGCGCGCCTCTATGTTGCCGACAAAATTTATACGTCCGGCAAGGCTCGCCGCCTCGAGCAGGTCGTAGCTCTTTTTCTGGAGCTCCCCGCCCTTGCTGCGTTCGGTGCCGATATTAAGTATCGCCACTCTGGGCTCGGGATAGTTCATATTATTCTTCATATAGAACGATCCCATGTAGGCGAACTGCAGAAGATACTCCGGCGTGCACTCAAGGTTCGCGCCGCAGTCTATGAGAGTAAAGCAGCCCGTTTTGCTCGGGATCACGGGAGCGAAGGCCGCCCGGCGAATTCCCTGCACGCGCTTTACTATTATCGTTGCGCCCGTCATGAGAGCGGCCGTGCTTCCGGCCGATATCATGGCGTCTCCCGCGCCTTCCTTGAGAAGTCTGAGCGCGACGGCCATTGACGAATCCTTTTTAGTCTTCACGACGGCGTTGATATCGTCTTCCGCAGTAAGTATCTCGGGCGCGTCTACTATTTCAACGCCCTTGGGAAGGTTTTCAACTCCTATGTCGCGCATGCATTCGAGTATTCTGACGCCCTGCCCGACCAGGCTTATATCGGCGCCGTATTTCTCATGCGCGTTTATTGCGCCTCGTACTATCTCAAGTGGGGCGTTGTCTCCGCCCATCGCGTCAATTATTATCTTCATAATCAAGCACCTCATCCAGCCGAGTGGAAAGATAATCAAGCGCCCTGTCTGAAATGGCGCGGTTTTTGTTTCTTTTGCCCTTCACTCTGTAGCCCAGCGGTTCCATTATGCCGTAGTTCACGTTCATCGGCTGGAAGTTTTCCACTGTTTCATCACTTACGTACAGCGCCAAGGCGCCCATAGCCGTAGTTTTCGGAAGGTCGAGCGGCGCGAGCCCTTTCAGTCTTCTAGCCAGCTCTATGGCGGCGTACATGCCCGATGCGGTCGATTCCACGTAACCCTCTACCCCGGATATCTGGCCGCCGAAGCAGAGCTCCGGTCTTGTTTTCACGCGGTAATACCTGTCGAGCAGGCGCGGAGAATCAATATATGTATTGCGGTGCATCACGCCGTAGCGCACAAATTCCGCATTTTTCAAAGCCGGAATCATAGAAAACACACGCTTCTGCTCGGGAAACGTGAGATGGGTCTGGAATCCGACTATGTTGAAAAGCGTACCGTCGCCGTTGTCGGCGCGCAGCTGCACTACTGCATAAGGCTCTTCCCCGGTGCGCGGGTCTCTGAGTCCCTTGGGCTTTAGCGGACCGTAGCGCATGGTGTCCTCACCGCGGCGCGCCATGACCTCTATCGGCATACAGCCCTCAAATACGTCCGAATCCTCAAACCCGTGCACGTGCGCCTGATTGGCGTTTATGAGCTCGTTTCTGAAGGCCGTATACTCCTGTTCGTTCATGGGGCAATTGATATAATCGGCCCCGCCCTTGTCGTATCTGGAAGCCTTGTATGCGCTTTCCATATCTATACTCTCAAGGGTTACTATAGGCGCAGAGGCATCGAAGAAGTTGAGAAAATCTACACCCGGGAACATCTTCGCTATGGCTCCGGCAAGCGCGTCCGAGGTGAGCGGGCCTGTGGCGATGATAGTCTGCCCTTCCGGTATCTCCGTGACCTCGCCCTCGACTATTTCGATGAGCGGAGAAGAGCGGATCTTATTCGTGATCATTGAGGAGAATTTCTCTCTGTCCACCGCCAGCGCGCCGCCGGCGTCTACCTTTGCGGCGTCGGCGCACTGCATTATCAGAGAGCGCATACGGCGCATTTCTTCCTTGAGCAGGCCTACGGCGTTTTCAAGGCTGTTTGCCCTAAGGGAATTGGAGCAGACAAGCTCAGCAAAATCATCAGATACATGGGCCGGCGTCTTTTTATACGGTTTCATCTCGCAAAGCCGCACGGGTATCCCCCTTGCCGCGAGCTGCCAGGCGGCCTCGCAGCCGGAAAGCCCGGCTCCTACTACCGTTACTTTATCCATTATCCTTTTTCCTGCTCTTTTTCTGAGCTGCGGCGCCGCTTGTCTTCTTTACAGCTTTTTTATCGTCCTGCGCGGCTTCGTCAGCGCTCTTCTTCTTATATCCGCGCTTATCCTCGGGAACGAAGTTCTCGCACTTCTCATTTATGCAGTAGGGCCTCTTATAGCCTCTGCCGGACTTTTTGAACATCGTCTGGCCGCATTTCGGGCAATCGTCCTTTACCGGAACGTCCCAGGTCATGAAATCGCAGTTGGGGCTGTTCTCGCAGGCATAGTAGGTATAGCCCTTCTTGGAGGTGCGCTTGAGTATGCCTCCGCCGCACTTCGGGCATCTTCCGGGCATCCTTACGGTTATCGGCTTTGTAAATGTGCACTCCGGATAACCCGGGCATGCCAGAAAACGGCCGAAACGACCGGACTTTATAACGAGCTGCCTTCCGCAGACGTCGCAGTATTCATCCGAAAGCTCGTCCGGCACCTTTATGCGCTCTCCCTCAAGTGACTTTTCAGCGTCTTCTATGGACTTTTCAAAGCCGCCATAGAATTCCTCAAGCAGCTCCTTCCAGGGCTTCTTGCCATCTTCAACGCTGTCGAGTCCTTCTTCCATGCGAGCGGTAAACTTGAGATCGACTATATCGGGGAACTTATCGCGCATGAGATCGGTTACGACCTCTCCGAGCGGAGTGGGCTTGATGAACTTTCCGTCCTTCACTACGTACTCTCTGTCGAGTATGGTCGAGATGGTCGGCGCATAGGTGCTCGGGCGTCCTATCCCCTTTTCCTCCATGGCTCTGATGAGCGTGGCCTCGGTATAGCGCGAGGGGGGCTGGGTGAATCTCTGCTCGCGCTTTATATCCTCAAGCCTGAGCTGCTCGCCCACGGACACTTCCGGGAGCACGCTCTGCCTTTCATCCGTCTCATCGTCTCTGCCTTCGTCGTATACGGCCGTATAGCCGGCAAACTTCAGCTTTGACTGGCTCGCCTTGAACGTATAGCCTGCGCTTTCAACGGTTATTCCAATATTGTCGTAAACCGCCGCGGCCATCTGGCTGGCGACATAACGGCTCCATATCAGCCTGTAGAGCTTATACTGCTCCGTGGTCAGGCTCTTTCTTATATCCTCCGGGACCAGATAGACGTTGCTCGGGCGTATCGCCTCGTGCGCGTCCTGCGCTCCGCTGCCGCTCTTGAATCGTCTCGGAGAGCCGGGATGATACTGTTTGCCGTAGCGTTCCTTTATAAACGCGGATGCAGCCGAAAGCGCCTCTTCGGAAAGGCGGAGCGAGTCTGTTCTCATGTACGTGATAAGGCCCACGGTGCCCTCGCCTTCTATGTCCACGCCTTCATAAAGCTGCTGGGCTATGGACATGGTCCTCCGCGGAGTCATGCCCAGGCGGCGCGAAGCCTCCTGCTGGAGAGTTGCCGTTATGAACGGCGGAGACGGCGATTTGGATTTATCGGCGCGCTTGACGGCAGACACGATAAACGGGGAGTTCTTAACGGCCTCGACTACTTTGTTTACCTCCGCCTCGCTGCCGAGTTCCTTCTTCTTTTCGCCTACTCCGTGGAATCTCGCGGTAAAGCTCGTGTTGGCACTGCCCTTGCTGAGAAGCGCCTCAAGCAGCCAGAATTCCTCCGGCTTGAACTCTTTTATCTCTTTTTCGCGGTCGCACACCATGCGAGTGGCCACAGACTGCACTCTTCCCGCGGAAAGGCCGCGCTTGATCTTGCGCCAGAGCAGCGGGCTGAGCTTATAGCCGACGATCCTGTCGAGAATGCGTCTGGCCTGCTGAGCGTCCACCAGATCCTGGTCGATCGCCCTCGGATTCTCGATACTGCTCTTCACAACGTTTTTGGTTATTTCGTTGAAAGTGACCCTCAGCGCCTTTTCGTCGGACAGTCCGAGCAGTTCTTTGAGATGCCAGGATATAGCTTCCCCCTCGCGGTCAGGGTCGGTGGCGAGATAAACTTTTTTGCTCTTCTTTGCGTCGGAACGAAGCTGCTCTATTGTATCCTCACGACCCTTTACGGGGCGGTAATCAGGAATAAAGCCGTGCTCCGTATCTACTCCGAGCGTGCTTTTCGGCAGATCACGCAAATGTCCCATTGACGCGGTGACCTTATAATCGCTGCCGAGATACTTTTCAATGGTCCTTGCCTTTGCCGGCGATTCAACTATTACTAGATTCTTTGATGCTGCCATCTGCTTCAGTTCCCATTCCTTTTCACTTTTTAAATGTTGCGATCAGCTTAAAGCGTCCGCCCGGCAGCTGACCTATATAACCCTTTATCTGCAGGAGCGTCGCCGCTCCGATAACGCGATTTGCGGGCATACCTGTTTTGCTTGTCAGTTCGTCAGTGTGTACAGGCTCCGCGCCCATGGCGGAAATAACCTTCAGCTCGTCCTCGGAGAGCTTTTCGAGCTGGACCACCAGCGTCGGAGCCTCCGGCTCTTCCGGTTTTTCCGCAGCGGCAGCCGGCTGCTTTTCCTCTTTTTGCTTTTCCTCCGGCATCTTTACGAAGGTCCTGATATCTATTTTATCTGGAAAAACGGCGGAGTATTCCCGAAGGATATCCAATGTATCCGTCGCCGGTATCGCGCCGTCTTTTATAAGCCCGTTAGTGCCCTGCGCTGAAGGAGCGTCTATATTCCCCGGCACGGCAAATATCTCTTTGCCCTGCTCCAGAGCATGCGAAGCTGTTATCAGAGCTCCGCTTCTCTCCGGAGCCTCGGTTATAAGCACCGCGTGTGAAAGCGCGCTGATAATACGGTTCCTCTCCGGAAAAGAACTGCGTGAAGGCCTTGTTCCGGGCGGATATTCGCTCACCAGAGCGCCGTGGAGCTCCGTTTCGCTGAAGAGCTTTTTGTTCCAGGCCGGGTAAACGATATCCACGCCGGTGCCGAGCACTCCGATCACTTTGCCGCCGGCATCCAAAGCCGCCTGCGCCGCGGCGCTGTCTATCCCCTCGGCCAACCCGGTTACTACCGTTATACCGGCGACGGAGAGCTCATATGCCATCTTCTCCGTGATCCTCTTGCCGTAAGGCGTGAGCTTCCTTGTCCCGACTATTGCGATCGACGGCTCCTCATCCGTATCCGGCAGATTTCCTTTTACGTAAAGCACCATAGGCGGCGCGCTTATAGCCCGCAGGCGCTCCGGGTATTCTTCGTCCCCGAAGGGCAGTATGCGTATCCTGCTTTCACGGCACGCCTTTTCTATAGCCTTGGCTGTCCGCAGGTTTTTATCATCAAGCGCTTTCTTTTCTCTCTCCGTCAGCTCCAGCGTTCTGTAAGAGCGTTCCTCCGCAAAGAACACAGCCTCCGGCGAGCCGAGATGCTCCAACAGACGGTATTTTGTTCTGACGCCTATTCCCTTCAGAGCCGAAAGCCAGAGCCAGTAGACTGCCGAGGCCATTTTAATCACCCAAACTTAAATATATCTTCCGCGGATCTCCCACATTACTACGGCCGCTGCAGCCGCCGCGTTCAAGGACTCGCATCCAGGTCTCATCGGTATCGTCACTCTGCGCGTGCAGAGCGCCTTAATCTCTTCGCTTATTCCCCTGCCCTCGCTGCCGATGGCCAGCATGCCGCGCTCGAAAGCGGAGTTTCTGATATCATCCGCCTCTCCTGCCGGAAACGTGCCCCACAGGGGCTCCCCGGAGGCAATCAGGACCTTTACGTCCTCAAGAGAAACTCTGTATACCGGTATATGAAAAAGCGCTCCCATGGATGCGCGAAGAGTCTTCGGCGAATAAGGATCCGCGCAGGCTCCGAGAGTTAAAACGCCGTCAAACCCGAAGGCGTTGGCGCTTCTGACCACCGTGCCGAGATTTCCCGGGTCCTGCACTCCGTCCAGCAGAACGTAGCGTCCTCCCAGCGGCACGGGCCGTCCCGTATCCGGAAGACCGCAGATAAAGATCGTCTCCCTCGCGGTTTTAAGCGAAGACAGACTTTCTATTATACTTTCCGAAGTGTATATGATCTCGGCGTCTCCGATGAGGTCCGGTGCTTCTCCGCTGGTCAAGACTATCTTAACCGTCACCCCCGCCGAAACGGCTTCGCGAAGGAGCTTCTCTCCCTCGCACACAAACTCGGCGTGCTCTTTTCTGTACGCGCCGTCCGCGGAGAGTTTTTTGATATGCGCTATAAGCGGATTCTTTCTGCTCGTTATTTCCAGCATTAACCTCTCTCCCGGACGCGCTTTTCGCCGATTTTCCGTCAAAACCATATACTCCGACTTCTGTTACCTTAATATATATAATAGGCAACTCCTGATATGTCAAGCCAATTTTTTCGGAGTTCCTCCGAAGCTCCCGAACTGACGCCCGTCCGTATTCATGCGCGGCGCTGAAAAATCCCCGCGTACAGCTGATAAGCTGGTATGTCA
>JAEEGL017038403.1_pt1 | contig 12428 bp, 13 predicted proteins | sample 9134231 | NCBI WGS metagenome assembly JAEEGL01 (sample SAMN16246548, study PRJNA631951) | gut metagenome | biome: gut microbiome; feature: rumen; material: fiber-attached | host: Bos | place: Iran: Karaj | collected 2018-10 | reverse complement strand
GTGGCGAAGGTTGAATCCACCACGAGCGGAATGCCGTGAGCGTGAGCGATCTTCGCGATCTCCTCAATATCCACGATGTTGGAATTGGGATTGCCCAGCGTCTCGATGAAAATGGCCTTGGTGTTTTCCTGAATGGCCGCTTCAAAGCTGCCATCCACGTCCGGGTCGACGAAAGTGGTGGTGATCCCGGTGGTGAGAGGCAAAGTGTGCTCCAGCAGATTGAAGGTGCCTCCGTAGATGGTCTTGGAAGCGACGATGTGCTCTCCGGCCTTGGCCAGCGCCTGGAAGGTGTAGGTGATAGCCGCCGCTCCGGAGGCAACCGCCAGCGCTGCGCTGCCATTTTCCAGCGCCGCGATTCTGGCTTCAAACACGCCTTGGGTCGGGTTTGTCAGTCGGCCGTAGATGTTGCCGGCGTCTCGCAGTCCAAAGCGGTCAGCAGCATGATCGCTGTTATGGAACACATAGGAGGTCGTCGCATAGATTGGCACCGCACGGGCGTCGGTTACAGGATCAGCCTGTTCCTGACCAATATGCAGCTGTTTGGTTTCAAAGGACCAGTTCGCGGAATTCTTAATATCTGACATGGTTTTTCTCCTTTTCATCGTTTTTATTGGAGGTGCTACCCGGACTCGAACCGGGATACAAAGGTTTATGAAACCCCGGCCTTGCCTTTAGGCTATAGCACCGCGCATTCGATTCCGGCTCAGCAGCACGGCATAGGATTTGCATCGACAGCGCATTGCCGAACTTCCTCCTTCGTTTTATACATATATTCTATCGATATAGTGGATAATTGTCAAATACGAAAGCATGATTGAGTTCAATAGATGCTGTCTATCAGACTTTGAAGATTCACCTGCAGTGGCGTATTGGAAAGGAGCCTCAGAAGCTGAAGCTCTGTGTCCTCCTTATCCGGCATGATATTCAGAACAGCGATTTCCAGTTCACGGATATCCTGCGAAGCTGCTCTGGATTCATGCATGACAAAGATCTGCTCTTCTTCCAGCCGCTTTACAACGGGCATCTGTTCATTGATCCGAATCGGCATCTGGTTTCGCCTCCATTTCAAGATATCGTTTGAGCTCAGCCACATACCTTTCTCCAATCTGGCTCAGCAGGCTGTTCTTCCGGGTGATGTAACCGATCTCCATGACGCTGTTGGGGTTTTCTTCGTCCGCCTCATAGGGAACGGCAAGATATTCGCTGCCGTTCAGTTCCTCACAGATGATACCGGAGCACAGCGTATACCCGAGTGAGCCGATCATCAGGTTCAGAATGGTCGCCCTGTCGCAGCATTTGATCATCCTGGGATACTCATTGGTGGAAAGGATTTCCTCCGCAAGGTAGAAATTGCTGTTTTCGCCCTGCTCAAAGGACAGACACGGATAGGGCGCAAGATCATCAAAAGCGATCGATTTCCGTTCGGCGAGGGGATGACCGCGCCAAAGGTAGACATACGCACGGCAGTCGATCAGGTGATGAAAGGACAGACCGTTTTCGTTCAGCATTTTGGTGATGACTTTGCGGTTAAAATCGCTGAGATACAGGATGCCGATCTCGCTTCTGCCGGCGGCAGTATCATCAATGACCTGCTGCGTTCGTGTTTCCCGGATCGCAAAATCGTATTCTGCCAGGTCATATGCGTGGGTCAGAAGAGAGAACGCTTTCACTGCAAAGGAATAATGCTGTGTGGAAACCGCAAATCGCTCTCTTCTGGAGCCGGCTTTGCCATATGCGTCCAGAAGGTTCCGGTATTGCATGATCACAGAGCGTGCATATGGCAGGAAGTTCACGCCTTCCGCCGTCAGGGTTGCGCCTTTACCGCTTCGGTTGAAAAGAATCACGTCCAATTCCTTTTCCAGCTCCTTGATCGCGCTGGTCAGGGACGGCTGTGAGATGTACAGCCGCTCCGCCGCGCGGTTGAAGGAACCGGTCTCCGCGATGGCGATCACGTCATTCAGCTGCTGCAAGGTCATTCGTCTTCCCCCTCAGTCATACAGCCCTTTGCTGAAATATCTGTCTCCCCGATCCGGAAAAACGGTGACAATGGTTCCTCTCGCGCCGCTGTCCACCAGCTTGCGCACAGCTGCCAGCGCCGCACCGGAGGAGGACCCTGCAAATATGCCTTCCCGTAAAGCCAGAAGCCGTGCGTTTTCAAAGGCCTCCCGGTCGGCTACCTTGATGACCCGGTCCACAAGGCCCATATCCATCGTATCCGCAATGAAGTCGTTGCCGATACCCTCAATGTCGTAATCCCCATGTTCGCCGCCGCCCATCGTGGAGCCGACTGGATCAGCAAGCACACCCTGGACACAGGGCTTTTTCTCCTTGATGTAACGTATGGCGCCGCTGTAGGTACCGCCGCTGCCCGCACCGGCCACAAACCAGGCCAGGCTCTCACCCAGATCCTCCCAGATTTCCCGCCCGGTTGTCTCATAATGCGCCAGCGGATTGGCCATATTGTGAAACTGTTCCAGAGAAATCGCGCCGGAAATAGACGCCCGCAATTCATTGGCCTTCTTCTCTGCACCCAGCATGCCGTCTTCTCTGGGCGTATTAATGATTTCCGCGCCAAGGGAACGCATCAGGGTCTGCTTTTCCTGGGAAAACTTGGTGGGCACCACAAAGATGATGCGATACCCCCGATTCAGGGCCGCGAAAGCAATTCCCAGGCCGGTGTTTCCGGCTGTCGCCTCGACGATGGTCCCGCCGGGTTTCAGGATGCCTCTGTTTTCCGCGTCCCGAACCATATACAGGCCGGTGCGGTCTTTCACGGAGCCGCTGGGATTCCAAAGCTCCAGCTTGGCAAAGACATAAACGTCTTCCGGAAAGCCAAGATGGGTCAGGCGGACCAGCGGGGTGTTTCCGATCAGTTCCTGCATAGACTGATAGACTGCCATGTGATGACCTCCTTATTTGCTGCTGGCTTCGATAGCCTGACTCAGATCAGCCAGCAGATCGTCGATGTGCTCTATGCCGATCGACAGACGGATCAGGTTGTCCGTAATGCCGACTTTTTCCCGGATCTCTTTCGGAATGGACGCGTGCGTCATTGTAGCTGGATGACAGACCAGGGATTCCACGCCTCCCAAGCTTTCGGCCAGTGCGATCAGCTTCAGGGAGGAGAAGAAGACCCGGTAGTCGTGCTGATCATCCAGGATAAACGAAATCATCGCGCCACCGTTCTTTGCCTGACGCCGGTTAACCTCATATCCCTGCGCGTTGGAAAGACCGGGATAGTAAACCTTACGGACTGCCGGATGGTTGTTCAGGAATTCCGCGGCTCTCTCCGCGTTTTCCACATGCCTGTCCATCCGGACAGCCAGCGTTTTAATCCCGCGGATGATCAGGAAGGAATCCTGCGGGCCCAGGACGCCTCCCGTCGCGTTCTGGAGGAAGGCCAGCCGCTCGCCCAAAGCGGCGTCTTTCACTACGGCCAGGCCCGCGACCACATCGCTGTGTCCGCCCAGGTACTTGGTTCCGCTGTGGAGCACGATATCCGCGCCAAGGGTCAGCGGCTTTTGCAGATAGGGTGTCATAAAGGTGTTATCCACAATCGTGAGCACATGATGCCGCTTTGCAAGCTCCGCCACACCCTGAATATCGGTGACGGTCATGAGAGGATTTGCGGGGCTCTCTACCAGAATCGCTTTTAGGTCCGGCGTGATCTCTTTTTCCAGCTCATTCAGATCATCGGTATCCGCGATGGCATAACGCAGGTCAAAAGCACTGAAAACCTTGTCCAGAACCCTGTATGTGCCGCCATAGACATTGCTGGATATCAACACTTTGTCGCCTGCTCTGAAAAGTGACAGGACGGCGGTGATGGCGGCCATCCCGGAAGCAAAGGCGAATCCCCGGGTGCCTTCTTCCAGCTCCGCGATCAGCCGTTCCAGCGCAGCCCGGGTTGGGTTTCCGGTGCGGGCGTACTCCCATTCCGGGTGCAGTCCCAGCGCTCTCTGCTGAAAAGTTGAGGTCTGATAGATCGGGATGTTCACCGCTCCGGTGAGCGGATCGATGGTGTTTCCGCCATGAATCAGCGCAGATTCCGTGTGTCTGTAGATGGACATCGTTCTTCTCCTTCCGTTCCTTTTCATCTGGCTTCAGGGTTCAGGTTCAACCTGAAGTGCGTCATTGAACACATTATTCGCGATCATAAACACTGCCATGGTGGTCATGACGACGAGGGTTTCCTCATCGAAGGCCGCGCGAAGCCTTTCAAAGAGCTCATCCGGAATCTGCTTTGGATTTTTCGCGATGGCGCGGCCATATTCGATCATGAGCTCTTCCTCAGGCGTGAAGGCAAAGTGCTCAAAATCATCAATGCCCATGCTCCGCAGGATCTTTCCGAAATAGGTGGTGCAGACGATACAATCGTTTTCCACGGAGATCGCGTACTCGAAGAAGTCCGCAGCCCGTTTCCCAACAAGTCGCTGAAGCTCCCTGTCCACCGCATAGGACTGTGCCTCCAGCGCTTCAAATGCTGATACATTGTGCAGCAGGGTCAGCTTTTCATTCGTCAGCCGGTATCCCTGCCGCAGGTGTTCATCAACGGCAGCTTGCGCCTCAGGCGGAAGATCAGTCAGATTCACTGGTGCAATGCGCGGCATAGTATCACTCCTTCCAAATCATAAAACCTGCAGGACAGCATGTCTGCCCGACCATCACTTGGCAGAATTCTCGTTCTTTGCCATATTGCTTTTTCGCTTGTCCTGGTCATACAAAGAGGTTTTTCCTATCTCGACAGCTGCTGTCAGCTACTGCTCAATACGTTTCAAAGATTCGATTAATACAGGAATAACAGCTTCAAAATCCACGCCATACCAGGGCTTTCCCGGGTTCTTCAATGTTTCAGCAATTGAAAGAGCAGTATAATCTGCAGCGATTTTCAGCGCTTTCGTTCTGTCGACGCCAAGCACGAACGCACCAGCCAGGACGCTGGAGAAGACATCTCCGGTACCATGGAATGCTGCTGGGATCCTGTCATTCTGATAATGGAAGAATTCTTTCTTTTCAGCATCATAGCCCATCGCGCCGGTCTTGCCCTCACCCAAAGAAACACCGGTAAGAATCGGAGTCTTCGTACCAATGGCGGCAAGAGCCAACAGCATTTCCCTCACATAGTCTTCCGTATAGGTTTCTTGATAGGGAAGACCGGTCAGAAAGCTGGCTTCTGTGATATTGGGATCAGCAATATCTGCAACAGCACAGAGATCCGCGTTTCTCTTTGCATAATGCTCATTGAAAGCGGGATACAGTTTTCCGTTATCTCCCATTGCCGGATCGACAAAGACGAGCGTGTTATTGTCCCTGAAGTTTTCAATGATACCGATCACGGTGTCTATTTCCTCTTCAGTGCCAAGATATCCGGTGTAAATTGCGTCGAATGTGATCCGTTCCTGTTTCCAATGATCAGTAATCGGTTTCAGCTGATCAGACAGGTCTTTGCATGTGAACCCTTTAAAAAGGGTGTGCGTGCTGAGGACAGCCGTCGGCAGTATCGCCGTTTCGATCCCCATAGACGACAGAAGCGGCAGAGCAACCGTCAGGGAGCATTTGCCGAAGCAGGAAATGTCCTGTATAGTCAGTATTCTTTTCATGTTCTTATCCCTCCATATTCATATTAAAAATCCGGCGAGGCTGCATTTCTGCATACCTTGCCGGATTCAAGAACCGTGAGGCAACAAAAATGCAGGCAGAGGGCTGTGCATCGCCTGCAAAAAACACTGCTTCAGAAAGTGTCTCTTATGCGAAGATAGGCACAGCATGAGCCATATACAAGCAACACATCCGGCAACAGAGCATTACCATAGAATTAGAATACAACAGAAACAGCTGTCCCTTCCTGTGGCTTGCTTTCAAGCTGCACCTGTGCCTGATGCACCTCTGCCACGTGTTTGACGATGGCCAGTCCCAGACCTGTACCACCTGTCTGCCGGGAGTGACTCTTGTCCACCCGGTAGAAGCGCTCAAACACATGGGCCTGATGCTCCTGCGGGATGCCGATGCCGGTGTCCTTCACCGTGCAGCGGATGTGTCCTTCCTGCTGCGTCAGCTGAACGGTCACGCTGCCGCCTGCGGGGGTGTACTTGATAGCGTTGTCGATCAGGTTGTGGAACAGCTCCCGCAGCAGAACCGGGAATCCCTCCACCGTGGCGTCGCAGCCTTCGACGGACAGTGCAACGCCCTTTTCTGCTGCGATGGGCAAAAAGCTGTCTGCCAGGGCATTCAGCAGGGGCAACAGGGCAACATGCTCTTTCGCGCCCAAGCCCTGTTTTTCATCCAGCTGGGACAATTCCAGAATGTCGTTCACCAGCGCCACAAGCCGCTTGGCTTCTGCACGGATCTTCCCGGCGAAGGCAGGCACAACCTCCTGTTTCGCGATGCCGCTCTCGATGATCTCCGCATAGCCGGAGATGGACGTGAGCGGCGTTTTCAACTCGTGGGACACGTTGGCAGTGAACTCCCGGCGACTGGCCTCAGCGGCGTAGCGGGCGGAGATGTCCAGCGCCAGCAGTACCACGCCGCGCACCTTATCCTCCCGCAGAACGGGGCTGGCGAAGATGCGGTAGGTGCGGCTGTCGCGAGGCAGCTCCACGTCGCCGGATTCGCCCGTCAGCGCAGCCTTGACGATCTCCAGCACAGAGGTCTCGCGGCAGATGGTCAGCAGGTCGGCGCCGGGTGCGACCGCGCCCTTCACGCCGAAGATGGTCTGCGCGCTGTGGTTGATGGATACGATTCGGCTCTCCTTGTCCAGCAGGATCAGCCCTTCCTGCATGTTCGCCATGATGGCGTTGAGGTCGGCATGGGCGCGGGCAAGGTCGTGCATCTGCTGACGAATCTGGCTGTGCTGCCTGTCCATGCGGGTGAGCAGCGGCGCCAGCTCGTCGTACACGTCATTTTCCAGGGGTTCGTCCAGGTTGAGGTCGTTGATTGGCTGCACGATCTGCCGGGAGGCATACCGGGCGATCAGCAGCGACAGCGCTGCCACCATCAGCAGGCTGATGACGATCAGGGGCGCAACGCTCAGGAAAACGCCCAGCGCGGAGGAGCGGGTGCTGGCGATGCGCAGCACATTGCCGTCAGCTGTGCGGCGGGCGTAATAGATGGTCACCTCGGACAGCGTGTCAGAGTAGCGGGTGCTTTCGCCGGTGCCGTCTGCAAGGGCGGCAAGCACCTCCGGACGCTGGGCGTGGCTGTCCATGCGAGCCTCGTCGGCGTCGCTGTCATAGAGTACAGCGCCTTCAGGGGCAATGAGCGTCACGCGGTTGTCGGGTGCAAAGTTGGCGAAGTAGGTGAGGTCGTCTGGCAGCATATCCAGCGCTCGGACAATGTACTCCGCCTCCGTCCGCATCTCGGCAGAAATGCGGCCCTCATACACATTGTACAGCGTCCCCACCAGCAGCGCGGCGGACAAAAGCAGCGCCAGCACCGCTGTCAGCAGAATGTTGCGGAAGATGCGTTTCGTCATGCTTCGCTACCCCCGAACCGATACCCCACGCCGCGCACGGTTTCAATCATGTGGCCGCAGCGGCCCATCTTGGTGCGGAGCGTTTGCACATGCACGTCCACCGTGCGGGTGCCGCCGTCGTAGGCCACGTCCCAGATGCGCTCCAGCAGCTGCTCGCGGGTGAAGGCTGCGCCGCTGTTCTCCATCAGCAGGAGCAGCAGGTCGTATTCCTTCGGGGTCAGCGGCATTTCCGCGCCGTCCACAAAGGCCTTGTGGGCGCGGCAGTCGATGGTCAGTCCGCCGCTTTTGAGGGTGTCCGCATCAGTTTTGGCTCCCGTGTGACGCAGACGGGCCCGGACGCGCGCCATCAACTCTGCCATGCCGAAGGGCTTCACTATGTAGTCATCCGCGCCGTAGTCAAGGCCCTGCACCTTGTCCATCTCGGTGCCCTTGGCGGTGAGCATGATGACCGGCGTTTCCGCCGTGCGGTGGTTTTCCCGCAGGAAGCGCAGCAGGGACAGGCCATCCTCGCCGGGGAGCATGATATCGAGCAGCACCAGGTCAGGCGTAGCTTCTGCCACCGCCACACGGAAAGCAGCTCCGTCCGCAAAGCCGCGGCAGGGCAGGCTCATCTGCGTGAGGGTGTAGACCACCAGCTCGCGGATGTTGTCGTCGTCTTCAACGTAATAGATCATATGAGGAATACTCCTTCGTGTCGACCGGTATGAGGTCGGGCTTACGCCCGACTAGCGAGAGCGATTGCTTGCAATCGCCGAGCGTAGCCAGCGCCCGACTTATGTCGGGTGATGGCCGGTAAACGCATATTCGACCCACTCGGCAATGTTCTGCGCGTGGTCGCCGATGCGCTCGTAGTACTTAGCGATCATCAGCAGGTCGATGGCCTGGGAACCGGCGGCGGCGTCATTGCGGATGAGGGCAATCAGCTCGTCCTTCACGGTCACAAACAGCGCGTCGATGGCGTCGTCCATGCCCATGACCTCCTGCGCCAGCACCACATCCTTGCGGACGTAGGCATCCAGCGCGCCGGTCACCATGCGGATGGCGTTCTCCGCCATCTGGAGCAGGTGGGTCAGCTCCTTGATGTAGGGCTCCTTGGACAGGTAGATCACCAGCTCGGCAATGTCGCTAGCCTGGTCGCCGATGCGTTCCATATCCGTTATCATTTTAAGCGCGGAGGAGATCAAACGCAAGTCCCTTGCCACGGGTTGCTGCTGCAAAAGCAGCATCAGGCACAGGGATTCGATATCCCGCTCCGCCTGATCAACCTCCTTGTCGGCATCGATGGCCTGCAAGGCGGCCTCCACGTCCTGCTTCACCAGCGCATCCGTGGCACTGCGGATGGCACGCTCGATCAGCGCGCCCATTTCCAACAGCTCGTGGTTGAGGGTGTGGAGCTGCTCATCAAAACGGCTTCTCATGCTGATTCCTCCTTATCCGAAGCGTCCTGTGATGTAATCCTCCGTGCGCTTGTCCTGCGGCATGGAGAAGATCTTCGCGGTTTCGTCGTATTCGACCACCTCGCCCAGCAGGAAGAACGCCGTTCTATCGGAGATGCGCGCGGCCTGCTGCATGTTGTGAGTGACCATGACGATGGTGTAATCCTGTTTCAGCTGCAGCGCCAGGTCTTCGATCTTGCTGGTGGAAATGGGGTCAAGAGCGGAGGTGGGCTCGTCCATCAGCAGCACCTCCGGCTCCACCGCCAGCGCCCGAGCGATGCACAGCCGCTGCTGCTGACCGCCGGAGAGGCCCAGCGCGTCCTTCTTCAGTCTGTCTTTCAGTTCGTCCCAGATGGCGGCGTTGCGAAGGCTGCGCTCGATGATGTCGTCCAGCCTGGCCTTCGAGCGGATGCCGTGAGTGCGCGGCCCGAAGGCTATGTTGTCGTAGATGCTCATGGGGAATGGATTGGGCTTCTGGAACACCATGCCCACCCGCTTGCGCAGGAGCGCGGTGTCGATGTCTCGGTAGATGTCCACACCGTCCAGAAGCACCTGGCCGGTGATTTTGCAGCCCTCCACCAGGTCGTTCATGCGGTTGAGAGTCTTGAGCAGCGTCGATTTTCCGCAGCCGCTGGGGCCGATGAAGGCGGTGATCTCCTTCTCCCGGATGGCGAGATTCACGCCTTTCAGGGCATGGAAGCTGCCATAATGTAAGTCCAGATTGTTGATCTCTATTTTCATGCGTGTTTTCCTCCAACTCGTTTGGCGATCAGCGCGGACAGGCTGTTGATGAACAGCACCATCACCAGCAGCACCACGGCGGTGGCATAGCTCTGGTCGATGTACAGCCCCTCGGTGGAGATGGTGTACATATGCACCGCCAGCGTGCGGGTGGAATCCAGCAGGCTGCCCGGCACCTTGGCCACGGTACCGGCGGTATAAATGAGGGCAGCGGTCTCGCCCACGATGCGCCCGATGGCGAGGATCACGCCGGAGAGGATCCCCGGCACGGCACTGGGCAGCACCACCTTGAAGGTCGTGCGCAGCCGTCCTGCGCCCAGGCCGAAGCTGCCCTCGCGGTAGCTGTCCGGCACGGCAAGGAGGGCTTCCTCAGTGGTTCGCATGATGGTGGGCAGCACCATGATGCTCAGCGTCAGCGCGCCGGAAAGCAGGGACAGCCCCGTCTTCAACGCCACCACGAAGAACAGTGAGCCGAACAGGCCGAAAATAATGGAGGGAATGCCGGAGAGCGTCTCCGCCGTCATGCGGACCAGCTTCACCAGCCTGCTTCCGCGGGGAGCGTACTCCGTCAGCCAGATGGCCGCGCCGATGCCCAGTGGCACGCAGACCAGCAGTGAGAGCAGGGTCATCAGCAGCGTGTTGATGATAGCAGGCGTCATGGACACGTTGGTGGAATTGTATTCCCACGCGAACAGCTCCGAGGACAGGTGCGGCACGCCCTTCCAGAGGATGTACCCCACAATCAGCACCAGCACGGAAGCGGAGAAGGCCGCGCCTGCATATACCGCTGAGCGGTAGAGCTTGGCTTGCAGCTTTGCCATTATGCCGACCTCCTTTTCAGGATGCTGGTCAGCACGTTGATCAGCAGGATAAACACGAACAGCACCACTGCCGTGGCGATGAGCGCCTCCCGGTGCAGATCGGTGGCGTAGCCCATTTCGATCACGATATTGCTGGTCAGAGTGCGCACGCCTTTCAGCAGCCCATTGGGCATGGAAGTGCGGTTGCCAGCAACCATCATGACAGCGGTGGCTTCGCCGATGGCACGGCCAATGCCAAGGATGATACCTGCCATCACGCCGGATTTCGCCGCCGGGAGAATGACATGGAACACACTGCGTTCATGGGTCGCGCCCAACGCCAGCGCACCTTCATAATAAGAGGACGGTACCGCATTGAGCGCTGATTCCGCCACGGTGATAATGGTGGGCAGGATCATCATGCCCAGCAGCACACTGGCCGTCAGCAGAGAGGAACCCGTGCCGCCGAAGACCTCGCGTACCAGCGGCACCAGCACCACCAGCCCGAAGAAGCCATACACCACTGAAGGGATGCCCGCAAGCAGCTGCACCGCCGGACGCAGGAGCTTCGCCATCCGCTTCGATGCGAAACGGGACAGGAACAGGGCAGTCATCAATCCCGCCGGAACGCCCACGACCAGTGCCCCCGCCGTTACATACACCGAGCCGAGGATGAAGGGAAGGATGCCGAATACCTCCTGCCCGGGCTTCCACTTTTCGCCGGACAGGAAGTCCCACGCGCCGATTTTCGCCATGCCGGGAAGGCCGTTGGCAAACAGGAACACGCAGATCAGCGCCACCGCCAGAATCGAAACGAGGGCTGTGAAGGTGAACACAGCACGGGCCGCATTCTCCTTCACAACCTGCATATTGGCCTTACTCATTGACCTCGCTCCACTCGGTGATCTCGCCCATGTAGATGTCGCGCACCTGCTCGGTGGTCAGGCCGTCCACAGGGTTGTCCAGACTCACGATGACCGCGATGCCGTCCATGGCGATGGTCAGGCCGATGAGGCCCTTTTCGGTTTCGGAATCCTTCAGGGCGCGGGAAGCCATGCCGATGTCACACACGCCATCGATGGTGGAGGTCATGCCGGAGGAAGAGTCGCTCTGCTGCAACTCGATCTCCACTCCGGGATTGATGGCTTCATAGGCCTCGGCCAGCTTCTCCATCACGGGAGTCACAGAGGAGGAGCCGGCAATCACGATCTTGCCGCTGACGTTGCCGCCTGCGAAGGGCTGCGCCTCCTCCACCACGGCGATGTAGCCGTTGGCCTCGATGACCGCCTGGCCTTCCGCGCTCATGATGAAGGCGATGAAGTCCGCCGCTGCGTCGGAAACCTCTGCCCTGGTGGCAATGTTGAAGGGGCGAGCCACCTTGTAGGAGCCGTTCTTGATGTTCTCCACGGAGGCAGCCGCGCCGTCGATGGTCAGCGCCTTGACAGTCTCATTCATGGAGCCCAGGCTGATGTAGCCGATGGCGCAGTCATTGCCGGCCACGCTGGTCATCATGACGGAGGTACTATTGGTGATGTCGCAGTCGTCAGTGGTGTAGTCGATTTTCACGCCGTCTGCATTCTTCTGCTCGATGCCGAACAACTCGATGAACGCGCCACGGGTGCCGGAGCCGTCCTCGCGGGAGATGACGTTGATCTCTTCCGCCATTGCGCAGGCGGTGGTGAGCAACATAGTCAGAATCAGCAGAACAGAGATGATCTTCTTCATGGTTTTCAACTTCCTTTCTTCGTTTGGTACGCCTGTATCATACTCCCGGCATATGGTACGCCTGTATCATACTGCCGGAATATTTCAAACGAATACCGGGAAGGTAAAAATCTAGTAAAATGTTCTGCGGATTCTCCCGTCCTCCTGCGGCTTTACATACTGGCTGTTCGGCTTCGGCATCATGTTCGGCACCGGCACGGCCCTCTTCGGCTGGATTGTCACAAATTCGATTGTCCTTGACATGGGGAGCACTTT